>Ga0255372_10102_pt1 | contig 16782 bp, 16 predicted proteins | sample ANMaggSeSYBR01E8_FD_182092 | JGI IMG/M metagenome (GOLD analysis project Ga0255372, IMG submission 182092) | Sediment cell enrichment communities from methane seep in Santa Monica Basin, California, United Staets - ANME aggregate JGI... | ecosystem: Environmental > Aquatic > Marine > Cold seeps >...
TCACCCAGAGGCCGAGGGAAGAGACTGAAAAAGGATTTGCACTCTACTTTGTAGAGCATGTAAAGCAGGAGCTTATCGCCAAATATGGTGTAGCAAGAGTTTTTGAGGGAGGTTTTGAAATATATACTACCCTTGATCCGAAAATGCAGATATATGCGGAAAACGCCATAATGGAGATCCTGCCTGATCCGGAGGATCCCTCTGCGGCCCTTATTGCAATGGATCCAACAAACGGATATATAAAGGCACTTGTCGGAGGAAGCGACTTTTCCGATATGAAATTTAATCTGGCCACCCAGGCAAAGCGCCAGCCCGGCTCGACTTTCAAGGTCTTTGCGCTTCTTTCTGCCCTTGAACAGGGCATCACTCCGCGAATGACCTTCAATCCCAACGGTACCGTGATTTTTGATATTTTCGGAAGCGCACCATGGGAAGTTGGAAATTATACCAGTGAAGACTATGAATTGACCGAAATGCCCCTTCTTGAAGCAACTGTTAAATCCATAAATGTGGTATATTCACAGCTTATTATGCGGATAGGGGCATACGGTATTGCAAAAATAGCAATGGATATGGGGATAGAAACGAAGCTTAATCCCTATCCTGCAATCGGTCTGGGAGGGCTCACTATAGGAGTATCGCCGCTTGAAGTCTGTACTGCATTTTCTACCCTCGCAAATTATGGGGAATGAAGATATGTCTGCAATAATCCCGCTATCATGGCGCATTCAGAAATATTCAAATATTCTACATCCTTATTGAAATATATATTTGCTGCAGCCTGGACGCCGTAAGCTCCTTCACCAAGGTATACAGTATTTAGATACATCTCCAGTATCTCATCTTTTGAATATATTTGTTCCAGCTGGTATGAAAGGACGATTTCCTTTATTTTTCTTTCATAGGTTATTTCGTATTTCTCTTCCGGCATATATACATTTTTTATATAACCCTGAGTGATTGTGGTGGCCCCCTGCTCGACATCCCCGGATACGACATTTATTATCAGGGAACGTATGATCCCTTCCATGTCAAAGCCCCTATGCTGATAGAACCTTTCATCTTCTATTGCCAGTACCGCATTTACAAGGTTTCTCGGTATCTGTTCGAGGGTTACCAGTTCGCGGTTCTGTTCGCCATGGAAGGTGGCGATCAGGGTTCCGTCAGCTGCATATATTTTTGAGGTAAGGGCAGCCTCAGCGGGTGAAAAATCTTCTATCCGGGGAAGATCATCCATGAACTGGTTTATAGTCTGGAAAACAAACATCGCAAAGCCTGAAAATACGACTACAAAGAAGAAGTTTGCTGCAGCAAGCAGGGCGATGATGACCATGATCACCCTAAATAATCTCCCTCTCTTTTTTATATGTTTTTTTCTTAGTTTTGACATTGCTTCATCTGGTCAAAGATTAAAAATAATAAAATACCAACTATTCGTTCAAGTGATAAATCTTACCAAATTTTTTAAAAATATTGTATAGAAAAACCATAATGGGGAAAGAAAAAGTATAGAAAATATCCCGGGTTCTTTAATCTGGAAACAGATGGTCCAAAGATAATCAGAAGCCTTATTGATAAAGACAGATAAAAAATATAATATTTTAAAAAAGAAGAGAGGGTCATATGGTAAAAAAATTAAAGATAAAATCAAAGATGACCTGTTCACCCATAGCTGTTCTGCTATGCGGAATATCTCTGATATTTCTACCTGCCTGCAGAACCAGCATACCCGAACGGACCATTGAAACTGTAGTTGTGACAGTGGTTGAGACTGTAGCTGTGACAGTGGAAGTCGAAAAAGTTTCTCCATATTCTTTTGAGGCATTAAAAGAAATGGCAAGGACAGGCAATTATATAGGAGATCCCGCCACAGGACATAGTCTTGCCTTTGCAAATATTAATGGGTCCCTGCCATATTGCAGGCTTGTCGAAGAAAGTATCCGGGAGGAGTGGGAGCTTGCAGGAGGCTTAGATAACGACTTATTAGTATTGGATAATATGGCGGACCCGGACAGGGCGCTTGATAATGCTAAAATCGTATATGAGAAAAAACCGGGAGTATTTCTACAGTTTCAAGCCGATACCTATACCAATGCATTGATCGGGAAAGAGGCAGCTGAGAAAGATATCTATATTATTGCAGTAGAAGTCCCCGTACCCGGCTTCCCCCTGATGGGGATAGACAATTATGGTGCGGCGCTTCTTGCTGGAGATTGGGCAATAGAGAAGATTATGGCTTATTATGGCGGATGGGAGGATATTGACAGGATCATCTATCTTGGTTCTTCAGATACCGGGAACGGGGCAGAACTGAGAATGCTTGGTTCAAAGAATACAATTACCCAGAGTCTCGGAAATGGCGGTGATGATAAGGTTCCTGATCCGAAGACTGTGATGCTTGATGGAGTCATTACTGCAGATAACGGGGAAGATTCAATCATCAGCTTTTTGGATGATAATCCTGAAGATAAAAATATAGTTGTATTCTGTCTCAATGACGGTGTTGCTGAAGGAGTCTATAATGGGGCGGAAAAACTGGAGAGATGGAATCCTGCAAACTGGCTCATTGTCTCACATGGACTCGATGACAGGGGAAAAGAACTTATAAGATCCGGTATTATAGATGGCGGTATTGCATACTTTCCTGAAAGATATGGCAAATATCTTATACCGGCTGCGCTTTCACATATATATGGAAATCCGGTCCCGGCATATATATTTATGGAAAATATTGTAATTACAGCAGATAATATAGATGAGTATTATCCCGGCCGGATTCATCAATAAATGGTTTAAGGGTTTTATATGGATATAAATAAAGGTGCAATTTTTATTGGTAATAATCTTTTATTATTATGTTAAAATTAAGTATTGATAGAAATTGTCAAATACCAGACCGGTCCATGGTTCTGGTAAAACATATAAGAATAGAAAGGAAAATTAATGGTAAACATCAGAAACATAAGAAAGTCAATCTGCGAGACAGGAAAAATACTCTTTGACAGAGAGCTCACAGACGCATCAGGAGGAAATATATCAGTAAGGGATGGAGATAAGATATATATCAGCCCCAGAAGAGCCGGCCAGGATAATCAATGGTCCATAGATGAAGACTCAATAATCGTTACGGACCTGTGCAAAGTGCCTATTACAGGTGATGCCATGACAATAACGAGAGAAGCTTCCACACATTACTATATCTATCAAAATTTTCCCGATATAGGCGCAGTTATCCATGCCCATCCAATATTTCTAATGTCATTTGGCGCAGCCCATATGGATCTTCCCGCAATCAGTGAAGGGACAAGAGCTATCCTGGGTGAGCAGCCTATAACAAATATAGAAGAGGTGGTCCCTGGTTCAAATGATCAGGGAGATAAGATCGTTAAAAACTTTAAGGGCAGGAGAAAGATAGAGTCCGGTGCACCGCTTATCTGTGGAATTCCATTTCATGGAACATTTGCAGCAGGTGCCAATATAAATGATGCATTCCTTTACACAGAGGTGGCAAACAACTGTGCTAAAATACTTATATACCGACAGACAATGTTTGGGGGGAATCCTGAGGCAGATTTTTCAATTCATAAAAGATTTACGAAAGAAGATTTTATTACAATAGACCAGTCAAAAGATGTATGCACCCCGGGTTATGTATACAAAGATGCCTTTGGTGAAGAGACTATATATGGCAGTAGTGAAAAAGATGGCCAAAAGGAAACAATCAATAAGATCACTGAAGAGGTCCTGAAGAAATTGCAGGCAGAAAAATAGAGAGCCAGATGTCCGCTGCAAGTAAATCATAGGGCTTGATATATTTAATTAATCATATATGAGTTTATTGGAGCACATCAGGAAGGATATTTTTAAATGGGAAAAAAGAATTATTTGATCTTTGATTTTGGAGCCAGCAATGGAAGAGCCGCTATTGCAAGTTTTGATGGTTCAAGTTTTGACCTGGAAGTGACGCACAGATTTGAAAACCGGCCCGTTTTTGCCGGAGGAACGCTTTACTGGGATTTTTTAAGGCTCTTTTCAGAACTGAAAATAGGGATACAGGTCTCAAAGAGGAAATTTGCCGATATAAGGTCGCTTGGAATAGATACCTGGGGTGCAGATTTTGGATTTCTTGATGAAAATGGAAAGCTGATCTCAAATCCTATAAATTACAGGGACGAACAGAGTGCAAAGGATTCCGGGAGTCTCTACAAGATAATCGATGGCAGGGAGCTCTTTGAGCTCACAGGCGCGTGGACCATCCCTATTTTTGATCTTTTCCGGCTGTACTCGCAGAAAATAAATAATTCCACAGCCATAAATAATGCAAAAACATATTTGCCCATAGGCGATCTTTTTAATTATTTTCTGACAGGAAATACATTTAATGAATTTACGAGGTTTACTACAACTGTGCTATATAATCAAAAAGCAAAAAAGATTGAAAGCAGCATCTTTGAAAGACTCGGACTGCCGAAGGAGATCTTTCCGGGCTTTATTTATCCGGGCCAGAAAGTAGGAGATATTTCCGGTGAATCAGCGAGGGAGCTTGAAATAGACTCTTTTCCCGTGATCGCCCCGGCCACGCATGACACTGCATCTGCAGTGGCAGGCATACCTGCAGTTGATAAAAAAATGAAGTGGGCATTTATAAGCCTGGGCACATGGGCATGTATGGGAATTGAAAACAATGAAGTCCTTATAAGTGATGATATATATGATTCAGTGTTTTCTAATGAAGCCGGGGTAGAAGATACGAATATATTTGTAAAAAATATAAACGGACTCTGGATCATACAGCAGTGCAGGGAGAGATGGTTAAAAGAAAAGGAAATATCCTGGGACGGGATCGTAGAGCTATCAAAGGACGCTGCTCCATTTGCTTCATTTATTGATGTGGACCAACCCCAATTTGCCGGGCTGCAGGCTGATATGCCGGGAGTCATCAGGGACTACTGCCGGGAAACCGGCCAGAAAAAGCCCGGTTCCATAGGTGAGATATCAAGATGTGCATATGAGAGCCTTTCCCTTAAATTCAGGCATTATTTTGAACTTCTCGAGAGATTTAGCGGACAGAAGCTGGAACTGCTCCATCTTGTAGGAGGAGGAACGCAGAACAGGCTGCTGTGCCAGTGGATATCTGATGCTATTGGAAAACCTGTTATTGCGGGACCAACGGAGACTACAGCTGTCGGCAATCTCTTGATGCAGCTAAAAGCCGATGGCGAGATAAACAGCATAGAAGAAGGCAGGAGACTGAGCCGCACTTCTTCAAAGATATATGAATATAGTCCCCGGGAAACAGCAAAATGGGACGGGGCATATAATAGATTTATTAATATAACCAGTAAAAAATAAGTCCGCAATCTGCTGTGTGGAAAATAGGGGAGATCTAATGGGAGATAGGATTAGAAATATTCTGGTAGGAGGTGCCTGGAAAATGAATAAGGACCTTGGTCAGAGCATGGCCTATGCCAGGGAGCTGAATGAATTCTGTCTTGAGAATATAGAAAACAGTGATACTGTCGATGTATTTTTCCTGCCGACCTTTCTTCCGCTATATCATATGCGTGATATAGTGACCTCGCCCAGACTAAAATACGGAGCCCAGGACTGCTGCTGGGAAGATGAAGGAGCCTTTACCGGAGAAGTAAGCCCTGCCCATCTTAAAGATGCCGGATGTACTTATGTGGAGCTCGGCCATGCCGAGAGGAGAAGAATATTCGGTGAAGATGACGGGATGCTAAATAAAAAAGCAATTGCAGCTATTAGAAATGGCCTCAGGCCCATCCTCTGTATAGGGGAGAGGGAGAAGAAGGATGATATCGGCGATACATATGAGTTTCTTAAGTGCCAGCTGCTGACGGGTCTCAAAGGGATAGATTCCGGTGATCTTGAAAGGGCGATCATTGCATATGAACCGGTCTGGGCAATAGGTGCGAAAGATTCAGCCCCGCTCAGCTATGTTGAAGAGATCATAAGATTCTTGAGAGACACACTAAAAGAGCAATATGGAAAAGAAGTCTCGGACAGGCAGATGATATTTTACGGCGGAGCGGTGAATGCTGATACAGCTCCGGGACTGCTTGGCCTTGAAGGCAGCGATGGTATATTTATTGGAAGGGCCGCACTTGATATTAAATATTTTATTAATATGATAGAAATGGCCCTTAAATTTAGCCGCAGCTAGGATCCAATTCCCGGACAGGCTCCCAGAGAGATAGATTCTGGTTTAATTCCTTAAAATACCCGCTTGATCCCAATACGGGTTGTATTGATCTATCAAAAAAATCCAAATACGGACAATTCGAATTAATATTATATTGCAAGTTTGCAAATAATTGCATATAATTATTAAAACTATAATATTATGCAAAAATATAATCAGAGTCAGGGAGTTGGAAGAATGAAAGTCGCTATAGGATGTGATGAGATCGCTATTGATATAAAGAAAAGCCTTATAGAGGTCCTTGAGGGGAAAAACATAGAGTATAAGGACTTTGGCGTGAAAACGGCAGAACCTGTAGATTATCCCGATATTGCTGCCGCTGTGACAGCAGAGGTGCAGAATGGGAATTTTGACAGGGGCATACTGATCTGCGGAACAGGGATAGGCATGGCTATTGCTGCAAATAAGTTTAAGGGCATAAGGGCGGCATGCTGTCATGATATATACTCTGCGCAGAGGTCCATCCTTTCTAATGACTGCCAGATATTGACCATGGGTTCTCTTATCATAGGAAAGAGCACCGCTCAGGAATTACTAAAAATATGGCTGGATACAGAGAGTACGGGGGGTACAGTCAAAAAGGTAAAAAAGATAGAAGCCCTGGAACAGTAGGCATAAAGTATTAATATAGCATGGGAGAAGTCGTATAATGTCTTATGATACAAAATTAATGGTAAAGGTGGCCAGCCTATATTATAAGGAAAACCTCAAACAGGAGAGTATTGCAAGGAGGTTAAAAATATCCAAATACCAGGTCAACCGCATACTCAAAAAAGCATTAAATTCTGGAATGGTCCAGATAAACATAATCGATCCCACAAAGAATATCTCTGAGCTGGAAGAAAAGCTGGAAAGGAGATTCAATCTTAAAAGAGTGATCGTAGTTGAGAATTTTGGCCTTTCAGATACTGAATTAAAATCAAAAATAGGTCAGGCAGCAGCAAGATATCTGCTGGATATAATTAAGGAAAAAGACATAATCGGAGTATCCTGGGGAACGACAATAAATGAGGTCATCAACCACCTGCCTTCCAAGATGAACCGGAAAGTAGAGGTCGTGCAGATAACGGGTGGGAGCCATGAGCTCTCAATAGACCTGAATTGTCATGATATAACCAGGAGATTCGCATCAAAATTCGGAGTAAATCCGCATCTTCTATATGCTCCGGCTATAGTAGATTCAAAAAAGATGCATGATATGCTGCTCAAGGAGACATCGATAAAGAAGACTTTTGAATATTTTTCAAAGCTTACAATCGCAATGGTGGGTATAGGAGCGATGTATCCCCGGGTGATATCGACTCTTGTCAAAACCGGACATATAAGTGGATTGGACCTGGAATCCCTTAAAGGCAATGGAGCAGTCGGTGATGTATATTCACACTTTTTTAATATAAGCGGCAGGACCTGCGACAGTAAATTATCCGAAAGAATAATCGCCATGCCGGTAAAGGAGCTTTTAAGGGTCCCCTATTCAATAGGCATAGCCGGGGGGGAGCTCAAAGCAGAAGCTATGCTGGGCGCTATCAGGGGCAGCTATATTAACATTCTGATAACAGATAGTAATGCTGCAGAAAAGATCATGGAAATATCCTGACCGATCAAAAATATTCCTTAAGCTTTTCAGATCAAGTGTCAATAAAGCCATGTCATTTTGAGAAAGGCTAATAAGATAAAAATAGATTAGTATTTAAAAATGCAATATATTGCATACAAACATAATATTGCATTTTAAATATCATTATAGTATTATATAGAATGGAAGTTTAACAAAGTCAAAGAGGAGCTATATGCCAAAAATAACAAAAGAATTGAAGCTTAAAATGTTAAAGGACCTCATAACGATAAGAAGGTTTGAAGAGAGGACCATACAGATGTATCAGGCCGGAGAATTTGGAGGTTATCTGCATCCCTATGTGGGACAGGAAGCAGTTGCTGTGGGAGCATGCGCTGCAATAGAGCCTGAAGACTATATAGTATCTACCCATCGCGGCCACGGACACTGTATAGCCAAGGGAGCAGATTTGAATAAGATGATGGCAGAACTGCTGGGAAAAGCTACCGGATACTGTAAAGGAAGAGGCGGCTCAATGCATATTGCAGATACCGAGCTTAAGATGCTGGGAGCCAATGGGATCGTAGGAGGAGGCATCCCGATATCGATCGGTGCTGGTTTTAGCTGCAAGATGAGAAAAAAAGGCGAAGTAGTCCTGTGTTTTTTTGGAGATGGAGCTGCTAATAATGGAGTATTTCATGAGGCGCTCAATATGACTGCAGTATTTAAGCTTCCTGTGATATTTATATGTGAGAACAATCTCTATGCCATATCTATGAGTTCCCTTGATTCAGTGGCTGGCAAGGATGTAGGAAAGCGTGCCTGCGCCTATAATATACCCGGACATATAATCGAAGGGAGCGACACCATTGAAGTATATGATACAGTGAAAAAGGCTGCAAAACATGCAAGAGATGGTAAGGGGCCATCCCTTATTGAGGCTAAGACCTACAGATTTTATGGCCATCATCCAAATGACCCTGCAGAATACAGGACAAAGGAAGAGTCGGAATATTATAAGAAGGAAAAAGATCCTGTAATCATCTTTAAAGACAAGCTCATTAAAGAAAAGATCCTTACAAAAAAAGATATCACGAAGATGGAAGAAGAAATATTAAAAGATGTGGAAAGCTCACTGGAATTTGCAAGGAAGAGCCCAGAGCCCGATCTTGATCTATTTTTAGAAGAAGTAAAACAAATATAATTTTAGATATTTAGACTGAAAGGAAAATAATGGCAGAGTTAGAATATAGAGAAGCAATAAAAGAAGCAGTAATCGAAGAGATGGACAGGGATCCTGGTGTATTTTTAATAGGAGAAGATATCGGGGTATACGGCGGCGCTTTCCGCGCCTATAAGGGCCTTCTTAAAAAGTATGGTCCTGAAAGAGTGGTAAACACTCCTATATCTGAAGTCGGTATAGTAGGCGCAGCTGTCGGAGCGGCACTTACGGGCCAGAGACCTGTGGCAGAACTGATGTTTGTAGATTTTGCGGCTCTGGCCATGGACCAGATAGTAAACCAGGCTGCAAAGATAAGGTATATGACAGGGGACAGCATCAATGTTCCCATGGTGTTGCGAACCCAGGGCGGATCAGGCGGAGGAGTAGCTGCTCAGCATTCACAGAGCCTTGAAGCATGGTTTTATCATATTCCTGGCCTTAAAGTGGTCATGCCTGCTACATCCTATGATGTAAAGGGACTTCTAAAAACTGCGATCAGGGATAATAATCCAGTGATCTTTATAGAGCATAAGATGGTATACCTTCTAAAGGGCGAAGTACCTGAAGAAGAATATACTATACCTTTCGGTGAAGCTGATATTAAGAGAGAAGGTAAAGATATCACTATAGTAGCATATTCCAATATGCTTTTTAAGGCCCTTGAAGCTGCATCTGATCTTGAAAAGGAAGGCATAAGCTGTGAAGTGATCGACCCCAGGACCCTTGTCCCTCTTGACCTTGATGCCATAATAGATTCTGTGAAAAAGACAGGACGCCTTGTAGTAATAACAGAAGCATGCAAGAGAGGATCGATTGCTTCAGATATATCTGCAAAAGTCACTGAAAAGGCTTTTGACTGGCTGGACGGACCCGTAAAGATAGTAGCAGGGCTGAATACTCCCATACCATATAACTCGACTCTCGAAAAGGCTTCAATACCCCATAAAAAGGATATTATAAATGCCGTAAAGGATCTTTTATCTTAAAGAATATTAATTATGATTATATAGGAGGATAAAAATGCCTGAATATGAAAAATCAGCAATGCAGCGATTATCTGAAACATCAGATAATATGGAGCTATGGTGGGATTCATCCCCCCTTATATTTGATACATGGAAAAAGGAGATGCTTGAAAAGGCGGAACCTTCAAGAAAAGAAAGACTTGAGAAACAGCTTAAAGTACTATTTGATACCGAAAATCCACAGGATACTCTCTTTGATGGAGTGACCACAAATCCCAAACTTACAAGGAAGGTGCTCGATCTGCTTCCGGATATGGTAGCTCCTATAGTAGATGAGATAATAGAAGGAAATAGAGCCAAAAGCGACTATCTTCTTGCCTGGAAGGCATATAAGGAGATAACAAAAAAGGGTGCGGCACTTTATATGCCGCTATTTGAAAAGTCCGGCTATAAAAAGGGCTATGTTTCTGCCCAGGTAGACCCCAGGCTTGTGACCGATATTAAAAAGATGCTGCATCAGGCTCTGGAATTAAAAGAGCTTTCAGATAATATCATGGTAAAGTGCCCGGGTTCCCATGAAGGGATATACCTTACAGAGATACTTACATCCCTGGGAATACCCACAAACGAGACACTTGTATTTCATATACCGCAGGTAGTGGCAGTTGCTGAGGCAGTAAAAGCCGGTCTTGAAAATGGCAGGAAGAATAAGGTCGACTACTCACAATGGAGATCTGTGATAACCATCATGATAGGAAGATTTGAAGAAAGACCTGAGTTTGAAGAAAGCGCCAGATCAGCCGGAATAGAACTTACAGAGGAGCTTAAAAGGTGGTCGGGTATTGCTATAGCTAAAAAAGCTCATCAGATACTTAATGATCCATCCAATGGATATAGTTCGAAATTACTCCTATGTTCCGCAAGACCGGGACCTGGCGAGGGCAATGTATATCATATAGAGAAAGTCGCCGGCGGCAATATGGTATATACATTGAATCCTGAGATCATTGATGATTTTATGACTATTTGCGATGGGAAAGAGATCTATGGCCAGATGGAAGAGCCTGTTCCTGCCGGTATCATGTCCAGGCTAAAAGAGATACCATACTTTATGCAGGGATATGAGATAGACGGGATCAAAAGAGAAGATTTTGTGGACCATACTTCCTTTATCATGACAAGAGAGCAGTTCTCAGACTCCATGGCAGAAATAGAGGAATATATAGTAGAGAGGAAGAGCAAGAGATAGGTTCCTGGTACAGTTGGTTATAGAACTCTGGAGCAATAGCATATTAATATAACCTGTCAGCAGGGATGACAGATGTTTTCCCTACCCGGTTGATTCTGCATTATAAATTATCTTTTAAATTTAAACGGAATTTGTGTTAATATAATACATTGCAAAAATTTTACTTTACAGAGTTTGTATGCAGAAAATATAAAATGATTCACAGGAGGATGCAGGAGTGACAAAGTTTAAAGGAAGATTGCTGTTTATCATATCGCTGATATTTATTATTCTTACTTTCGTGCTGGTGATGCCATCCATTGTTTTTGCCCAGGAAGAGGGAGAGGATGCTGAAGAAGAGATCGTGGAGCCGGAACCTGAACCGGAGACGCTTGATTTTGATATTGCTTACAGCGAGGTAAGCGCATTTGGTACAAAAGGGGAATTATTTGAGTTTGAAGCAAGTATTATATTTGATGGAGAAGAAGAAAAATTTTTTGAAATATTGGAAGAATTTCCTTCTGGATGGTCGATGGACATAAATCCTGGTTCGGGTGCAATAGATATTCCCCGAATAAGGTTAAATCCAGGAGCTCCAGAGACATTAAAGATAAAATGCCGGCCCATGGTAGAAAAGGAGCCAGGAGAATATATTTTCAAGATCACTCTTAAATCGACAGAAGAAGGAGATGTCCTTGAAGGTTCTGCCGAGTTTACCGGTATCGTCAAACCTGATGGAAAATTGGAACTTTTGACTTCCACAGACAGATTGAGCACAGAAGTAAGATCAGGAAAAGAAAACCTTTATACCCTTGTCCTGAAGAATACAGGTACTGCGCCTATTGGAGATATAAAAATAAGTTCTTCGGGGGAGCCGGAAGGATGGCTGGTAGAGCTTAAAAACAATATTGAGGTTCTTTCTGCAGGAGAAGAGCTTGAAATAGAAGCTACTATCATACCTCCGGAAAGGACCATTGCTGGAGACTATAGCATCAGGTTCAATGTATCCAGTGAAGATGGAAATGATAGTCTGGAGCTGCGTACAACGGTGAAGACTCCTCTAGTATGGAAAATAATCGGAATAGGCCTGATAGCGTTGGTAATAGCAGGTATAGCAGTTATATTCGAAAGACTGGGGAGAAGGTAGAAAGGGAAATTCCTTCCATATAGATAAGAGTGATTAAACAGAATTGAAATATCTCTCTGCAATATAAAGCAGGGGGATATTTTTTATCATTTATAAAAAATAAATAGATATTGTATTATTGCTCTTAATTATATAACATATTCATATAAATGCATTTATGCAAAAAATTGCATTTTTTAAAATTATATAATTCTAATATGAAAATATTAATAGGAGGCATTCATGCCGGAGCTTTCAAAAGAAGAAATAAAAGAACTTATTGAAAAGTCATATAGGGCCAGATCAAATGTGCTTAGAATGATGAAAAATGGAGAGGGCCATATAGGCGGAGCTTTCTCAGCACTGGATATAATAACTGTACTCTATAACTGTATCTTAAAGCATGATCCTAAAAATCCGAAGTGGCCCGACCGTGACAGGTTTATACTTTCTGCAGGGCATAAGGTAATGGGTCTTTATACTACTCTTGCTGATCAAAAATATTTTGATGAGGAGATACTGTGGACATATAATACCTTAAATACAAGGGTGCCCATGCATCCGGACGAAAAGGTGCTCCCGGGGATTGAATTTCCAACAGGTTCGCTGGGACATGGACTTGCAGTTGCAAATGGGATCGCACTTTCTGCCAGAGTCGATAAAAAGGATTTCAGGGTTTTTGTAATACTGGGAGACGGCGAATGTGCAGAAGGTTCCGTATGGGAAGCAGCTATGTCCGCAGGCCATCACCGGGTAGACAATCTGACCGTGATCGTCGACCGCAATGGCTTCCAGGTAAATGGAGCTACAGAAGATATAATGGATACTTCACTATTTGAAGACAAATTTGCTGCATTTGGCTGGGAAGTAAGGACAATTGACGGCCATGACTTTTCCGGTATCTATAATACCCTGTCATCTGTACCATTCAAATCAGGCAGGCCTTCCTGCATAATTGCTGATACTACAAAATGTAAGGGACTTCCATTTGGCGAGGATAAATTTGAATTTCATCACTGGCACTGTGCTCCGGAAGAGATTGACAGCGCAATAAATCTGGTAAACAAACAAAAGGAAGAAGAATATGCAAAAATTAAATAACTCAGCAGATAAAATATATGAAGACCCCCGCAAAGTCGTAGCCGGTGCACTGGTAGAGGCTGGAGAGAAAAATACGAATGTAGTATTTGTATCATGCGATTCCTCCCTTGGAGCATCAGGGGATCCTTTCAGGCAGAAATTTCCTGAAAGGCATTTTGAATTCGGCATTGCAGAAGCCGGTGCAATGGGCCAGGCTGCGGGACTTTCCATCTCGGGAAAGATACCATTTATCACCGCTTATATGCCTTTTATAACATACAGATGCTTTGAACAGATAAGAGATGATGTATGTAAGACAAAGCTAAATGTAAATATACTGGGAAATAACTGCGGACTTTCCGTGGGAACGCTTGGTCCGACCCATGTAATAATAGAAGATGTAACGGTAATGCGTTCCATCCCAAATATTACTATCCTGGCTCCGGCAGATGGGCCCCAGTATCATTCGGCAATACTAAAAGCAGCAGAAATCAATGGACCCGTATTTGTAAGGATCCACAGGCAGAAGACCCCAAGAATATATGAAGAGGGTTATGAGATGATACCCGGCAAAGCTGATATTTTAAGGACCGGAAAAGATATGACCCTGATATCTACATCCTCGATGGTATCAAAGACTATGGAAGCGGCAGATATGCTGGCCGGCAGAGGCATAGACGCTGAAGTAATAAATGCTTTTTGCTTGAAACCCATAGACAGGGAGACAATCCTTGATTCTGCTTCAAAGACAAAAAAAGTGATAACTATCGAGGAACATACGACGATAGGCGGTCTTGGAGGAATAGTTGCAGAGCTGCTTGTAAAGGAGTGCACAGCAAAACTTGAGATGATAGGCATAGAGGACCAGTTTGCAGTGGTAGGCACCTACGGGGAGCTTCTTGACTATTATGGTCTCACTCCGGAAAAGCTGGTGAAAAAAATTGAAGGACTTATTGATGGTTTTTAAGTTATGGAGTTAAAGAGTGCCAGTAATATTAATATTGCGGCATAAGCTTTTTTGATTTAATCACACATTAAATCTGAATAAGACAACATCCCCGTCATTTACCATATATTCTTTGCCTTCTACCTTTACCATGCCTTTTTCTTTTGCAGTATTAAATGAACCGAGTTCGATGAGCTTTTCGCAGGGCACGATCTCTGCCCGTATAAAGCCTCTTTCGAAATCTGTATGGATTTTGCCTGCTGCTATTGGAGCTTTGTCACCTTTTTTTATGGTCCAGGCCCGTACTTCCTGAGGACCAGCGGTAAGAAAACTAATAAGGCCAAGCAGCTTATATGATGCTTCTATAAGATTGTCCAGACCGGATAGCTCTATGCCCATCTCCTTCATAAAAGTCTCTTTTTCTTCGATATCAAGCCGGGCAATTTCTTCCTCTATCTTTGCGCAAACTGCAACAACCTCCGAATTCTCTTTTTCTGCAAAATCTATTACTTTTTGTACCAGAGGCATTTCTGCTGCCTCTTTGCCGATATCTTCTTCAGAAATATTTGCGGCATATATTACCGGCTTTCCCGTTAATAGAAATAACGGTCTTATTATTTCGGCTTCATCCGGGTTCAAATACATATTTCTTACCGGGATCTCGTTTTCAAGATTATCTCTTATGTGCTTTAGTACCTCTAATTCCTTTTTGTTTTTGAGGTCACCGCTTTTTACTGTTTTTTCCATTACCATTATTTTCTTTTTCAGGGTTTCAAGATCGGCGAAGATAAGCTCGAGATTTATTGTATTTATATCGTCTAAAGGGTCTATCTTGCTGGAAACATGTACGATATTCTTATCTTTAAAGCATCTGACCATCTGGACTATGGCATCAGTTTCACGGATATATGATAAAAACCTGTTGCCCAGGCCCTCACCTTTGCTTGCTCCTTTGATCAGCCCCGCTATATCCATAAATTCTATTATTGCCGGGGTCTCCTTTTTGGGTTTATATATTTCTGCCAGTTTTTCAAGCCGCTGGTCAGGAACTGTTACTACTCCAATATTTGATTCAATGGTGCAGAAAGGATAATTAGCGGTATCTGCGCCTGCTCTGGTGATAGCATTAAATAATGTACTTTTTCCTACATTGGGTAGTCCCACTATCCCCAATTTCATATGGCTCCTTTATATAACTTTTATGATACTAAAAAATCCCAAAAGCTATAAATTATAGCTATTTTTAAGAAATTGGCAATAGAATAGTGACATAGATGTTGAGTCTCCTGCTTTATTTTATAATAGAGAGGAATAATTTGTTTTTAAGTATTTTTAGTGGATTGATTGGTACATGATCTGGAATTAATTAAAAAGCTAGAATTGATATTCCAATATGTATAAGAAGGGCATCTTCAACCTTTTCAAGTATCCTTCCTGTAATCTTGCCTGTGCACTTTAAAAGTCTTACTCTATCAACGGTCCTTATCTGATTGCACTTTATCTTGGAATCCATAGGGAGCCCAGTTTCATTTTTTGGTATGAAGATCTCAAACGGATATACTTTTTTAATAGAAGAAGTTATTGGAATCAGAGTTACTGTTGAAGAATATTCATTATTTTTGTTGTTTGAGATTATCGCTGCTGGTCGGGTTTTTCCAATCTCATGTCCTACTGCAGGTTCCAGAGACACCAGCCAGATTTCACCTCTTTTCGGATATTCAATCAATCTGGCCATCCTTCCAATGTTGCTTCTTCCCATTCATTATTTGTTTTTTGGTCCAAATTGTATTGATGTTTATATCCTTCAATAAGCTGCTGGTCTAGTTTTTCTTTGGCTTCTTTTTTAATTTTTTCAATTATTGCCTCAGAAATAAATTTGCTCTTATTTTCATAAATTTCTATAGCTTCAGCAACTTTTTCAGGTATGGTTATATTTAATCTTTTCATTTTTTTGAATTTTTTAATATAATTAACAGTATTGATTATACACAATTATAGCTGTATTAGCAATACACTTAATAATGTTTTCATGCCCCAAATAAATCTGATTAAACAACTGGATAATATTCATTGAATTCTTTAAGATGTTTAATGAAAGTAAACCTACTTCTGCATGATAATATTTTTTTATTTTCCGTATAAAGAGGAGCTTCACAAACTTTTGCAATAGCAATATATAAAGAATCATATACGGTAAGATTATTAGTGCATGCAATTTGAACTGTATCTTCTAAAATATTATTATCCGGATAAATTATCCTGAGGTCCAGTCTATGTAATACTTGCTGGATTGTAGAAATCTCCTGAGGGCCAAATCTGGATTTTGTCAGAAAAGTATTTAAAACTTCTAAAAATGAAAAGATTAAATATAACCATACCTGAAAAAGTTGCTGAAGCTATAGAAATTTATGAAAATAAGAGCAAATTTATTTCTGAG
>Ga0255372_10112_pt1 | contig 15930 bp, 18 predicted proteins | sample ANMaggSeSYBR01E8_FD_182092 | JGI IMG/M metagenome (GOLD analysis project Ga0255372, IMG submission 182092) | Sediment cell enrichment communities from methane seep in Santa Monica Basin, California, United Staets - ANME aggregate JGI... | ecosystem: Environmental > Aquatic > Marine > Cold seeps >...
CGGCTAAAGGGAACGAACTTTTAGCCACCGAACAGCAGGGAGGTGTGGAATGAGAACAGATACTAATAACACTGGACATGGTCCGGTGACTGGTGACCAGCCTCAGAACGATACTACCGGGATAGTGACAGCCTACGTCCCGAAGGGTCATAATAGAGCCAAAGGAGCAAGACCTTGATAATGTGATTGCGGTGAATCATACGAAGTTTGAGAGAGTGGTAGAACGCTTTGGAGAACTTACTATCTATATATAAAAAGAGGGAACAATGAGGAAGATCAGGAAATAAATTTCGCCTGGTTTAAGAAAGGTGCTACTCTTAGTGATAAGTCCGCTCGAAACGAATTTGGGCTTACACAGGAGGAAATTATTGAGGGCATTGAGGATGGCAAACTACATTACCGCATAAACAGTGTGTTTGGGAACCCATATTATAAGCTGATCCGAAGTGAAGTGGAAACATTTGTAGCTGAAAAATACGGTAGTAACTACCTTGAGGAGTATAAAATCAAGAAAAGGTTGGCACAGACCAACAAAAAATTAAATAAATTGAAAACTCAAGTTACCTCCCTGGAACAAAGAAAAGCTGAACTGTTAGCTAATCTTGATAACCTTGAAAATAACAATTAGGAGTCATATAAATGGAAAAAAACTATCATTGTAACTGTAAATCCGGATGTAAAAATAACCGGTGTGCCTGTTTCAAAAATCATGAACCATGTGATGACAAATGTGGATGCACTGACTGCCAGAATCCGTTTAATGGAATAGATGTGGAAATGTATTCAACCTGTGCTCTTGAAAATATAAATATTGTTAAAGCTCTGTCACAGGAAGAATTAGATGAGGAACATGAATTGCCATGCGGCTGTGAGACCGTTAAATTGAAAGATTTATTAAATGAATATGAATGCAAAGAATGCATGGAGGTGTACTGGTATTCATTTTGTTGGAATGAGGTGGTTCAAGATAATTGTACATGGCATTGTAAAACATGCGGAGAATGTAAAGATTGGAGAGAATGGCATTGCGAAATATGTAATAAATGCACATATGGGGTAACACTACCCTGTGAACACTGTGGTAAAAAAGGACCTTATCAGGATATGGTTTAAATATGCAAAACGCAGAGAAAACCGCCCGGAGCATACTCAAAAAGTTCGAAGTTCGGGATGAGTATGAAAAAAGAAAACCATTATAAATGAATTTTATCAACATAAAGGTTGAAATATTCTTTTACACTAAAATTTCCCGGATACATTTGAATTGCGATATACATGATGGAACAAATACTACACTCAGCCAGAACCCACCTCGAAAGCACACCCAACGCAGGCCATGACATCACCCACACCCTGCGGGTAAGGGACCTGTGCCTCCACATCAGCAGCATCGAAGGAGGCGACCCCGAGATACTGGAAGCTTCAGCCCTACTCCACGATATCGGGCGGCCCGCCGAACTAAAGGACCCAGGCACTGACCACGCTGCCCTCTCCGCACAACTCTCCCCCGGCATACTTGACAAGGCAGGCTTTCCTGCAGAAAAAATACCGGCCGTGGTCTATGCCATTGCCAATCACCGCTACAGTTCAGGAATCACACCGGACAGCCTGGAAGCAAGGATACTCCAGGACGCTGACAGGCTGGATATATCAGGTGCAGTAGGTGCGGCCATGACATTTACCTATTCGGGAGCCCACAACCACAGGTTGTATCATCCTGATGACCCCCTGGCCAGCAAGCGGGAGCCAGACGGGAACGAATATGCACTGGACCATATCCTCACAAAACTAATGCTGTTGCCCGGGTCCATGCACACCGGTACCGCTAGGGGAATGGCAGAGGAAAGGAACAGGTTCCTGCAAACTTTCGTGGACCAGTTCATATACGAGATCAATACTGGAAGGTGGCCTGGAAATGGGTAAACCCGTAACTCCCCTGCTCACAGTGGACATAATAATCCTGGTGGAGGGAAAGCTCGTACTGATACAGCGCATGAACCCACCCTACCAGGGTCAGTGGGCACTGCCAGGCGGATTCGTAGATGTGGGGGAAACAGTGGAAGATGCAGCCACCAGGGAGGCAAAGGAGGAGACCGGGCTTGATGTGGAATTGAATGGGCTGGCGGGTGTGTTCTCAGACCCCAACCGGGACCCCAGGGGTCATACCGTATCAGTCTGCTTCACAGCAACCGGGTACGGGAGTCTGGAAGCGTCGTCAGATGCCAGGGATGCGGCATTGTTCGACCCGGATGACCTGCCGCCGCTGGCCTTTGACCACGAGAAGATCATCCGTGCTGCAGCAGAGCAGATCAGGCATGTTCTTCAAGGGCAGAGTTGATCCGGCGCAGTACATCAACCATCATGTTCTGGACACCTTCGGTATGGTCGCCATCGGGTGGCGTGTCTTCCATATCCAGTAGAATGCCGATATTTTTAGTCATATTGGTAATGATCTCCAGCATTTCCTCCTTGGTGATGAGGCCACTGTAATAAGAGTAGAACAAGGTAGTGCCGGAGCGCTCAAGTTTCCTCTTGAACGATGCACGGGCATTGGATACCTCCTGCCTGGAATATGGTTCATTGAAGAACGGTACCAGGTCAGGCAGGTTCTGCCCGATCCAGGTCATCTCACTTCGGCCATGTGCGTTCTTAAAATCAGCGCACAGCCTGGCAATCACCCACTCACGGGCAGTGAAATGAGTGGTCTTTTTCAATAAGCGTGTGACCTCTGAATGGTCATTCTTATCGATCTTCTTGAATTTTTCATATTTGAACATATAAATTTCCTATTGTATAACAACCAATGTATTACATTCTGTATTACTTCACATGATTTAAATAATTTCCAGATAACTTTTGAATTCTGATGAAAATCCTAATTCCCATTGACGGGTCTGCAGGTTCAAAAACAGCAGCAAAGGTAGGTTTAAGGATCGCTAAAACCCACTCTGCTAAAATTATTTTATTGCATGTAATAAGTGCAACAGGACAAAAAAGAAAAAAATGGATGGAGGAGGGGGCAAAGAAACTTCTATCCGTCTATAAGGATGCCATGGTTGGAGCAGGCATAGATGCTGGCAATATTACTACTTTCATCGAAGAGGGAGACCCGGCTGAACAGATAGTGGAGACTGCAGAACTAAGAGGTATGGACAGGATCGTGATAGGGACGCATGGCAAGACCGGGCTTAAGAAGTTGACCGGAAGCGTTACCGAAAAGGTGCTGCGCCATTCCAGGGTGCTGGTGCTGGGTGTGCCTCCAAAATTTGAAATAAAATGAAACCGTATTTGACCTGGCAGGGGTGAAATAATATGGATGGGCCGTATCTGGCTGCTGTTGATATCGGTGGGACTAAGATAACAGTTAGCATTGCGAACATAGGCGGGATACTGGTCAAGGTATACCGGCCCGTGCAGCTTGAGGGTGACAACCTGGCAGTACCCAGGCAGGTCGATTCCATGGTGGGGCATGCCTGTAAGCAGACAGGCATCGGGAAGGATGAGATTTCCGCGATCGGGGTCAGCACCTGCGGTCCATTTGGAATAAAGGATGGCGAACTTGTGCTGGTGGCACCCAACCTGTGTGGTGGGCTTGCAAAAGAGCGGGGGATCATACCAAATGACTGGACTGAGATTCCACTGCAAAGGGAACTGTCCTTGATATACAATAAAATCCACATAGAGAACGACGGCATCTCGGCTGTTACTGCCGAAAGGATGTTCGGTGCCGGCAGTGGCGAGGACAACGTCGTCTATATTACCTGGAGCACAGGTATCGGTAGCGGAGCCTATGTTGACGGAAGACCAATAAAAGGTAAGAATGGCAATGCACCACATATCGGCCATATCTACCTTGTAGATGATGGACCCAGGTGCGGTTGCGGGAATTTCGGAGACATGGAAGCTCTGGCTTCGGGTGTAGCAATTGCCAGGGATTACGGGAGCAGAGTAACGGCCGGAGGTACGACATCTGAGGATATGACGGCAGAAGGTGTGACAGCCGAAGGTGTGACTGCTGTGGATGTAACAACTGAAGGTGCGACGACTGAATGTGTAACAGCTGAAGATGTATTCAAACTGTTTCGTAAGGGTGACCCTAAGGCAGAGTCAGTGATCACTAATGCTGCAAGGTATTTCGCAAGGGGGCTGGTTTCCATTAACGCTATCCTGGACACACGGATGTTTATTATCGGCGGGAGTGTGTTCATGAACAACAGGCATATCCTGTTGCCCATGGTAAAGGAAGAGTTCTGTAAGTCATTCCCGGCCCTGTCAAAGGATGTGAAGTTCAGGCCGTGTGCACTTAACAACTACCTGGGCGACCTGGCAGCCCTTTGCCTTGTCATGCCTGATGACTGGGTGCGGCAGTGGCAGGAAAAACGGCCGTGGGAGTTTGCTCCTGAGCCGATTGTACTGGGTACCAATTCGACGTTAAAATAAATGGTAACTGTTTAGGTATGTTGTAAGTAAGGTGAGATAAAAAGGTACGGATAAGACAATAACTATTTTCGTTGTATCATAAAAACATAGAAATAATCAAATTGTGACTATACCGACCTGTATATATACAGATCTGTATACCGTCACGCACCTCGGATTAAAATCCGAAAGGTATTATTGTGGATGCTCGGGGGTTTTGCATCTCTATTGGTCGATTTGCTCTCTGATTATCTACTCAGGTACAAGTTAGCATTTGAAAAGATTTATAATGTTAATAAAAGAAACTAAGTCTGCAAAAGTATAGATATGTTAGTTAGAAACAATTATTAAATGAAAAATAGGAGATGAAAAAATGGGCAGGGATATAAAGATTAGCGGTGTGAAGGGGGATGTTTTTGGCATTGATGTTAAAGGCACGAGTAATATTATCACAAAAGAAGTGACGGGTACGATTAACATAAATATCCGGCAGCTTGAGAAAATGCCAAATGAATATGCAAAGAGTTTGCAGGTATTTTCTGAAAATGTTAGTGAGCAATTAAAAAAGCATAACATTCCTCCTGAAAGGGTGGCTCCAGTGCAGGAAAGCATAAATGAGCTTGCAAAGGAAATCGAAGATGTTAAGCCAGAAGTAAAGGTAGGCATAGATAAAAAGATAAGCATTGAAGCAAAATTAAAAACGGTTACAGCAAGATTGCTAAAACTTCTACCAAAAACTGCTGAAACAATAGCTACTTTTACACCACTTGCGCCCTTTAGTAAATTGATTGGACAGAGTGTTGAGGAAATTGTAAATACAATTCAGAAAGAAGTTTAAAATCTATGAATAAAGAAACAACCATTAAAAAAGTTAATGGAGATGTATTTGGCACAGGTGTTGAAGGTAGTGGGAATTTTGTTGTCAAGGAATTAATTGGGAATGTTTTTCACTTAAATATCACGTCACCTGAAGGGAGTAAGTTATTAAAGGAAATTGTAGATGTATCTACAGCATTTTCACCGAGCGAAGTTGCTGGCATACAAGGAGGCAAGAAAGCACAGGATAATGAGGTAGTGCTGAAAGGCATTGATGAGATTTTAGAAAAATCTGGACAGTCCGCAAAGGACATTCAAGCGGGTGATTTAAAAATCTCCCGTGTTGATTTGCTGTTGAAAAAAGCAAAGTTGCTTGGAGCTGAAGCTGACCAGAAATTTTTTAATTACTATGTAAAAAATCTAGAAAAAGTTCAACACAGGATAGCCGTAAAATCACAGTCAGGAAGTAGCGTTTTTGATTTCATGGTTAACCAGGACATCCAGAAGGAAATATGTCCAGATTATGAATGGACAGCGCACATGGCAAAAATAAAAGAAAGTTATGCCCTGCTGAAGGAAGCGAATGAGCTTGACCCTACAAATACGGAAGTGTTATTACATATGGCATCATTGCTCATATTTTTAACTCCAGATGACACTCGTGATGAAATAGAGATTCTATATCGTATTCGTTCACTTTTAGGCTATCCTAAGGACGATACTGAGAGGTTCTATTTGGCACAGGCAACCTTTTTACTAGCAATATCAATGAGAAATAATGAACTTCTCCGCGATGCGCGTGCGTTATTTGAAAAACTTGCACAACATGATTGGATTAGAGCAATAGATCAGCTAATAGTAGGAACGCAAGACTTCCCTGGTACTTCCCAGTTATCATCTCAAGCTGGGTTCCAACCTGTGGGTCAATGGCAAATACAGATTTCGGAAGGAAGCACAATGTTTCTCAGTCTGAATCCAGATGGCACTTTTCAAGCTACCCAACAGAGATTTGGTCTGAGTATCCATGGCATGGGACAATGGCTGTTTTATCCATCCAACCAAATGCTACAAATGCAGGGATTGGTCAATGGCTATCAACCTTATATGCTTGGCATCATGATACATGGACAACAAAACAATGGTTATTTTGGCGTAGGTACAGATGGCTTTAGCTATTCTATAACAAGAGCCTGAATTTCTGAACGCAACCTTTTCATGCAGCCCAATGAGTTTTATTTAAGGTCAATGAATTAACCCTCAGATACCCCTACAGTATCCTCACCGTCTCTGTGCCGCAAATGCCTCGAAAGTGTTCGATTTGAAAGGCTTCCCATAATAGACAGGGTTTGCTGCAAGCAAAATCAAAGAGATTTGAGAACAGATTAAAAGCAGCAAAAGACACATCCTCAATTAGTAACGTCACTTCTCGCTAGCAAGCAGTTTTTTGTATACCTCAGGGGCGCCAAGCTTTAAAAGTTCATGAAGAGTTCTGGAATTTATCGCCTTTTGAGAGCATAAGAACGAGCGCATGATTATACCACCCCTTTCCTATTAAACCCAAAACTGAACATCGGCAATAGAAAAAATGAAAGACTGAATAAAATTCACTCCTCCATTGATACAAAACCCTCATACCACTCACTCCACTGCTGGTACACTTCACTCATATCCACACTCCCGTCCCATTCCTGCAACTCATTCACCAGCAGCCAGAACATATTATTGGCCTGCCCAACCGCATCTGCCTCCACCAGTTCAGGTCTGTTCTCGCCAGCTTTGGCTATTGTACCCTTGATATTCGCCCTCATCTTGATATTCAACAGCACCTTATCAATGCTTACACCCCACTTATCAGCGATCCTGCCTATCAGTTCAGATTGTCCCATATCCAGCAGGTCGGTGGGCTCGATGCTATCAGCAGCAGCATTAAACTTCATCAGGTCATTGAAGGACGTACTTGCACCATCCCAGTTGGCAGTAGTAACCTCAGAGACCTGCACCAGCCGCTTCTTTTTGCGCATACTACCGCTGATCCTGATATTAGAGCACACGACAATCGCATCCGTAGCCCTGAATGACTGTTCGGGCACGCCCAGCGCACCAACGATGCGTTCATACACGGTCTGGGTTGATGCACCGTGTATTGTGCCAAGCACCGAATTGCCGGCAGTGCCTACCTGCATGGCCTCGTACAGTATCCTGGCCTCAGGTCCCCTTACCTCACCTATGACCAGCGTGGAATTTCCCAGGCGCAGTGCCGCCCTCAATGCAGTATCTGGCGCGATCTCAGATTCAGAGCCGCCAACAGCCGAGCGGGTGTTCATACCCTGCACTTTCCAGCCCAGGCGCTGCAGCTCCCGTATCGGCAGTTCAGGTGTATCCTCAATTGTCAGGATGCGGTACTTCTGGGGCACTTCCAGCAGCATGGCTGACAGCAATGAAGTCTTGCCCGCACCTACACCGCCTGCTATCAGTATGGATGAATGTCCGTCAACCAAAAAGCTCAACAGTCCTGCAGCCAGCGGTGTCATTGAGCCTTCATTTATGAGTTTGGGCAGGGTCCATGGAGTCCGGGCATGTTTTCGAAACGCATATGCCAGGCCGCCGGAACTCAGCGGGTTGCCTATGCATGATACCCTGGCTTTGTACTCGGCCAGGTCCATATCAAGGATAGGGTTCGCCTCTCCAAAAGGGCGGCCGCTCAGTGCCCTGAAGCGTGAGATCATGGCATCAACGTCATCCTGGGACAGGTAGATGTTGCTGGAGCACTCTTCCCCCTCAATGACCACATGGACCGGGTTGGAATCCACAGGCGCATTGATGTATACATCTGTGATCCTTGCATCGGACAGCACATCTTCCAGGATACCCAGTCCTGTGGTGTATTTTGCCAGGATGTCAGAGAACATTGATATCTGGTCTGCTTTTAGTTTAATACCAGTGTGCTTTGCTTCATCTGAAAGCAATTGCTGGCTGCGCCGCCTGAAATATTCCCGGCTGTTGGCAGGGTCTGCAAAATTCAGGTCATCAGGGCGGTGGCGCATCAGGCGAGATCGTACAGATTCGAGCAATTCCAGTTCCTCGGGACGCAGGTTGTATTCTAATGGGATAAGGAAATACAGGCTCTCGGGCCTGTCTGATAAGCTGTAAATTGACACCTGCATCAACCGGCCGCCACTGCGTCCTACATCATATCCTTCCAGAAAAACAGCGTTGTCAGGTGGTTCTGTATAGATGCGGGATGTGGAGAACCCGGGCCTGGTATATGGTTTGATGGCCTGGGTGTAAAATTGATCAACAGGAAGGCGGGCATCCATGCTTTCTTTTATACCGTCGACACAGTTACTCATCCTGGTGAGCATATGGATATAATCACCAGTACATGCATGCCCCTGTCCTTGCTCATCGTTATGACAGACGGCACCTGAGTCCACTTGCGTTGCAAGCATGGTGTATGCCTTCACAGGGTCATCTAGTCCTGTTTCGAGTACACCGGATATGAACTCCTGGCGCGCAGGAAGGCATTTCCCGCATACGGCTGGCACTTGACTGTCGCTAAACACCCTGAGATTGTCAATGAACCCTGCCAGCAGGTATAGCAGCCTGAGACTTTCTCCTTCATAATCCCGGTCGTAGAGGTGGGAGAGTACCAGCCTGTCTACCATGGGTTCATTGATCATTATCTGGAAGATGTTCTTACGGCAGTATGGATCGTCAAGACCTGAGTTACCCTCGGTACAGCCTTTGCAATCTATTATCAGGGATTTCTGGGTATCTGAAAGACGGGTCTTATAAGTGCAAAGGCTTTTTTCTGTTTTTTTCTTTGAGAATAATCTGAGCAAGGCGTTGTTATTCGTGTTTTTGGTTCCCACTGTGTTCAATTGTAAGCACTCCACGGAATTTGGGTGGATGTAAGATATTAGCTCGCTATATTAAGTTTGCTGAATTGTGAGATAGTTAAATTATTTGTGGTTCAGGATTTTATTGACATGCAGTTCCCAGGAATTGAATGAAAAATGTAGAATAGTATAAGGGCAAAATAAGAGAATAAATGTTAAAAAGAATTTATATTTCGTTATTCAAAATCAGGTGGCATCTCTAAATGAAAAACATGGATGTAGAGCATAAACTACAAAAATTAATTGACAAAATAGTGAAAAGTGATAAGCATGTAAAAAATGCGGTGCTTGCTGTTTCTACAGGGGATGGTGAATTCAACTGGTCCAGTGCTGTCGGTATGGCTGATCATGAAGAGAATCAAATAATGACTGTGGACACTCCTGTATTTATTGCCAGCATTACAAAAATGTTTACAGCAACTGTAATAATGCTTCTTTTTGAAAAAAACAAACTCAAATTAGACGCTCCTATGTCGGATTACCTTCCTTCTTCCCTGATCAATAGAATTCATGTTTATAATGGAAAGGAATATACGGACCACATTTTGGTTCGTCATCTTTTAAGTCATACATCAGGAATCCCTGATTATTATACCAAATCACCTGAGAATGGAAAAAGTTTTTTTGAGATCCTTTTTTCAGAGCCTGACAGAAAATGGACTGTAGAGGATACAGTTGCTTTTGCACGAGACAACCTTATACCTGAATTTGCCCCAGGTGAGAAGGCTTCCTATGCAGATACAAATTTCCAGCTTCTGGGTTTTATTATTGAATCTGTAACTGGACAATCTCTTCATGATGTGTATAAAGAACTTATTTTTGAACCACTTGGTATGAAACATACTTATCTTTATACACGTTCTAAACCTATTGATCCTGATATAAAAAAACCGGCACACTTCTTTTTTAAGAACACTGATTTGACAAATATCAAAGCTTTTGAATCTTCCTGGGCTGATGGTGGAATTGTCTCTACAGTTGATGATTGTCTGTTGTTCATTAAAGCATTTAATACTGGAACTATTTTTTCAAATGAAGATACAATATATTTAATGCGTGATTGGAAAAAACTGCAAAAGGGAATGTATTATGGTTTTGGTACAATGCATTTTGTACCTCCTGAACTCTTTTTTCTTCTTTACTCTTATCCAAATATTACGGGACATTTTGGTTCAATTGGGTCATTTTTATTTTATTGTGAAAAGCTGGATCTTTATATTGCCGGAACAATGAATCAAGGAAAATCTGCAAGTAGACCCTTCAGAGTTGTTTTAAAAGTGATTAACATAATCCGAAAATTCGAAAAAGAAAAGAACCGGGATTGAATATGATTTTTTATGTTAGTGGGTTGAAATTGGCTTGCATGCTCCACGATTGAAGGGGCACAGGGATGGGGGGTGAAGTGGTTGTTGAACCTTGGTTGGTATTATGGGCTGTATTGTGTCAGGTGTGGCTTCGTCATGGCTGGTGGTGGGGTATGGTCGCACTGCTGAAGTCAACTCCCAGGAGTGTTTTGTAAGAATATTTCTGATCAAATAAGTAAGTAAAATTGAAAGAGAAGAGATAATCATATATCATCTATTTGCTCCAAATCAAGTGAATTGAAGAAATGATGTTGCTGAAATTGTAGAAGAGTAAATATTATATCATAATAAAATAACTCTTATATAGAGAAAATATGGCAAAACCAATTGAGCTTGGATTGATACTGAAGGATGACGATGCCAGACGGTTCTGGATGGATAAGAAAAATCCAAAAGTGACAAGAGAACAGGTGGACATGTTCAAGGAAGCCAGGCAGATATATAAATGCAATTTTAAACACTGATGGAATCCGAACCAATCTTTGCAGATAAACCTTCTATTGTACCTTTAACAAAAATGTACGATGTAACTTCTTTTACGTCCACAAATGCCGAACTTAACGACTTTTTGATAAATGATGCCCTGGATGACCAGGACGAAATGATAAGCAGGACATATCTCTGCTGCCTGAATAAGAGTATTACAGGATTTTTCGCTATTGTTGCCGATACCATAGAGGTCCAGGCCATTGATGAAGCAGATGGTGTAGACGGTTATCCGTATCATAAATACCCAAGTATCAAGATTGCCAGGCTGGGGTTTAGGGTTGTGGAGAGGTACAAGCAGGCCGATTTTCCTAAGATGTACATTGATATGCAGCCTGTTGTGGAAAGGATGAAGCCGGAAGAATCTCTTGAGGATTTTGTGGGGTGATGTTGGTGTCAGCCAGGGGATGCGGTATGGGCGCACTGCTGGTGGGAAATTGCGGGAATGGGGAGGCTGTCTGTGGATGCTTAGGTACTTAAGATAAAAATGAAAATTATAATGCTTTATTCGTAATTTATATATAAAATTCATGGAAAAATTTGTAGGTGGCAAGTAAATTGGAATTCGTTGATAAATTCAATAGGAACATTAGACTAACTAATGAGCGTTGGAAACATATAGCAGATACGCATCCTGAACTTAAAAATTTGTTAAATGAATTAAGTGGTGCATTAAAAGAACCCGAAATAGTAAAAAATAGCGCTAATAATGAAGATGTAGTATTATTTTATAGGTTCTACGAACATATATACAAAGGAAAGTACATGTGTGTAGTTGTTAAATTGAATGAAAAATTAATAATTACAGCATATATTACTGATAGAATAAAAAGAGGTGACGTCATATGGACAAAAATTTAAAAATCTTCTTTGATAAGGAGGGGGATGTTCTTGATATTGCAATTGGTAAACCCACTGAAGCGATATCAAAAGAATTAGATAATGATGTAATCATGCGACTTGATCCTAATACAGAAGAGATAGTAGGCTTTACCATTTTAAATTTCGAGAAACGTTTTGAACATCTCGATAGTTCAGAAACTTTGCCTATTGCTGCTACATTCTCACATATTAGTAGAGCCCTTGAAGTTGAAGGATAAAAATAGATTTTTTCTTCCGGTTATATGTTATAGCCCCCAGATTGTGAAATCCAGTATGTCATTGACATGCAGCTCCCCCCTAATTGAAGGGGCACAGTGATGGGGGTGATGTAGTTGTTGAACCTTGGTTGGCATTATGGGCTGTATTGTGTCGGGTGTGGCTCTGTGCTGGGCTGGCTTTGTCAGTCTCCGGGATCATAGGCTGCCGAAACCTTACTGTGGATTCCAGGCTCCAGTGTATTAGTTTCTATGGGAGGCTGGGGCAGGGGTGCACCGCTGGTGGTAAACACCAATGACTTGATGGGGAGTATTCCCATCAATAAAGCAGGCATACATGAGGATGTTTTCCTCAGGGTCTCTATTGGTAAAAAGAAATGCAATGGGTCGGGTTTTCGTGAGCATGCCCGAGGGACTGTTATGAAGTGGACAGAACACGACACATTGCTATAATACCGGGGGCGGCCGGTCAGTTACCTTTTGACTCCTGGCCAGCACCGTTGCCGAGGCAGTATTTTTGTAGGCCATTTAGGTTCTTAAGATACCATTTTGGTAAATTCATATCTTGCCAGGATAATATTGTGTTGTTCATCCAATATAATGTCTTGATCATTGAAAGTAAAACGCATATCAAGGCTCCATCCATATATGCTATTGAATGAAAAGTGCACGATTGTGGCACGTGGGATCAACATCTGTGGCATGTTTTCTGAAAAAGGCCTGTATGTTTGATCGTCTAACATCGCCAAACCGATATCATCTCTCAGGGGATCGATCGATTTATTGAAAACTTCTTCTCCGGTATCATCAACCACATACAGTTGAGTTCCCTTGTATTTTCCTTCACTTCTTATGCTATACGGCCCACTGTTCCTTTCTTCATAAACGGTGGAATGATCTGTATGAAAAACTGTCAGATCCTGTTCAGGTATGACTTTCACGGCATAGGCAATTTCAGTATGGGGTATATTCCCTGGCTTTTCTTTAGACAATGACATTTCATCAATTGTTTTGTAAGATTCAAATACTGTTCTGTTCACCCAGTTGGCCCAGACATAGGGATGCTTAGATTCAGGAAAATCGTATGAATGATCTTCCCACATATCACAGTCATAGGGAGGCGTTTTAAATGCGATTGAGTAATCAAATTGTTCTGCTACTCTAAGGGCTTCAAGGCTCTTTTCAATAGATGTTGAGGGTATGGGTGTTGTATTGTAACTCAATGAAAATGACCTGTCAAATAATGTGGTGTAATTATCCACCTTGAAAATGGCAATTCCCTTTAGGGTTTGGTTGGGATGTAACATGGTATTATTCAATCTGTTTTCATTTTCGATGTCTGATAGAACATATAACCACTTTCCAATATATTGGAGTTTTGTGCCTGGATCTCCAGGAGTGAAGACTTGATCCCGGGCATGTAACTGTAGTTTATTTATGCTAAAATTGAGGTTGTTTGTGCCATTATTTTTTATTGAGAGATTGTACATGACATAATTCTTTTCAACCAGATCAAATGCTCCTTTTGTTGTATTTTCGTAAATCACATGATTATTCCTTAGATATACGAAATAATATGAGTTTATATTGATCTCAAATTCACCCGGTACCGATTTGGGCTGGGATATATCAGGCACTGCTGCACTTGAATAATTATCGGAAGGCGAGGGGATTGATATCGAAGGTGATGCTGAAGTTTCCTTTGAAGTTTCATTAATTGATGGTTGTGAACTGGTTGATGTTTTTGAATTAGTTTTTTTTCCATCAATACAGCCAGAAATAAGAATAATTCCTAAAACTAATAAACAGATTACCGATAATTTCTTCATTAATACTCCCCTTTCCCATCTAATTGCTTAATTTAGGCATTCGTTTCTAAGAATAATTCTTATAATTAAAATATTATTACATAAACGTTTCGATTATTGGTCACAATTAACAATTATTATTTTCCTAAATACTTTCCATTGATTTTAATTAGTCCATGAAGTTAGTGCACCTATCTAATGTTTAAAAAATGTCCTTTTGAATTCCCAGCGAGTCAACCGAGCATAAATCCCCATCTTGAAGCAATAGTATACCGTACAAATGTCTTAACAATCTCTCGCCGCCTCCTCTCCCCTTCACTCTGTCAGGGTGCCTATATCGCTCAACTCCACCCTGGCGCCCTTGAATATTCCCACATCACCCCGCCAGCACATGATGCACAACAGCCTCCATCAATTTCCCGCCATCGGTCCGCGCCTGCACCAGCCCGGCCTCCAGTTCATCGCAGAGGGCCATGAGCTGGTCTAGTTTTGAGAGGACAGGGCGGGTTGTTCCGCATTAGGAATGGAAATCCAATAATGCTCTGATGTTGGTGATTTTCTAGGTCTTATGGATTAATTTTATAATATTTTCAAGAGCCCAACCACATCTCCATATCCTTAAAGATGAAATGATTATTGACCAGATTAATATATATAGGACATAATCAGCCCATTTATCGTTAATAATTATTCCAAATATTGGAATTGCTGTGGAAATTGCTAGAAATTTTATTGTGCTAAAATAAATTTCATAGATAGTCATATATTGTTTGCTTTTTTTCAATAATCTTAGTTTTTCGGATTCAGAAAAAGCAAGTATTATCGAAACACCAGTAATTATAAAACCAAGTAATGTTCCAGCTATTGTGGCTATCAGTGGATAAATATCTTTTTTATTTAGTGAAATCCAATTTAGTATTGTTTCAGAAGTTAATACAGATGTTATCAATAAAATACCAAATAGAGCAATGACTATTGATAATAGAAATTCTGCAATTAGGAAGTTCCTATTGTATAATTTTTTGATATTTATCACAATTTCACGCCATATAATTTATTTTCCATCATTAATTATTTGATTTATTTCTGGTCTTGATTCATTGTATGCATCTCACTTTCCGCAGGTATATTTTGAAAACAAATCATTTTCTCAGACATTGAATAATGCCGGATGATTGTGGTTTTCGGTATTTTTGGATAAATGGTTCGGAAAGATGCATGTCTTTTTTCTGCCGAAATTGGCAAATCGTATATTCAAAACATGTCTTTTATGAATTCACAATATAAATATAATATTCCAGAAATGTGTAAAACCACTATCAGTAAAAATCATTTGAAATTTACAGATACCTGCGTAAAGTGAGTTATATCGATTCGCAGATTAGAAATATTATTTTCATCCAATGGTTATTTATAAATTTATTGCATATTTACACCAAGGAGATAATGTCATGGCTTTGAATGTTAATGTGAATAGTGACTTTTCAATGCAGGAGGTAAGCGACGTAATTCGCTCTGCCCTGGCTCTGGATGAGCGGCTCGCAAAACATAAAAAAGCCAGGTATTATGATTTATGTAAAGATTTTGAGACAAAATATAAGATGAGTTCAGATATTTTCATGCAAAAATTTGAATCCGGGCATCTGGACGACCTCGATGACTATTTTGATTGGTACGCAGCAAAAAAAGGATTGAATCACTGGAATAAAAAGTTGAACATATTGTCAGGTATCAGCCTATGAATGCAAGAGAGTATTACTCTCAGATTGAAACCACTATTAATGACTGCCCGATAGTCACCCATTTTTCAACAGAGTTTGACGAGATTGACCAGTTTGTGGGATACTTTAAGGGAAAGCTGGATTTAATGGACGGTTCTATCCTGCGTTTTATAGAATTTATTGAAATTGAAAATGAGATCGTTAACTGCCTCAAATACAAATATCACTGGCAGTCAAAAAATGGTGAGTTAATAGAACGATGGGATAATGTACCCCATCATAGGGAAATTGATACTTTCCCCCATCACAAGCATGATAAT
>Ga0255372_10116_pt1 | contig 15590 bp, 14 predicted proteins | sample ANMaggSeSYBR01E8_FD_182092 | JGI IMG/M metagenome (GOLD analysis project Ga0255372, IMG submission 182092) | Sediment cell enrichment communities from methane seep in Santa Monica Basin, California, United Staets - ANME aggregate JGI... | ecosystem: Environmental > Aquatic > Marine > Cold seeps >...
AAAAAAATACAAAAAATTTTTGAAATTATCAATACATTTGGGTTGGACAAAAAAAAATACAATAGAAGATATGAACTCTTAAAAAAATTTCGAGATAATCTAAAAACACACACATTCGAAATTGTAATGCAAGAAATAAAAGAAGAGATGGATCACATTGACATTCATTTTACAATTACAGATGAGGAATACGCACATTGGCATAGATTAGCCTCTAAACAAAAACAAATGGAACCTGCTCAGATTGCGCAACGGGCGTATTTTAAATGGTTATATCGAAAAGCCGCGAAAATGGGGTGGATTAACGGACATGAACGACAAAATTGAAATTATTATAGATCATTGGGGTGTAGAATGAAATTATGAAAATTAGGCTAGGATTTGTTTCTAACTCTTCTTCTGCAAGTTTTATAGTTGCTACGAAAAAAGACCTAACAGAATCATTTTTAAGAAAAAAACTTACTGAATATTTCAAATTTAAATGTAAGGATTTTACTTTAGATATTATGGGATATGCTACTTCTGCTTTTTTTAATGCATTTGAATTTATTTGGCATTCACAGCAAGAAGCTATTGAGTCAGGAGAAGGAGAAATTTGTCACTATGAGAGAGTTGCTAACAAAGATTTTACCATTTTCTACGATGGTAGCCATGGTATTTCCAAATATGATAATTTTTTATTTGGTATTGAAATAGACGATGAGGATTTTTATTTGTATGTTGATGAAAGTTATTAAAAATTTAGAGATTGGGATAAAATATGAATTTTGAGGAATTCAAATCAATTAACGCTCATCAAGAAAATGTGTCTTCGCTTGCAATAACTAATAACAAAAAGTACTTAGTTAGCGGTTCATGGGATAAGAGCGTAAAAATATGGGAGCTGTCAACTGGAAAGATCATTAGGAATATCAATGGTCATGAGGAATTAGTAGATAAAATAGTTATTACACCCAATGATAAGTTCATTCTTAGCATTGGTGCTAATTCAACAACAAAGGTATGGGAGTTAGAGACAGGAAACTTAGAATTTTCCGTAGAAAGTAATCTTGATGCAGCAGATTTATTACTAATTTCTCCAGATGGAAAGTTTCTTTTCAATTGCTTTTACGATAAGTCGAATGACGCCCGTTGGAAAGAAATGTGTTATGTGTGGAAGATTCCTACAGGAAAATTGGTCCAGACTATAGAAGACTTTCCAATAGCAATCCTTTCGATGCCTAATAATAAATATTTAGTCCTTGTAGGTTCGTCTAAACATATTGCTGAAGGTTATGACTTTCGTGAAATCCTTATTAGATTGTGTACACCAGAGAAGACTCCAGAAAAAATTAAAAATAATTACCCTCTTGAATTTTGGGATCTAGAATTTGAAAATTTGATAAAAGAAATATCTATCGGTAGATCTACAAGACAGATAATCGTTTCACCCGATAATAAATATTTTTCAGTAAATTATTCTTCATATTTTGGTCCCGTTGTGATTTGGGACATTGATTCTGGAGAAAGTATCACTTCTCTTGAAGGTAGCGAAAAGTTGAACTTAGTACATTCATTGTTCACTTCAAACCATAAATCTTTTATTTCAACTACAGATGAGAACCAAATAAAAATATGGGAAAGCACCACGGGAAAATTAGTTCATACATTAAAAAGTCATAGCGATAATATTACTTCAATTCAAATTTCTCAAGACATTAGATATTTAGTTAGCAGTTCGGGCGATAAAACGGTATGTATATGGGATTTTAAGAGTGGAGAACTCATTCAGAAACTCGAAGGTCATGAGGATTTTGTAGAAGCTTTAGCAATAACTAGTGATATGGAATATCTCGTAAGCGGTTCTTATGATGGTATTATAAAAATCTGGAAAAGTAATAAGAAATGAAAACAGAAAAATATACATTAAGATTCAGAAACCCTTTAAGAATCGTAAGGGGTAGCGATTATAACTCTATTTTTAACATAGAAAATGGGTTTTTTGCAAGATGGGGTAAAAACAAGGGGAGTGACCCCCAATTCAGTCCAATTGGTCCCGAATTATTGGATATAGAAGTTTCTACAATATGTCATAGGAGTTGTTCTTGGTGCTACAAATCCAATACTCTAAATGGGAAAATTATGAGTTTCGAAACTTTTAAGACTATTTTTGATAAAATTCCAAAAAGCTTAAATCAAATTGCTTTTGGAATTGGAGATTTAGATACAAATTCAGATTTATGGCAAATGTTTGCTTATTGTCGTAAAAATAATGTTGTGCCAAATATAACCATCAATGGTTCTAGATTAAATAATGAATTAACTGTAAAATTAGTTAGATTTTGTGGTGCTGTAGCTGTTAGCCATTATGACGATGAAATTTGCTTTAATGCAGTAAAACTACTTACAGATAAAGGTTTAAGCCAAGTAAATATACATAAATTAGTTGCGGCTGAAACCGAAACTAGTTGTTATGCATTATTAGATGCGGTAAAGACAGATGCTCGTTTAAAAAGATTAAATGCCATAATTTTACTAGGATTTAAGAAAAAGGGAAAAAGAAACACATACAATCCTTTAAGATCGCACAAATTTAGGCTATTGATTCAATATGCGATAAATAATAGGATCCCCATTGGATTCGATAGCTGTTCGGCAAATAAATTTCTAGAAGCTGTAAAAAATAATCCAAATTATAAAAGATATAAAATGATGTCCGAACCTTGTGAAAGTGCATGTTTCAGCATATATATCAATGTTGATGGAATAGCATATCCCTGTTCATTTTTAGAAGAAGAATATGGGTTTGAGGGGATTAATATCTTATCTATTGAAGATTTTCTTAAAGAAGTCTGGTTAGGGCAAAATTTTAATGAATTTAGAAAGAAGTTACTAAAAATAAATAGAGATTGTCCGCATTTTAAAATTTGAAGAGCAAACAAAAGTTATATACCCACGCATGTGGGAATGAATCGTGTAGCAAATAACCCTCATAAATTGTTAAATAAAAAATAAAATTATGAACAGAAATGAACGAGTTCAAAATTAATAAATACATTACATTAAGGTTAGAAGGCTCTATTACGGTCATATATGTTAAAGGAAAAAGATTCGATCAATGCAAGTATCTTCTGTTTAACATCGTTAAAGGCGACCAAATGGCAAAAAAAATCGACTCTATCGATGAAATGGAAGAATATCTGGAGGACAAGCTCGAATATCAAGAAATAATGCATTTTGATATTGAACCAGAGGAGGAATTTCAAGCACATTGTTCAAACATTCAAGCGTGGGCAGAAAACGATTACGACACACGAATATTGCACAGAAACCTTGCCTTTCCTTTACTTAAGAGACTTTACCAAGAAGGAGATGTTGTCGCAAGAAGAGTCTTTAAAGACGAAGTTGCCCAGAGGGTAGGAATGGGAACTAATAACACGATATTGTTCTTATGTATTGAAGGTTATTTGGAAGTCTTCAACGGAGAAGAATTTGATTGCCTGCTGGAAGAAAATAAGAAAAACTTAAATGAACTAAGAGATTATTTAATTTCCAAGGAAATCAATCTAAATGTTTATATGATTAGTTTCATCATAAAAAGTTCAAGAAAACTAAACTTAGAAAAAGAACTAATAAAAAATAAATTACTTTTGTCAAAATTTCTGGCAACAATAGTATCAATATTAAAAGATAAAAGATATAATTGGAATCATTTCGAGTCAAATTTAATAACCGATATAGTTCCAATTATATTAAAAATGTTAACTCATAAAATGAAAGACGATTTAACGAACATAGTCGTATTAAATGAAGCTTTAAATTTTATAGACATTTTTTTAAAACCGATCCTAAAGAAAGAAAATCGATACTTAAAAGAAAAAAACTTTCATTATTTATTAAAAAAATATTTTGAACAAAAAAATTTTGAAGTAAAAATAAATTCACTTGGAAGCCAATTTTGTAATATTCACAATAGAAGTAATTCTGGAATAGAAATTGGATCGATAAACTCAACTTCTAAAAATGCATTTTATTACAATTTAATTACTATGAATTTTCCAACGAATTATTCGTCAAAAAATTATATATTTTTAGAAATAATAGGAGATGCGCTTTTTAATGATGGAATTTGTATAAACTCATATTACTATCCAAAAGACAGAGAATTTAATCTTATTACCTTAGTTTATAATGAAGACCTTTCAAACATCGATACGATGTTTGAAAGGTCTTCATTATAAACTAAGGTAATAAGATTAAATTCTCTGTCTTTTAAAGAAACCCTAAATTTTATGATAAAAAACAACCCTAACATTCACTTAAACGAAATATATAAATTCCATGAAAATTATATTAAAAAAGAAAATTTAACTATTCTCGAAAAGTGTATAGTGTTGTCAAAACTAATCTCGTTTATATATCTAAACTTTTTTATGCGTAAAGCTCTGTACATAAAACAAGAATATTTTAAACAAAAATCAGAAACAGAATATATTACTAATAAATATAAAGCTAAAATTCATACATTAAACAAACGTTACATTGAAATTACGCCGAGAGAGGAGGATTACTTTTATAAATATGAAATTGACGCTAATTTTGCAAATACTAACAATTCAAATTTGTTTGACGATATTTCCCTTTCTGATCCTTATAATCCTCGAAAACCAAAATACAAAAAACGTGGTCGAGAAAAACATATATCTCTGGAAAAAACGAAAGAAATTAATAAAATAATAAAAGAAATTTTATTCCCTAAAGAAGACATGGAAATAAAAGAAATAGAAATTATTAATGATGCCTTACGAATTCTTATAGAATGAAATAGTTGAAAATGTGTTAACAATTCTCTTAGAATGTTATGACTAATGCTAAAGTAGGAAATTTTTTCATCTTTATTCATCTTTATTTTTTCTTAATTGCCCCCATTTTATCCCATTCATCCCTTAAAAGAATGGAAGGAGGGTAATTTAATTGCTTATCCATATAAGATTCAAATATAAAAAATTCTGTTTTTATTCTCTACATTCTTCTCAGCTAATACTATCTTTTAATAAATAAAATAGTTTTTAGAAATCTAAAACTATTAGAAATTGAGTATTAGTGGATTACTTCTCCTAGAAGAAAATCTTTAAATACAAGTTCTGATATTAATTACATACCAAAAGTGTCATTACATATAATGAATGTTATGACGTTTAAAAATGTAACAACATTAAATAAAATAAAAAACAAATAAAAAATATAAGGAAATAGTAGAATGACAGAAATTAAAGAAATTAATCAAAATTTGAAAAATGAATTAACTATGTCAATAGAAAAATGTGCTTCGTGTGGTATGCAAAAAAGAAGGCTTCTTGAATATAAAACAAAATATGGAATGGATAAGAAAATTTGCGAAAATTGTCAAATGATCCATTTTTTATTCGATGAAATTTCTGAGTTTAAGGATGAGAAAGATGCTGATGTCTTCGCTCGATTAAATGCTTTTTATTCTTATAAAGCTAATCAAAAAGAACAAAATTTATTTAAACTTCTTTTAAGACATCTATGGAATATTGAACCCATTAATATAACTGAAATAAAAAAACTATGGAGTCGGCATTATAAAGATCCTCTTGAACCCTATATAAAAAGATTTCAAGAGATTGGTATTATCGGAGATATTGAAGATCAAGAAGGAACTGAAATTGCTCAATGGGGAAATAAAATGAGTGTTTTAATTAGTCAGTTTTCTGATGCTAGGGCAAGAGAAGATATAGAATCATGGTATTATAACATCGCTAATGTAATAAAAAGCGCTGAATCACTTGTAGGATTATCAACTGAATTAGATCGTCCAACATTTGATAAAAACCGAAATGCCATTATGAAACTATTTATGAAACAATGCTGCGACAAAGATGGAAATATTATTGAATCATGCAAAAAGCGTAAGACCTTATCAATAGGAGGATTTGTCTGTAAATTCCTTGATGAAGAAGGAAATGGGTGTAATTTAGAATATGATACCTTAGAAGATGCATTAATTCATTTAAATGATCATAACATTCCAAGAGAGAAAAAAGAGGAGTATATTGAAAGGCGAGAAGAGTTTGTTGGAGTTTGGCTAAGCTCAGATGAAATTGCTAAACAAAGTGATAAGGTTTCTTATAGGAATTGGCAGCATGTAATTAATGCATTAGTAAAAGCTCAAGATTTTTTTATAGAACTAGGAATGAATCCAAATACAGGAAAAATGGAGTTTATAATTGATGCAGGCGTTGCAGAAGCGATGGAGAAAGCTTTAATTAAAACAAAAGAGAAAATAAAAGAAAAAGTAAAAGAAAAACAACAATAATTTTTTTTTAATCTACTTAAGAGAAGAGCCAATATGAAATTAAAAAGACCTGTTTTAATTGGAGATCTCCATAATGAAATTAGTCAAAAAATGGTAAAGACATTTTTAGTTCAAAATGAAAGAGAAATTTCAGATGGAATTAAAGGTTTCATTTTACACGGGCCACCGGGGACAGGTAAATCAACGATTGCAAAATGGGTCATTTCCGATGTCGTAGCCAAAACTCATTTAGAGCATTTCACTGATGATCAACTTTATGTACTACTAAATTTAGCAGATATAGCGAAAGCAAGATATGGTGAAACAGAAGATATAATAAGAGAAAAGTTTGAATCTGCTATGAAAATTGCAAAAAACAACGGAAACTTTTTTATAATTGTAATGGATGATGTTGATGGTATGTTTCCTACAAGATCATTTCAGAAATTAGATGCATGGTATTTAGGCCATTTAAATGTTCTTTTTACTGAATTAGATAAACTCGAAACTGATAAAGTTGGAATAATTATGACAACTAATAGGAGAGATTTATTAGATGACGCTGTAATTAGTCGGTTGGTTGATTTTGAAGTACCATTTATTAACATAGAAACAGCAAAAATGAAAATTGAATCTAGGATAAAAGAGTTGAAAATGGATAATGATTATATTGAAATTGTGTTAAATCGCATTAGTGAAAAAATAAAAGATGGAACAATAGAGAATTTATCATTTAGAGATGTTGAAAAAGAAATGATATTTGCTTATTTAGAATGGATAGATGCAGAATCGGAGTGATTTTTTTTGAAGTTGGATGATTTTCTCAGTTACGATGGGTTTCATATTGTTTTTCCAAAATATCAAGATGAAAAAATAAGAATTTTTGCGGAATATATCGATAAATTGTTAGGTTCAGATGCTTCTGTTATCCGAAGAGCTACTTATGATCCACAACAGAGGAATCTTAAAGATAAAGATATATTATTTATCAAATTAGAAAATAGTATTAAAGGAATTTTTGGAATCCTTTTATGTTTACATGAATTTGAGAGTTTGATTGAAATTAGAGCTATAAAAGAATTGATTAAGTTTGAGATTCCAAAAGAAATCAGAAAATATGATGATGAATATTATGAATTTCTTGATGAATTTAAAAAAAAATTTAAGAATGAATTAACTTTAAATGAATTAGAATTGGAAGATATAAATTCTAATCTATTTTTTGATTTAAAAAATTTAAAGAAGAAGTAATGTGAAAATTATGGCAGAAAAGAAGATTGATTTTAAGAAATTAGACGAGGAATTAATCAACATTTATAATTCCAGTAAAAAACCAACTAAAGCTATTGAAAAAAAAATCAAAGAGGTTATAGAAAATGATTGAGATTGAAGGAGAAAACATTGGAGGATTGAGGGGACCATTCAAATTCACATTACAAAATGGCTTATCTATGTTACATGCGCCAAACGGTTCAGGTAAGTCTAGTCTCTTACGGGCATTCCATTTAGCAATAGCTAATACGAATATTTCCCAAGAAGATTTAAATAATTACCTTACTGAAAAAGAAATAAATGGTTTCGTTAAAGTATTTATCGATGAAAACGAATTTGAAGTTCAAATTCAAAGAAAAGGAGAAAAAGTTATAATAACATACTCTAATGTAGATGATGATATATTTAAATTTCCATCTGAAGAATTGAGTTTTATAAGAGCAAAATCAGATCTTTATCAAGGAATAATAAAGGATGATGATACTTTTATTTCCTCATGGTTTTATAAAGTAACTGAAGCTCATAAATATGAGTTGTTTTTAGAAATATCTACTAATACCCTTACAGACTATAAAACTACGAGAGATGATTTAAAGAAAAAAGTCAGTAAAGATATTTCTCGAAATCGAGAAGAAATAAACAAATTGCAAAAAGAAGCTGAAGAAATAAGTGGTAAAATTGATTCAATGTTAGATTCAGAAGAGTATAAACTATCAATGAAAGAGCATTCTGAAAAAAAGGACAAAATTGATAAATTACGAGAGTTAATAAATAAAAACTTAACGAACAGAAAGACAAAGTTATCTGATGAGATATTTAAAGAAGAAGAAGCCATAGAAAAGTTAAAAAGAGAATTGGAAAAAATTAAGAAAAAAATAGATAATTATGATGCGAATTTACCGATAATGCAGGAGAAATTAAGAAAAAATGAGAAAAAACGAGATAAGCTGGAGGAGGATTTAGATAAAACTAAAGATCAAAGATTAACTGCACAGCAAAATTTGACATCAATAAGAAATGAATTAAAAGAAAATGAAGAACTAATTAATCGAGAGACTTGTCCGAAATGTCACCAGAAACTTGACCCCGTTTTTTATAAAGACCTTGTTGCTAAAGGAAGAGCCGAACTGAAAAAACTAGAAACACAAGTTAAAAGTTTGAAAACAAAAGAGCGTGAGATTTTTCTAGAAACAAATGAGATAGAGGATGAATTAAGAGAATTAACTAATTTTTTAAAAATTAATAGAGAGAGCCTTAATAAAGATCGAATCATTAAGGAGAAAGATGTTAAAAAGAAAAATGAATCATTACCAGATAAGAAGAAAAGAAGAAAACAATTAACTGATGAGATCGAAGTAAAGAATAAAGAATTATTAGCAATACAAGAAGTTTTAGCTGAAGAGATACCACTTCAAAACGAAATTTTCAAACTTCAGGGTGAATTTAATGGCAAAAATAAATTGATTAATAAAAGTGAAGAAGAAATTGAAATGTCAAGTGAATATCAACTAAGATATTTGAAAGCGGAAGGACATGTAAAAAGAGCGGAGGCGATTCACAAATGCTATTCTGAGAGATTCCACCACCTAACATTTGAAACCTTTAAACAAATTAACGAAGCTTTAATGGCTTCTTTTGATCTGTTAAATTTAGCTAAATTGAAAAAGATTGTATTTGATAAAAAAGAAAATAAACTTTTCTTAGACATTCAAAGAGCTAATAACGTCTATACAACATTAGAAAAATTAAGCGGTGCTGAAAAATCTTTAATTACATTAATAATCACATGGGTTGTAAAACAAATGGTTATCCCTGATGAACCCTTATTCATAATTGATGAGGTTACAACAGAAATGGACGATACTAGATTCCAAGATATTTTAAATTATATCTCAAATAAAACCGATTATGTAATTGTTGCGAGACATAAACCATATAAGGGAAAGCAAGAGAATTTAGCTCAAAGCCATATAATATCAACATTTGTTTAAATCTTTAATTTCTCTCTCTCTTTTAGGAGATTATGTTTAGTACCATGCAAGAGACATAAAATTAATGGGGCATTAGAATTGACAAAAATCTATTCAAAAAAATTCACTGAAACTTTTTTTAAAAGTGAGAACGATATAATTCTTACATCTCCATATAGAAATAACAATATTATCATCTTTTTATCAATAAAAGATGATATGACTACTTCTCAAATATTTAAATATATTTTTGATCCTTTGGAACCTGAAATTAAATTTTCCTGCGAAGTTCAAAAGAATCAAGAATTAGAATCTGCGTTAAAGTTAAAAGTACCAATAAAACTTTTACTACCAGGCCGTATAAAAAATGAATTGATTATAATATCAAAAAACGGTGATATTTGGAGTGCATTTGTAAAGGAAAATTCGATTAATTTATCTAAAAGATTAGGTAGAATAGATTTTGGTGATACAGAAGAAGATTCATTAGATTTTTTTGATCTTTTTGACCCTATAGATATAGTTGCGTATTTTACGAAAAAAACAAAGGATTTTGCTTGTATTGTTATAAAGGAACAAGATAGATTTTATTTATTACTTAATATTGAACTCTTTTCAGAATTAGAACCTGAAAACTCAATCATTGAATTTGAAGATTCATTAGCTCTTTGGAATAGCACTGCTGAGAATTTAGATCTCTTTTCTTTTAACAAAACTTTAGGTCTTGCAAATATTAGTTTCCCGAGAAATAAAATTAATAAAGAATTACCTCTATCAATTACAAATCTAAAGAAATTTGAAGGTATACCAAAAGATATTTGCTGCATAAATGATGCTTTATATGTAGTAACACAAGAAGAATTCCATATTTATCCATCTTTTAAAAAATACAGAACCCTTACCTCACTAAGTTTACCTTTTTTTCCTGAACTAATCTGGTTTGAGCCACAATTTAAAAGATGTAAAGTTGTTTGTGATGGAGGAAACCTTTCAGATTTTATAATATCTCCTACACTCTCAGAAATTTCAACCAAAAATGTTTCTGTAGCGAATAAGGAAAAAGTATATTGTTATGAAAATAGCAAGATTAAATGTATAGGAAACAAGCATTTTGGTGTAATATATAGCGGAGAACAATGTTACATATGGACAAAAAGAGAGCATATCAGTACTTTAAAAACACATAATATAACAATATTAGAATTACATAATCCTGTGCCAGATGCTTTAAAATCGCTTCAAAGACTGAAAGACTTAAATTTAATGGATTTTGATCAAATGTTATCTATTAATGAGGCTGGATTGCCTAAATCCTTACTAAAACTCAGAAGACGGAGAATTCGGTTTTTTACAAAGGAGGACGATTTATATATTATTAAGAATGCCTATTTTAAATTAACTTATTTAGAAATAGCGAGAGAACTTAAAAGAGGTCCTATCTCAATTTATACTCATGTAAAAATGATTTTTGGTACACCGGTCTGCGATAGTCATAATACTTTTCAAAAAACATGTAGTAAATGTTCTGAAGCGAGAATTATTTGGGAGGAAGAATGTAAAGAAACTATAAAAAACATTAAATATCGCAAGTCATCCATAGAAGAAGATGATTTACCTGAGTTTGATTTGGAAGAATATATTTGGAAAGATAAAAAAAGGCGTTTAAGAAATAAAACTTCATTTTTTAAAAGTTTTCTCTCTCCAGAATTATATAATCAAATTTTAGACTTTATTATTGGTACTGATTTGTTAAAAGGAAGAAGTTTAAATAAGATTTTTGAACAAAGTATCCAAATCTTTATTGAAGATCACCTCAGAAATTGTAATAATAGTGGAAAATCAGTAAAAAATTCTCTGTTGGAACTATATTTTGGCATAAAAAAAGATATTAAGACTTTAAAGTTAATCTATAAACCCTATAAAGAAAAAATAAACTCGGATTATTCTCCAATAGGAGATTTAACATTTTTCTTTAAGGATATAATGAATTTACGAAAGCTATACGACGAAGAAATTTGTAGAAAATTAAGACCATATTTAATAGATTTTAATAAAGATCTTTCAAGGATCGGAAGAAAAGATGGTTCTATCGCAGGTCTTTTATATCTCATTTACAAACAAATAGGTATGGGAGTTACGCAATCAAAACTAGCTAAAACTTTTCTTATAACTGAAGTTACTCTTAGAACTAGAATTTCTGAGGTTAATAACTTATTAAATCGTCTAAATTCTTCAGAATATATTGAGAAAATTGCAAATATAATTAGAAACAATAAAACAATACAGGAATTGAAGCAAGGAGAAAAATACTTAATAGAACAATTTAATACAAACATAAAAAATTCTTTTTATCGTCAAACTTATGAAAATATTCCCGGATTGATTAGTTCACTAAAAATTAATTATAGAGAAGATCACTTACATTTGATATTAAAGTCCTTGGAAGATATTTCTATAATTGAAGATCATTCAATAACTTCAGCTTTAACCAGCTTTCTCATTGATATGGACTGTTGTAATGATGACATTTTTAATACCATAATTAGATTTTTAGGTTCTGAAGATGATTTAATAGTCAAGGATATTCAAAAACTGGTATATTCTTATAAGCCAGATTTAGAAGACGCTGATATTTATAAAATAATTGATTCTTTTTCAAAAAACCAAAATTCATCAATTTCTTCTTATATTCAATCCAAACAATCAAGACATGAAAAAAGGCAAATTTTATTGAATTATATTAAGAAAAATCATGAAATTTTTGATGATTGAGCAAAATTGGCTTATTATTAAATGATTCATATTTAGCTTTTTAAAATTTTGTCGACTATTATTCTTAATGTTTCAAACTCGAATTGATAAAATAACAGAAGGAAAATTTAATAAAGAGATGTATCCTCCTAGTCAGTTCGAATCGTTAGAAGTAATGACCCCGTTCATAAAGAAATTCGGAAAAAAAGATTCTGAAGACTTAAAGAACGAGATCCTTAAAATTGAGCGGCAATTAAAGCTAATTTGCTATGATTTTCCTAAAATTAATGGTGAGAATTTAGATTTTCTTAGAAAATTTGTACTATTGTTAAAAATATTAAATCGAATTTTTGAGAGATCATTAAACTCTAAAACCTTCGCATTTTCATGGGAAGATATTATTTCTAATCTCTTATTTTTAGAAAACGATCCTAATCTTATGATAAATTCAATGATTAGGGAAATTAAACGTAGGAACTCCTATACATCGATGATTTTAGCTCGACAAGAATCAAATAATAATGATACTTTTTATCAAAATCAATATCGGCAAAAGAGAATTACTGAATTTATTTTATCTTGATGAAAAATAATTCTAAAAGTATTTTTATTTAGGTAGAAAATTAGAAGAATTAAATAGGATATTCTGTTATATAATGAATTAACCTACATCTAAATTGAGAACTTGCTTTACTCTCTCAATGAAGTCTTCTAACCATATTTTAAAATGTAAAAAATATTGAAAAAAATGAGAATTATAATTATAAAAAAAATTTAAAATAAGATCGGTATGGATTGATGTATAAAAGGGCAATGTTCTCAAATCATATTTGATTTCTTTACACTATTTTTCATCCTGATCGTCTTTATATTCCGGATGATTTGGATTCAATTGATCAGAACGATTATCCATTGAAGCTTGGTATGCTGAATTGTTTGGATTAATACTATTCGATCTATTATCATTTCTTTTTCCCATTTCTTTCACCTCCTTTTTCTGTAATTGTGAATAAGCCAAACTCATTAATTCTCACTTTAGAATACATAAATTCCACCTCGTTCAATAAATTTAATGTGATTATGATTTATGCAATTTGGATTTTTATCAAATATTTTATTTCATCCATAAATATTGAAAAAATTATCCTATATAAATGTTATTGATCTAAATCAATATTATCAGAAAAAAGTAATATTTATATATAAAAGTATTAATATAGAATTAGAGTAAAAAAAGTGAATTTTCATGAAAGTCCAAATTGTGACGTTTGCAGGGGTTCCAGGCCATATATATGATGCTGAAAAGCATTTTCATACAGAGAAATTAATATTGATACTTAACGATGAAAATAAGGATGAAACAAATAAGGCAAACGAAGAATTCATTTTAAATATCATAGAAATAACTCAATTCTACGAAAAATTAAATGTTCCCGTTATGAAGGTTTATGTGAACTATAAGAACTTTATAGAAATGACTTTTAAGTTAGCTAATATCTTAAGAGAATTTCAAGAAGGTGATGAAATTTTATTAAATCTAAGCGGTGGTAGAAGATCAATGCCGATCTCATTAATCTATGCGGGAACATTTATTAGTAATTTCAAAGATATTAATATAAAGTGTGTAGTAATTCCAGAAGACAAAACTTATGAATCTTTCAACCTGCTTCCAAACTATTTACCAGACAGTATTGATGTTAAATTAATGTCTAAATTATCGGAGAAAAAGCCATTAACTGAATTAGAAGAATTTTTAGGAATAAAACAGCCTACAATTTCAATGAGGCTCAAGCGACTAGAAAAGTATGAATATATTATCCTTAATGGTAGAGAACGGAATTTAACAGATTTAGGACACATGGTGGTAGATATCAATGTATCAGGGTTAAATAATAAATGAAAACATCAAATTTAAGGAGGTATGACATATATGAGTGATTACTTCTATTTCTATGTCGGAAGATATGAAAGATTGGATTCTTTAAATGAGAGCAATTATTTAGAGGAGGTTATCTAATATCAGTTATCTTTACTACGAAAATCTACCAGATATTGAGGAAATTGAAAGATTTCGAAAAGATTGTTTTTATAATTTATCAGATTTTATTAGATATTTGAATGTTTCTAAATATGCACAACTTAATAGGATAATCAAGCTCTCTTATCGACTTCTATCAGGCGAGCAAGTTAAGAAAATGTTCAAGGATATGCATTTTAAGTTTTATGAGGTTTTTGGATATGAAATGGAAGATTTAATTGATGATTACACCGAAGATGGTATTTTTATTGAGATTTTTGATCCAACAGGGAAAGCTGATGAGCATATTTTTGAAGATTTTATTAAATCATCTATTATTACGGATATTGAGCCGAATTTTAATGATAGAGAAAATTGGATTAATGTGTTACAAAGTTATCCTTTATACAATATACTTCAAATTGATCGAGAACCAGAGTCTAAATGGATATATTTTAAACCTAATACCTATGATATACAGCGACAGATTGATGCGATATATAACCTTCAAAGTAAGCCTAGAAGAGAACATTTACCCTTGTTAAAATTATTTGTGAGCAAGCAAAGGACCATTTGGCCCAATTTTGATCGAGTTAAGATTAAGAATTGGAAGTTATTAAGTGATCCAAATTTTCCGGGAATTATCAATCAAAGAAATTATGTTCAAATAGCATTAGGTACTCCGGATTTCGCACTTTTAGAAGGACCACCGGGTTCAGGCAAAACTCATACCATTTGTGAGATAATACTTCAAGCTATAGAAAGAAATATGAGAATATTATTATGTGCATCGACTCATGTTGCTGTGGACAATGTTTTAGAGTATTTAATGGATAGAGACGAAGTAATTGCGGTGAGAATTGGTAATCAAAATAGTAAATCTATATCTCCCGATGCAAAGAAATATTTATTAAGAAATAGAACAATTACCGAAAGAAAAAGATTAATCAAGAAGTTAACAGAACTTGGAGAAGATAAAAATGAAGGTCAGAAGTACTTCTTAAATGTATTAAAATCTACTGATGGCGAATCTGAAGTAGAACGTATGATCTTAGATAATGCAAATTTAGTATGTGGTACGATAATTGGAATATTACAACACCCAGACATAAAATCTGAAATACATACTCCCCAAGCTGTATTCGATGTTCTAATTATTGATGAAGCAAGCAAGACAACACTCCAAGAATTTATTGTACCTGCTATGTATTGTAGTAAATGGATATTAGTTGGAGATATAAAGCAACTTTCTCCTTTTGTAGATGATCTAGTTGTAAGAAAA
>Ga0255372_10117_pt1 | contig 15562 bp, 15 predicted proteins | sample ANMaggSeSYBR01E8_FD_182092 | JGI IMG/M metagenome (GOLD analysis project Ga0255372, IMG submission 182092) | Sediment cell enrichment communities from methane seep in Santa Monica Basin, California, United Staets - ANME aggregate JGI... | ecosystem: Environmental > Aquatic > Marine > Cold seeps >...
TTCATATCATCAATTATTAGCTTTTTGATCCGGCTCAAGGTGTATCCTTCAAACAACTTATATACGTTCTCTCATCATGAAGCTTAAAAATAAACTTGCAAATAATTTAGTTTATCTCTATACGATCAGTTTAAGCCTAGTTCCTGCTGTTACCTTATATTGGAGCAGTGGTGTTCCTATCCAACATGCCTACTTATCTTGGATCACTATTGCATTTATTATTGGGATTTTGGTCATTAGCATTAACTCCTTCACAAAAAGCAAACAAAAGGCGGGTGTGATTGTGGCTGCAATCTCAATCGCATTCTTCTATTTTGGAAATTTCCTTCAACTCATAATTTCCATTTCTATGACAGCGGGTATCATCCAAGAAAAATCAGTTTTAGAAAATTCAATTGTGCTGCCAGTGGTTTTTTTCATCAGCTGGTCAATATTATGGATTGTGATCACCCGGATCATTATCCGGTCAGATTCATTAACACAAAAAAGTGATTATTATCTAAGTGTTGTTTCAATAATCCTATTGGTTTTCATGGTAAGCGGGGTTGGATTGAAAATTGATGTTTCAAGCAAAAATAAAAAACTCATAGAGTCAATCTTATTGAATAATTCGGAACTAGATCCTTATGCGGGTATAGCTCTTACTAGCTATGATAATGAGAATTCCCCTGATATTTATTATTTAATATTCGATGGTTTTGCTGGACCTAACATATTATTGAAATATTATGATACGGATATTCTATATTTCATTCAACAGCTTGAAAAAAGAGGGGTATATGTAGCAAATGAGAGCAAATCAAATTACAGCATGACCATTAGCTCCCTTCCATCTTCATTAAATATGAATTATTGGGATGAACTTGCCAGAAATGAGATTAAGGATGTTGGTTGGATCCCAGTGATTCCATTATTACATGACAATCTAGTCTCAAATTATCTACACAATAAAGGATATGATCTAGTTACTTTCCCAAGTGGATTTTGGCCTACAGAAGATTTCCAGACAGACATGAAAATAAGCCCTCTGATCAATCTGAATGAGTACCAGGAAAACTTACTATTGTATACTCCAGTTCCGCGAATCTTTCCAAGTATCTTATATGACAATCATCGAAATAGGATTAACTTTACATTGAATAGCCTGAAGAATATTACAAATGAGGAAAGACCGATTTTTGTATTTGCTCATATCCTAACCCCACATCCACCCTTTATCTTTGATGGGGAGGGAAATCCAGTTCACCCTCAAAGGACATATAATCATTTTGATGCCGATGATTATCGAAAATTAGGAGGTACTACTGCAGAGTATCAAGAAATGTATTCAGATCAGTTGAACTATATCTTTAGTGAAATTCTAGAAATGATCGATGGAATTCTATTAGAGTCCGAATCGCCTCCCATCTTAATTATTCAAGGTGACCATGGTCCTGGTTCGCTGGTTTCACAGTCGCACTTTGAAGAAAACAACCTAGATGAAAGATTCTCAATCATGAACGCATATTATTTTCCAGATAAAGACTATAGTTCACTTTACCCATCGATAACGCCAGTAAATACATTTAGAGTGATATTAAATAAATATTTCGAAGAAAATTTACCCTTATTACCAGACAAGAACTATTTTTCCATTCTTTATCATCCTTATGAGTTTATTGATGTGACAGAGATACTAAAATAGAATAGTAGATTTTTTCATGAAATCATCTATAGATTAAAGGAGTTTAATTATGTCCGGTTTTCCCGCCCCCAAACTGTATCTTGACCCTGGCACAGGAAGTATCCTTATTCAGGTGATCCTGGCTTCCGTCCTGGGATTTTTATTTATCATCAGGACAAAAATTACCAGCGCGGTTAAGTGGCTCTGGAGCAAGCTTAGCGATAAAGGAGAATAAATGAAGGGTTTCTCCAGGGATAAGGGATCGTTTCGTGACCCCGGTGGATTCATCTATTCCAGAGATGGGAATGTATATCGTCAGATCAACATCTCTTCCAGGGATGATTTTGATTATTTAATGGATTCAGGACTTTACCAGGACCTTGTCGAAAGGAACCTGATCGTCGAACATGAAGAGGTTGATATTGCTCCATTCGATAAATCTACTTCTTATAAAGTGATCCAACCCACGAAACTGCCCTTTATTTTTTATCCCTATGAGTGGTGTTTCAGCCAATATCAAAGGGCAGCTTTAGCTACTCTTGAAATTCAAAATAAAGCATTGGATTATGGCATGACTTTAAAGGACGCCAGTGCTTATAATATCCAGTTTGTGAATAACGATCCTGTGTTGATTGACACTTTATCCTTCGAGATTTACAAGGAAGGTAGCCCCTGGGAAGGCTACCAGCAGTTTTGCAAACATTTCTTCGCTCCCTTGCTTCTGATGTCTTACCGGGACGTCAGACTAAATACCTTGCTGCGTGGATTTATTGATGGAATTCCTTTAGAGATTGCCAGCAGTCTGCTTCCAGCTAAAACAAGATTTAATTTCTCAATCCTGGCACACATACACCTGCATGCAAAAGCTCAAGAGAGATATAAGGGTGGTGGTGAAGAGGGAGATCAAGTCGGTGAGGTTTCTAAACTGGGCTTGAGGAAAGAAGGCATATACAGCATTGTTGACAGCCTAGAACGACAGATTAAGAAACTGACTTATCAGATCAATGACACCTCCTGGGGAGACTATTGTTCTTTTCATAATTACTCAGAAGATGCTTACCTGCAGAAAATGATGCTTGTTGAAACATTCATCCAACAGGCAAAACCAACTATAGTCTGGGATTTTGGCGCCAATACGGGCGATTTCAGTCGGCTTGCTAGCAGGAAGGGCATTACAACGATATCTTTCGATATTGATCCCGCTGCGGTTGAACAGGGCTACCTAAAGAGTGTTGGTGATAACGACAGTAATATTCACCATGCTATCATCGACTTGTTCAATCCAAGCCCTAACCTGGGATGGAGTAATGTCGAACGGAAATCCTTGGTGGACAGAGGGCCCACAGACCTTCTTTTGGCCCTAGCGCTTATTCATCACCTGGCTATTGCAAACAACCTTCCCCTTTATATGGTTAGCAGCTTCTTTTCTGAATTAACTGAATGGCTGGTAATTGAGTTTGTGCCTAAAAAAGACTCTCAGACAAAGATACTACTTTCCTCAAGACGGGATATTTTCAATGATTACACGATAGAAAATTTTGAAGAAGTTTTCTCAAAGGATTTTTCTGTGATAGAAAAGGCGCAGATAGAGGGTACAGAAAGAACGCTATACCTGATGAAAAAGATTGTTAAATAGTACTATCCACTACTTACTATTCACTTACTTTCCCCCACACATACAACCACGGCGGCTGCCGTATCACGGGAATGAGTCAGGCTGACAGACCAGGTTGTATAACCCAACTCTTCGGCAATGAGGGCAGCCCTTCCGTGTAAATGGAGCTGAGGTTTTCCACTGAAATCATTTATTGTCTCCATTTCTCGCCAGGATACCGGACCTATTCCTGTTCCAAGCGCTTTGGAAGCGGCTTCTTTGGCGGCAAACCGGGCAGCTAACTCAGGGGCATTTCCCCGGGCTTGCTTAATTTCAGCTTCAGTGTAAATCCGGTCGAGAAAACGATCGCCATGACGCTCAAGCGCTTTTTGGATCCGTTTTATTTCAATTAAATCAATACCCGAGGAGAGGAGCATATTTAAGGTCCCGCGGTTGAAATGACCAATTTGCCCGGATCCAGGTACTTCCGGGAGGCTTCAAGGATACTTTCTGGAGTAATTCCAGAGACAAATTCCTCATACTGTTGAAAATAATCCAACCCTAATTGATTGCGTTCAATGATCAACAACGCACCCGCCACACCAGTGTTGGATTCCAGGGACAAGGGCAATTTGCCAATGTAGCTGGATTGGACGTCTTGTAGTTCTTCAGGGGTAACTGGATCTGCGACAAACTTTTTTATCTCTTCAGTTATTAACTGCAGTGCCTGCTCTATATTTTGGGGATCTACACCGGCTGACACAATCCAGGGCCCGGGACCGATACCGCTGCTGAGGGAGCTGTACGCGTAATAGGCCAGTCCGGCTTTATTGCGAACTGATTCTCCGATGCGGCCCATCATTCCAAATTGGCCCAGGATACTGTTTCCCATCAGCGCTGGATAAAACTCCTCCGCTTTTCGGGGAGGACCGACAACACCGAGGATAATGTCCGCCTGGCTTTTCTCCTCGATCACGTGATGGCTGCGGACGGTTTTTTCTAAGGGATCTGCGCCTGGTACCAGAAAAACCTCCGGCTGTTCGGAATTTGCCCAGTCTCCGAACTTGTCTTTTGCTAATTGCAGAGCCTGGTCTGGTTTCACTGCGCCGGCAACCGCGATCACCATTTCTTTTGGCCCGTAATGTACCTGATGGAAATTCACCAGGTCTTCTGTTTTAATGGCAGTGACCGTCTCAATAAAGCCGTCACTCGGATTTCCGTAGGGGTGCCCGGCATAAGCAATCTTATCGAAACCCATTCCAGCCATTTCATTTGTATCCTGCGTCCTTAAGTTCAGCCCGGTCAGCAATTGGGATCGGACCCGTTCGATATGGGATGGAGGGAATACAGGCTCTTTTAAGACATCAGCCAGGATCTCTAATAAGGCTGGCAGATCATCCGCGAGGGATTTCCCGCCGAATCCGGCAGTGTGAGCTCCGCAGCTGACCCCAAGGCTGGCGCCCATAGATTCAAGGTTTTCATAAATTTGCTGAAAATCTTGTTTTTTTGTACCCCGCATCAACGTTGAAGCTGTAAAATCTGCTAAACCAAGCTTTTCCAGGGGATCATAAAGGCTTCCAGCTTGCAGGTAGCCAGCAATTGAAACCGAGAGTGTGTTGAAATTGGGGCGGACAAGCAGGGTGATTCCGTTGTCCAGCTGGGTTCGGGTGATATCGTGTGGACCAGGCAGAGATTCGGGATTGAAGGAGGCGTGATTTTGGGTTTTCATTGTTTGTTATTTCCCTTGTTCTGCGGGTAATAAAATCCCACCAACCTGTTTTGCGGTATTAGATAGGTTTGGGCTGCCCGCTGGACATCCTCCGGGGTAACTGCTTCCAGGTTCTCTAGATAATCTGTTACCCATTCATAACTGGCAAACATCTCTGAAAAACCCAGCCAAAAAGCCTGATTGGTGATGCTCTCCCCTCCGTAGGCGAACAATGCCCTGGTTTGTTTTGCTGCCCGCAGGATCTCTTCCTGGCGGGGCGGTGTATCCTGAAGGCGCTGGATTTCCTCGTCGAGCACCTTTATTGCTGCGTCAGGTGTTGAGGAAGGATGAACGATAAAATTGAGGCTGTACAAAAATGGATCAATAGTAGCCGGTAACCCGCCGTGAATGTTTACAACGACTTCCTCTTTTTCTACCATTTTTAAATATAACCTGGAGGTTTTGTTTGATATTCCTCCTCCACCGAACATGTTCAATCCTTGCGGTCCGGAGAGTATACTGTCCAGGATCAACAGCGGGAAAAAATCCGGATCACTGGCAGGCGGTGTGTGGTAAACCACATCGCCGAGGATAGTCTCTCCTGGTCCCTCTACCTTTAACCGGTGTTCTCCCCGTTGGGGCGGTTCAGGTCTATTCACCCTGGGGGGCTCATCATTCGCAGGGATATGCTCATAGAGATCTTTTATTCGCTTCAGCATATCGTCTTTATCAAAGTCTCCAGCCATGGTGATCACGGCATTGTTGGGAGAGTAATATGTCTGGTAGTGTTGGAAGAGATCATCACGCTGGATGGATTTCAGATCTGCCAGATCGCCAATGATCTCATGGTGGTAGGAATGAACCCGGAAAGCAGCGCTTTTGACAGCCTCACCGAGCCGGAACCCGGGACTGTTTTCCCTTCCCTGTCTTTCTGAAATCACCACAGTACGCTCGGATTCCACTTCCTCCGGATCGTAGGTGCTGTTAATCATCCGGTCGGCTTCCAGTTCCATGGCCAGGTCTATCTTGTCAGCAGGCATGGTCTCGAAAAAAGTTGTCCAATCCAGGTAGGTGAACGCGTTCCACACCCCGCCAGTTCGGGAAATAGCTTTTTCCAATTCATCGGCAGGAAAACGGGCAGTTCCCTTAAACTGAAGATGTTCGACCCAATGGGAAATCCCTGTTCGCCCCGGGATTTCATCCCGGGATCCAACCCGGTACCAAATCCAGCTGCTGATAAGGGGAGCGGTGTGGATTTCCTTGAGTTTGATTTGCAAACCGTTGGCTAACGTAATGGTTTTAATGGGTTTTAACATGTTCATAAGGCTGGCCTGCTGTTATTGGGTGAGAGAGGCAATTAATAAATCCAGCGCCAGGGTAAAATCCAGCTGACCGCTTTTCATTGCTTGGTCTACATCGGATAATTGGTGATAAATAATTTTTAATCTGGGCAGAGTAAATTGTTTTACTTTGGGAATTATCTTTTTAATCGGATAGGGATGAGAACCCATTTTTTTTGCGATAGTATTATGATCTTGGCTTGGATCTTCATCCAGCAGCTCCCGAACCTGGATCATAAGTCGGAATTGGCGGACAATCATACCAAAGAGGGAAAGAGGTTCACTGTCTTCCAGCAGCCGGCGCAGCATGAACATGGCTGTTTTCCCGTCCCCGTTTCCAATAGCATCGACCATCTCAAAAATATCTCCCTGGCGCACATCTGCAGTCAAGGTTCGGACGTCGGCTTCGGATACTGGCCGGGAAAAATCTACATAAGTAAGAAGTTTTTCAATTTCTTTTTTCGCCAGTCGGGGGTCTTCATCAATATAACTAGCTAGCAGCTGGGCTGCCTCATTGTGGAATTTGCCGCCACTCTCTTTTGCCTGATCTTGAATCCAGCGAGTCATTGCGCCGCCTGTCGGCAGGGAAAATATTCGAATCCAGCAGCGTTCTTTGTGTTTCTGTATCCAATGGATCAGCCATTGCCCACTTTTTGGTATTTCATTCTCGATCAGAATCAAAGCAGTCGTAGGGGGAACAGATTCAAGAAGATTTAAAAATTTTTCCTGGTTGGCTTTACCTTTTGTTAATTTTAGAGGATTGTTTAATACCACCATTCTACGTTTAGCGAGAAACGGCATAGCATGGGTTTCTGATTTAATTCCATCAAGATTTTGTGTATTTCCATCCAACGTTGTGATGTCCATGGTGGCCTCGGAGGAATCACCCATTTTAGGTTTCAACTGCTCGTTCAGGAAGCTGCGAATGGCGAATTCATCATTGCCGTGCAGTAGGTAAATTGTGGGCGAAGAGGTGCTCATTTTTTAATCCTGGGTTTTGATCCTGTGGGCAGGAAAGCCGTTTAATGTGTGTTTGGCTATTGATACAATTTTCAAGGAGCCCGGGTCGCCGCTGGTAGTTAGTTTTTTCTGCAGGATGGGGCCCAATGGCTTTGAAATAATTAACGCCAATACACTCAAGGCGGTTATAACGGGAATCCGCTCAAATTTATCCCGTGTTCGCTCCCCGACACCCAATAACCCTACGGCTCCAGCCAGGCCGGCTGCAAAACCGGAAACTAGCAGATTAGTCCCGCAGTTTTGATGAATTGCCAGATTGCTCTGCCCGGACTTTAATTTTTCCAGAGCGTCAGAAATGGTTTGGCTCAGTTCTCCGGTCGGGAGCTCACCCAGAATCCAGAAACCGCCCGCATCAGAATGCCCGGCGAAGGGCTTCCCGGGATGGGTTTTGGCCAATAAATTCAGTGTGGCATGTTCCAGGCCGTGATTGCGGCGCGTACGCGAAATTAGAGAGCTCATAAGATTGGCCTAACAATGGGTGGGTAAATAAGATAAAATTTATAATCCCCAGCCCGAAATTTTTTCTATTCTGATTCAAAATGGGGAGATAAATTTACCAAATAGCCTGGATAATTTATCCGATCAGTAGGATTTCTATTTTACTAGAGAACCGTGATAAATACTACTGGAGGTGATGGTAAAAAATACAGTTCTGAGAAAGCTGATATCGATGCTTAAAACTTCCCATGCTATAATTGCCTAGCTGTACAAATCTGCAGGAGAGTAGAAAAAAGGTATATGAAAACTTTAATTACAGGGGTGGCCGGATTTTTAGGATCGGCATTGGCCCAAAAATTAATTGAGAACGGACATGAAGTGCTGGGGCTGGACGACCTGTCTACCGGAAAGGAAGAAGCGATTCCCCCCCCAGGTGCAATTTGAGCTGGGAGATATGCTGGATCGGCCAAAGCTGTGGACCTTGCTCCAGGGGGTGGAATGTGTTTTCCATCTCGCTGCCCGGGTCGCAGTCCGGGAATCCATTCTTTATCCCCGGGAATATAACAGTACCAATGTCGGCGGAACGGTTAGTGTGATGGAAGCCATGCGCGATGTGGGTGTAAAGCGAGTGGTATTTACTTCCTCAGGTGCGGTTTATGGCGCCCAGGAAGAACAGCCTCTCCACGAAGATATGCGTCCTGCGCCGGACTCACCATACGCTGTTTCAAAACTCTCGGCTGAATATTATGTCAAAACAATTGGTAATTTGTGGGGTATAGAAACCGTCACCCTGCGGGTTTTTAATGCCTTTGGCCCCGGTCAGCATACACCGGCAGATCATCCGCCGGTGATAGCGAACTTCCTCAAGCAAGCGGTCCAGGATGGAACCATGGTCATTCATAACGGCGGGACCCAAACCAGGGATTTTGTATACCTGGATGATGTGGTGGAAGCTCTGATTAAAGCAAGCAGCGCTTCGAATGTTGACGGCAAGACAATAAATATCGGCAGCGGCAAAGAAGTCAGCATCGTTGATCTGGCACAAAAGGTGGTTGATTTAACTGGTGTGAAAACAGAGTCGATCTTTAATCCCAAATCCAAGGGTGGAGTAAGCAGGATGAGGGCCGATATCACAAGGGCTGTGGATCTGTTGGGTTATCAGCCAAAGCATACCCTTTCTGAGGGATTGAAGCTGACCCTGGAACGGGATCCCCGCTACCAAGTTTCGGATTGATAGGCCCCCTTTGGTAAATTGCTAAAATTTCCCTCATTGGAGTCAACCGGGCAAGGCGAATCGTGCTTTTAGTCCCGGCATTTGAGTTCTTAATAATTGAAAGAAATTTATTAGCTTATCCTCTTTTTGAGGTCGATATTGTACAATACCCCTATGACTGACAGGTTATCAGCTTCTTTTTATACCCGAGACACAGTGCAGGTAGCCCGGGAATTGATTGGCAAACGGCTGGTACGATTGGATGGAAAACGACGGATTGCAGGCGTGATCACCGAAACTGAAGCCTACCGGGGAGAGGATGATTTAGCCTGCCACTGCCGATCTGGACAAACACCGCGGACAGTAATCATGTATGGGCCTCCCGGTAAAGCGTATGTATATTTTGTCTACGGCATGCACTGGTTGTTGAATATTGTGACTGAAAAAGATGGATATCCCGGTGCCGTGTTGATCCGGGCAATTCATCCGGAAGAAGGATTGGACCTGATCGCCAAGCGCAGAAATGGCAAACCCCAAAAACAATGGGTAGATGGGCCAGCTAAGCTCTGCCAGGCGCTTGGGATAGATGGCGGGTTCAATGGCGTGGATACTTGCAGCAATGATGCCCATGTTTTTGTTGAGACTGGAATAGAGATACCATCGGCTTTGATCCAAAAAACACCGCGGATAGGGCTGGAAAAAGTCCCCGAACCCTGGCGGAGCAAACCCTGGCGGTTTGCCTTAACTGACCCGAACTTGATCCTCCGGGAAAGTAAAGAATAATTAAGAATAACTGGAGAGTATATGTTTAAGAAACGCGAAGAGCCTACCCCGAAAATTGATGTTGTTCCGGCTCAGATCCGGGTAACCTCCATCCTTGGAGAAAGCACCAGCTGGAAAGGTGAATTGACCGGGAAAGGCGGTATTCGGATTGAAGGCTTGTTTGAAGGAACAATTGATCTGGAGGGCTTAATCATCGTGGACCGGAAGGGACGGGTAGAAAGTGATCTGATCAAGGCTGATACGGTGATAATTGGTGGTTCTGTTCGCAGTGATATCCAGGCCAAGCGGGTTGAAATACGCAGCACTGGACGGGTCTGGGGGAATGTAACTACCGTTCTCTTTTCCACAGAAGAAGGCGCCTATCTGCGGGGAGAAATTCAGATGGAAGAAGATGTATCGGAAGAAGACAAGTCCGGACCCGTTGAGTCTGACCCCGTTAAGGATAAACAGAAAAAGGTTAAGCCAGAATTAACACCCAAAAAGACCAAAGAATAAGAGGACTAACTTGAAATACTCCTGGCTTCTTGGATTAATCTTGATTTTGGCGCTGACCGCCTGCGGAAGTGGTGTGCCCACCAACCAGGTAGTACCTTCAATATCTTCAAGTCCTGATTCCAGCACTCTGGAAATTTCCCCGGATCCTTCCGATAACACACCTGATCCTGATCCTGTGCAAACCATTGAACTTGTCAGTCCTACTTCTGCAGCAGAGAAAATTCCCTGCCTGGACGAGGCTGGTTTGATTCAGCCGTTTTCTATCCCCGTCTCAAGAACCCAGGATGAAATATCTGGCAGGATTTATACTCCGCCTTGTTATGGCGCAGATCTGGATCAGAATTACCCCACATTGTATTTACTGCACGGAGCAACTGAGACTGACCAGCAGTGGGAAGAACTTGGCATTGACAAATTGGTAGATACCCTTATTTCCCATGACGATCTTCTTCCCTTGATTATAATTATGCCCAGAGAAGACAGCTGGATTCCCCTTCCCGAGAATCAATTTGGAGATCATTTAGTTAAGGACCTGATCCCCTGGGTGGATGCGCATTATCGAACTCTGGCGGAAAGGGAGTACCGGGCAATCGGCGGTCTGTCCCGCGGTGGCAACTGGGCGGTTCGGATCGGTTTAATGCATTGGGTCTTGTTTGAAGCAATTGGAGCACATAGCGCGCCCTTGTTTTATGGCGATTTAGATCGAATTCCCAACTGGATTGAGGCGATTCCTGAATCAAAAATCCCCCGCCTTTATCTCGATATAGGGCAGGACGACACTGATCGGGAGGATGCCGCAGCCTTTGAAAACCTGTTGGTAGAATTGAGCATTCCCCATTCCTGGTATCAATTTACCGGTATGCACGAAGAATCCTACTGGCATGCGCACCTGGATAAGTATCTGTTATGGTACAGTTCAGGGTGGGGAGAAAAATAATATTTGAATTCTGGTTATGTTCCCGTCTGGAAATATGATAAAGATAGATCCTAAATCAAAGTTAGGTGTAAAGAGGAAACTAAAATGAAAACCCCTGGATTTGAAGTATTTATGACCCTGAACTGGGAAGGTATCCAGCCCTTATATCAGCAGTTGGAGGATATTGAGCTGACTGAAGAATCTCTGGATTTATGGATGGAGGGTTGGTCTGATCTGAGGAAATTGGTGGATGAACGATATGCCCGCCTGGTGCTGGCAACTCACCTGGATACTACTGATGAGGAAAAAGAGAAGCGTTTCCACGATTTTTTGGAGCATGTCTACCCATCCGCGCAGGCTGCTGACCAGTGTTTAAAGGAGAAACTTCTAGGGAGTGAATTGACGCCAAAGGGAATGGCGTTAGTGTTAAAGAAAATGCAGGCGGAAGCAGATCTGTTCTGCGAGGATAACCTGCCTTTGATGACGGAAGAGAGTAAACTTGGAACTCAATACAGTAAAATCCTCGGCGCACAAACTGTTCAGTGGCAGGAGGAGGAACTGACCTTGGTGCAGGTTAAATCTGCCCTTTTAACCACAGACAGGGCGGTCCGGAAAGAACTCTGGGAGCTCTCGTCCCAGCGTCAACTTGAGGATAGGGAGGCTATTAACGAACTCTGGAAGAAGTTCTTGGCAGTTCGGGGAAAAATGGCGTCCAATGCGGATTTTCCGGATTATCGGGCTTTCCGCTGGCAGCAGCAGCTCCGGCTGGATTACAGCCCCAAGGAAAGCCGGCAATTTATTGACGCAGTGAAGGAAGTAGTTGTCCCGGCAGCAACGCGTGTTTACGACCGGTATCAATCCCGACTGGGTATAGATCAAGTCCGCCCCTGGGATTTGATGAACAATCAAACTACCTTCAGTCTGCCCGCCATCCAGGCTTTTAAAACTGAGGAGGAGTTCACCTCCCGAGTGGGGAATATACTTGATTGTCTGGATCCAGTATTGGGTGGATATTTTAAATCCATGCGGGAAAATGATTTGCTGGATTTGATGAATCGGAAAGGGAAAGGGCCGGGTGGTTTTTGCACCTCATTCGCTACCCTGGGTGTGCCGTTTATTTTTATGAATGCGGTTGGTCAAGGATCCGATCTGCGGGTGCTTTTCCATGAAAGCGGCCATGCTTTCCATGTCTTTGAGCGGATTAATCTACCTTATCATCACCAATGGCGGTCGGGAATGGAGTTTGCGGAAGTCGCTTCAACAGCCATGGAGTTATTGGCTGAGCCCTACCTTTCAGAAGATAAGGGAGGATTTTTGTCCACGGAGGATGCAGCCCGGACCCGGTTATTAAACCTGGAAGAGAAGCTGCTTTTCTGGCCGTATATGTCAGTTGTGGTTGATTTCCAACACTGGGTTTATGAGAATCATAGCCTGGCCAGCAACCCGGATGCCTGTGATAACAAATGGTCGGAATTGATTGACTACTATATGCCCGGCATTAACTGGGAAGGATATGAAGATGTGAAGATGACCGGGTGGCATCGAAAACTCCATATCCATCAAGCGCCTTTTTATTACATTGAATATGGCTTGGCTTCACTAGGCGCATTTCAAATTTGGGAGAATGCCCAGAAAGATCGGGCAAAAGCGCTTCAGGATTACCGCCAGTCTTTGGCGCTGGGCGGTACTGCGACTCTTCCCGAGTTGTACAATGCTGCAGGTGCGAACCTGTCGTTTGATTCGGACACCCTGGGTTCAGCAGTTCAGTTAATTGAAAAAACCATGGCTGAACTAGAAACACAGCTGACTTGAATATCCGGGTAAGATATAAATAAGGAAAACTAGAATTATCCTGGTTTTGGTTCCAGTATCTGGGTGAATTATTTGTCATTGCCCGAGGGAGAAACTCTCCGTTATAATAAATTTTCAGTTTAGTGATTAGGAAAAAGGGAAACAATGGACAAAATACTAAAGGTTGTCATTCCCATGGCTGGCTACGGGAAGCGGCTCCGACCTCATACTTGGAGCCGACCTAAACAGCTGATTAGCATGGCTGGTAAAAACGTTATTGAGCATGTGCTGGATACATTCTCTACCCTTCCTGAAGACATAAAGATTGAATTTGTCTTTATTGTCGGCTATTTGGGGGAAACAATTCAGGCCTTTATGGAAGCAGAGTATCCGGATCTGACTGTGCATTATGTGGTCCAGGAGGAAATGCGCGGTCAATCCCATGCCATTTACCTTGCCAAAGAACATATCAATGGCCCGATGATCATGGTTTTTGCGGACACATTGATTGAAACTAACCTTGCTTTCCTGGAGCAGGAAAAATCAGATATTGTCGCCTGGGTTAAGCCAGTACCGGATCCCCGGCGGTTTGGTGGTGCCGAGGTAGGCAAGGATCAGCAGGTTACACGCTTAATTGAAAAACCAGAAGCCATGGATAACAACCTGGCACTGGTTGGTTTCTATTATTTCAAAAAAGGCCAGGATTTAATCCAGGCCATTGAAAAACAGATGGACCAAAAAGTCCAGCTTAAAGGGGAGTTTTTCCTGGCGGACGCAATAAACATTATGCTTGATGGGGAAAGTTGTAACATGCGTATCCAGAAAGTCAATGTTTGGCTGGATGCCGGCACATTTGAAGCAGTGTTGAGCACCAACCGTTACTTACTGGAGCACGGATATGATAATTCCGAAAAAGCCGGAGGACGAATGGGAGTTAATATCATTCCTCCTGTTTATATTCATCCCGAAGCGGAAGTGGAATCTTCGGTTATCGGACCTCACACTGCCATTGAAGCTGGCTGCCGAATATTTGGAAGTATTATCCAGAATTCCATCGTGGAGAAGAATACCCAGATAGAAGACGTGATTCTGGAAGGTTCCATGATAGGGCAAAATAGCCGGTTGAAGGGGGGATCCTATTCTATCAATATCGGGGACAATACAGAGGTAGAACTCTGATAAATATTTTTCCACAGCATACCTCCTGGGGAGTTAAATGAGCCGAGAATTCGTCGCCGAACGCGTTGCTACTCTTAAACCATCAGGCATCAGGAAATTTTTTGACATCGTTGCTACGATGGATGATGTGATCTCGCTTGGGATCGGGGAGCCGGATTTCACAACTCCGGAACCCATTCTGGAGGCAGGCATTAAGGCGATCAGGAATGGAGAGACCCATTACACCTCGAATGCCGGCATTTATGAACTCAGAGAAGCAATCTCTGACTTGCTTGAGGAAAAATACCAGGTCCGATATGACCCTGCTGATGAGGTTGTGATTACAGTAGGAGTATCAGAGGCGCTTTACCTGGCGCTGACAGCAGTGATTAATCCGGGAGAGGAAATTATTATCCCTACCCCTTGTTTTGTTTCCTATCAGGCGGAAGTGATTCTGGCAGGCGGCGTACCGATTGAAATTCCAGGGTCAATAGAGAATAAGTTTCAGCCAGAACCAGGGTTAATTGAAGCTGCTATCACACCGCAGACCAAGGCAATTTTCATTGGATTTCCCAATAACCCTACCGGTGCTGTGGCAACCCGGGAGAATTTACTTGAAATCAGCCGAATTGCTGAAGAACACGATTTGGTAGTTATTTCAGATGAAATTTATGACAGTCTGGTTTATGGAGTGGAGCATGTTTGTTTTGCATCACTGCCGGGAATGAAGAAGCGAACCATCACTCTGGGGGGATTCTCAAAAAGTTATGCGATGACGGGTTGGCGGGTGGGTTACGCGGCAGCGCCGGCAGAGATTCTACACGGATTAGTTCGGATTCATCAATATACCGTCATGTCCGCACCTTCCATATCGCAGTTGGCAGCGCTGGCTGCATTGCAACATGGGGCTGACTACGCGGAAGAGATGCGGGTAAAATATGACCGCCGTCGGCAGCTAATCGTCTCCCGGTTAAATGACATTGGACTGGAAACTTTTATGCCGCAAGGCGCATTTTATGCTTTCCCGAAAATCGAGAGTACGGGCCTGGATGATGATCAGTTTGCTCATAAATTACTGAAAGAAGAAAAGGTGGCGGTTGTCCCCGGTTCTGCTTTCGGTGCCGGCGGTGCTGGTTTTGTGCGCTGTTCCTATGCAACCAGTTATGAAAAGATTGAAAAAGCGCTTGATCGGATTGAAAATTTTGTGAATCACTGCAGCTAAAACCAGTATTCAGTAGTCAGGAAATCAAATGATTCTGTCTTTGCGAGGGAGCTGAGAGGACGAAGCAATCTCATGGAAATTTCAAGAGTTACCAGTCTTCATTGGTAGTTGGAGATGATTTGGAGATTGCCGAGTCAGGAAGCTAAGCTTCCTTTTTCTCAATGACAGTAAAAACATTAATCTCTCCCCTTTTCTCTTTGCCCATTCGTCATTCTATTTCT
>Ga0255372_10107_pt2 | contig 15342 bp, 9 predicted proteins | sample ANMaggSeSYBR01E8_FD_182092 | JGI IMG/M metagenome (GOLD analysis project Ga0255372, IMG submission 182092) | Sediment cell enrichment communities from methane seep in Santa Monica Basin, California, United Staets - ANME aggregate JGI... | ecosystem: Environmental > Aquatic > Marine > Cold seeps >...
TCATCCATGCGCCCCACGCGGTTCAACCTCAACCATCAGCTATCCCCTTCTTTCACTGGTTTTCTGGTTTACTCAACGCTCCGCTAAAATTTCTAAGTCTGCTCAATCGCCCTGCAGAACGGGGAGCTATTATTACAAAAATTGGTTTATATATTTACGATGCCTTTACCGGTACTCGCGGGACCATCCCCCGGCATAAATTTTTACAGCGCGCTGATGCCAGGCAGCAATTTCCCGGAATCAACCCAAAATTATTGGGCATAGCTATCTATTATGATGCCCAAATGGCGCTGGCAGAACGTATTTGCGTCGAAATGATTTTAGATACCGAGGAACTCTGCTCGAAGGCACACGCACTTAATTACGTATCCCTGACCGGATGCCAAGATAATGGCATTGTGCTATTGGACACATTGAGTGGAGAAAAACTGTTTGTGCAGCCTAAAATTTTAATAAACGCAACTGGACCGTGGATAGATGATGTCAACAACTCGCTTGGCCAACCCACAAATTACATTGGAGGCACGAAGGGTTCTCACATCGTCATTAACAACTCGTGTTTGTATAACGCTCTCAACGAGTATCTATTATTTTTTGAAAACAGTGATGGGCGTTATGTAATGATGTGCCGCTTAGGAGAGTGCGTTTTAGTAGGCTCGACAGATATCTATTGCAGCCAACCCGATGAGGCCATTTGCACCCCCGAAGAAGAGGATTACTTCCTGAAAATGATCCAGCACATCTTTCCAGATATCACTGTAAAACCAGAGGAAATTGTTTTTCGTTTTTCAGGAGTACGGCCGCTGCCAACTGCAAAAGCCAAATTAACAGGTCAAATAACTCGTAATCACCGGATTGAAGTGCTCAAACCGACCAGCGAACGAATTTATCCCATTTTGAACCTCGTCGGCGGCAAGTGGACTACCTTCCGCTCTTTTGCAGAGCAAGTCACGAATAAAACACTTGACTTTCTGAACCTGAAACGGGTAGTTGACAGCCGCACGGGTTCTTTAGGCGGGGGCAAAGATTATCCAAAATCTCAACAGGAAATCAACCAATGGCTCACTAACCTGGGTCGCCAGACAGGCGTGAGTGAAGAGATATTAAAAACCTGGTTTACGCGTTACGGAACCCGAGCAGCTGAATTTGCCCTGTTTGCTTCCGGGCAGGTTTCTGATAATCCTTTACAATCGCTACCAGAATATTCTCAGGCTGAGATTATCTTCATTCTGCGTAATGAGAAAGTCGTCCACCTGGATGATTTCTTACTGCGGCGATCTTTGATTGCTATGGAAGGTAAAATCACCAATGAGCTTATCAGGGAATTGAGTAAAATTTTCCAGACAGAACTGGGCTGGGATGAAACGGGGCGCATGGATGAAATTAATCGGTTATTCGATTTGCTGCAGAAAAAACATAACTTCACTGTCGATAAGTAATAGTTTGTATTGCAGATAATTAAAGGGCAAGAACTCTTTTAAGATAATCGTAGTTAAAATAACCTATCCTGCCTCTATCTTCATTTGATAACACCAGAATTACTACAAACTCAAATTAAATAGAGGCATAAATTTTAACAAGCTCCCCTAGATCGGGATTTCGCAAGTTCAGGCCCGGAGATGCAATTCAGTCGTTAAAGACCATTATGCTATACTCTGATTATGAAATGAAAAAAGGGGTTAATGCAAGACAAAACGCCGGGTGCATATCTATCCGGGGCACAGGGCCAAGAGATTATCTCTTTTGTCGGTACATTTTCCTCATAGCTAATGAGAGGTAATGACATGAATGAAAATACATTTTTATATCTCAGCCGGAAGGACGTGGAAGGGGTAAATATGGGGATGACTGATATCATCATTGCCCTGGAAGATATGTTTAAGGAGAAGGGGGAAGGCCGGGTTGAGATGCCTCCCAAACCCGGAATTCACACGCGCCAAGATGCATTCATCCATGCCATGCCTGCCTATATCCCAAAACTTCAATCCGCGGGAATGAAATGGGTGTCCGGTTACCCGGATAATCAAAAGCTGAACCTTCCCTACATAAGCGGTCTTCTGATCTTGAATGATCCGGAAAACGGTTTCCCAATCGCTGTAATGGATGCAACCTGGATCACTGCCATGCGTACTGGAGCTGCAACAGCAGTGGCGGCGAAATACCTGGCTCGCCCTGACAGCTCAAGTGTGGGAATTATCGCCTGCGGCGTGCAGGGTAGAAGCAATCTTGAAGCACTCTCATGTCTATTCGGGATTGATAAGGTGAAGGCATTCGATATTTCCCCTCAAGCTGCTGAACTTTTCGCGATTGAAATGAAAGAGGTCATCAAGGGGGAGATAGAAATTGTAAATGATCCCAGGGATGCGGTTGTTGGTTTGGACCTTGTGGTTACCAGCGGACCAATATTAAAGAACCCTGATCCTGTGGTCGAGGCAGGTTGGTTATCCGAGGGTTCTTTTGCCAGCCTGGTGGATTTTGATTCCTACTTCAAAGCCGATGCTCTCAGAGAGGCGGATAAACTGGCAACCGATGACAAGAACCAGATGCTTAGTTATCGAGAACACGGTTATTTCAAAGACACACCACAACCATATGCCGACCTGGGAGAGATTGCTGCCGGCAAGAAACCAGGTAGAGAGAATTCCAGCGAGCGTACAATCTGCATCAATCTCGGTCTGGCGCTGGCAGACATGGCAACCGCCATCGTGATCTATAAAAAAGCCAGAGAAAAAGGATTGGGCATTCAACTTCCTTTATGATTTATTGACCATGTCCCCTTCCCGCTGACCCTCACTAACCCTAAACACTAAGCAAAATCACTTGGCGTGACCGCCAGACGGCATTTATTTGAATGGATGAATATTATGCATAAATGGCCCCTCTCGTTATTCATTATTCTCGGAACATAAAATCCCGGTCCTTCTTAAATCATAAGGAATATCAAACCATTCCTGGAAAGCAGGATCAGCGGGTTCGCACAAATCGGTGTTCTCCAAGTGCAAGGATCTGAGATTCAATTTAATCAGGTTTAATGGTAAAGCACCTTCAAATAAATTTTCATTAAGGCCTAGCTGCCGCAAGTTGGGTAAATTCCCCAGTTCCTCTGGTAAAGTTCCAGAAAAGTTATTGTAGCTAATATCCAGTGAATTTAAGTTCTGAAGTTGGCCAATTTCTGGTGGTAGGCTGCCGCTTAGATACTGATTGCCGTACAGCACGATAGCTTCTAAATTTGTGAGTGTGAAAATCTCGGCGGGAATGGACCCACTCAATTGATTTCCCGGTAAAAGAAGATACTCAAGATTTAGCATCTTCCCTATCTCTGGAGGTATTGAACCACGAATGAGACAATTATGAATTTCCAGCATAACCAACTTTGTAAGGTACCCCAATTCAGCAGGTAATGTTCCACTTATCGAGCAGCTCCCTTCATCTCGTACTCCCAGAACAAGATATTCCAAATTAATCAAGTTGCCAATTTCGACGGGCAAAGAACCATGCAAATGAACATTCCCTACGAGGTTTAATGATGTGAGATTAATCAGGCTGCCAATTTCGGGAGGGAATAGCCCGCTTAGTAAATTGTTTCGCAAATCCAACACTTTGAGCGTGGACAGTGATCCAATCTCCGCAGGTATGAAACCATCAAGATTATTTCCGGGCAAACTAAGTTCAACCAGGTTATTGTCAGAACAGGTAATCCCGTACCACTCACAGGGTGATGTGTCAGTTAACCAGCCGTCGTTTCGATTCCAATTTTCTCCGCCTGTTGCCTCGTATAATGCTATCAAAGCTTCAGGCCCATTTTTTTCCTGAGCACCCATTTGAATGGCAGCGTCCTCTCCCTGAATAGCTTCTACGGGGCTTGTATTGCCAGTATTTTCAACGATAGTTGAAAGTGCTCCCTGATTATCCTTTAACCATTGAGTATAGATAAACCCAGCCAAAACCATTAAAGACCCAAACGCAAAACCCATTACCCAGCGTCTGGGTTGTCGCCTTGGTTTTAATCTGGGTTCAACGATATTTAGTGAAGCTTCCTCTCCCTCGATAATGTTGGATGGCTTTTTCCCTGGACCCTCAGCGAACTCCCATTGTTTGATCTGCTCAAATAAAGAAATTGTTTCGGGGGTTGGAGAAACTCCCAATTCACTTTCCAGTATTTGCACACAGGCATGGTATTGCTTGAGCGCAGCACTTCTTTTTCCACAGGCTGCCAGCAAGCGCATCAAAACTCGCTGGCTTCTCTCACTCCAGGGTTCAAGAGCTACCAACCGGTCAGCTAATTCACACGCTTTTTGAATATTTTCCTTCCCCTCATGATAGGAGATCAGGCAGCGTATTGCCTCTGCCACCATTCGTTTGTACTTTTCTCGTTTGATTATCGCCCATTCATCAAAAGCCTGGCAGTCTGGCAGACAAAACCCAGACAGGAAATCGTCCTGGTAGATTTCAACTGCCTTTTCCAGCAATTTGGCGCAGGGTTCACAGGTATCAGCGGATCGATGGGAGTGCAAAGCTACAATTGAGGTTAAATTTTCAAATTCAAGTACATCTACCTCATAGGGGCTGCCGGCATTAAAGTATACTTCCTGGTTGTTGGCAAGCAAGTACGGCTCTTGAGAATCCCGATCATCAAGGGCTTTCTTTATTGTAGCGAGGGCTTGCTTGAGGCTGTTCCTGCCAAAACCTTCCGGTTTTTCAGGCCAAAACATCTCCGCTAGAGCATCTCTTCGATGTGATATATCTGATTCAACGGCGACGAAAAACAAAAGGGCGCGTGCTTTTTCTGAACGAAGAGTCCCAACCAAATGCCCATCCAGGCAAATTTCGGTTTCTCCCAACAATGAAAGACCTAATTTCATCCGGTCCCTCCGACCCCCATTACCAGGTTACAAACACATCCGAATATTACCATCATAGCATAACGTTCCTCGTGAAAGGAAGAGGCTGGAGCCCATTTACATTCGATTTACAGTTCATTTACGGGTGATTTACGGGTATTTGCTACATTGAGGTTAATCCAAACATGAAAAATCAAAAACCTGATTATCGATCCTTCATGCTCAGGATCTGGATCGAGCAAACCAATGGTGAAAAATGGCGCTTTTCCCTGGAAGATACGCGCACAGGAAAACGCAAAAGTTTCGCCAGTATTAATCAGCTCAAGGCATATCTGGAGGAGATTACAAGTGAGGCACAAAATTTCTCAAAAGACACAAATGAACCAAAAAATCATTCGGGGAGTAGAAAAAGAGCTGCCAATGATTTCTATTGAGAAAACCAGGATTGGATTAGTAATATTATTCATCAACAACGATCATTGTAAATGATATCGATTGACAAATAAGGAGGTAATAGAAACAAAACTTAGCTAAAACCAGTCAACTGATGAGGAGGAAACCATGTTTCGCAAAACCCTAAACATATCTATCGTATTAGTTCTGTTATTTGCCAGTTTGGTGCCCGCCCAGCCTGCCCTGGCCCAGGAATCGCATCCAAGCATAGTCGCGAACGTTACAGGGGATTGGGTGGAGGTATGGGGATTAGGTCCCGATGACCTGACCGCTCGCTTGGAAGTTATTCGAGGTGAAGGTTCCGATATTGTCTGTTCCCAGGATTATTCCCCTGTAAGTGGAAATCCCTGGCTGGACTGCCCTGACTCAGGGATACAAGCTGAAGACCTGATCTTGCTGATTGTGAATGAAATCGAGGTTAAAAGCCACATAGTCCTTGATTTTACTCTGGATGAATTCGATCCCGCTGAAGGTTATTTTGCAGGAATAGGTCCCTCAGGTAAATCTGTCTGGGTAAGTGTTTGCAACCCTGATCTCCCATGTTTTGATGGTATGGAAATAGTCAATACAGAAGGATTTTGGGAAGTTAGCTTTGGCCCCGATACTGTCTCCCCAGACGCTGGATTTTGGGCGACTATTTGGGAAGAAGATGGCGATTCAACCCAGGCAGCTTTTATCCCACCACCAACAATTGAAGTAAACCACACCACTAATTGGCTGTCCGCCTCAGGTTTTCAGCCTGATGAATCCACTGCTGATCTGGAGGTTTATGCACCTGGAGAGGCTTTTCCCAAATGTTCTGCGGATTATGTACTCGAGGGTGTTTTTAGTGTTGAATTGAATTGCTGGACAACCAATGTCCAACCAGGAGATCAAATTATTCTCAAAGTAGATGGACAGGAGGTAAATGATCTCATAGTTAAACCTATAACTATCACTGAGTATGACCCGAACATTGGAATCATTCGCGGAACGGCTCCAGTGAGTGCATATGTACAGGCTGACATTTGCAATGCCGAAGGTTTCTGTTACTCGGGAGAGGCTACAAAGTTGGGAGATGGAAACTGGGAAATGAGTTTTGACCCTCTGCCATTTAATTATGTAGGCTGGGTGGGGGCCCATGTCATTGAAAGTGACGGCGATCACAGCATTGCTGAATACATCCACCGGGTTACTGATGTTAATGTTACCGGGGATTGGGTGTCTGCCTGGGGATTTGGGCCTGATGATCTGTTTGCCAGTCTGGTGGTAAATAGGGGAGAGGGGTCCGATCCGATTTGTGGAGGAGATTTTGATCTATCTGAAGGAGATCCCTGGCTGGAATGCTGGCAGCAGGGAGTGGATATCTTCCCTGAGGATGAAGTGCTTCTCTTTGTGGACGGAGTTGGAATCAAAGATCATACAGTCATAGATTTGACCCTGGATGTGGTTATTCTGGAAGAAGGGCATTTTGCAGGAACAGCACCGGAGTATTCAACGGTCCAGGTAAATGTCTGTAATTCAGAGGAGGATTGTTATAGTGGGGAATATCCGCTGGGTGAAAATGAGGAAACCTGGCAAATCAGCTTTGGTCAAAATCTTTTATCACCGGATGCTTGGTATGGGGTCTATATCAGTGATGCGGATGGTGATTCGACTTATGCTGATTATGTGCCACCTCCTGTTTTGGATGTCAATGTCAGCGGAGATTGGGTGTCTGCCTGGGGATTTGGACCCGATGATCAATCAGCCAGGCTGGAGATTTATGAGCAGGGAGATCCTTACCTGAAGTGTGCGGGCGACTTTGACTTATCAGAAGGCGACCCATGGCTGGATTGCTGGGAAGCAACAATATTGCCCGGTGATCTGGTTGTTTTAAAAGTGGATGGCGAACCAGTAAAGGATCATATTGTCTTTGACTTAACTCTGGATATTGTAGATATCGAGGACGGTTATTTCGAAGGAACGGCTCCAGAGTGGTCAACCGTCCGGGTTGATGTTTGTAACCCGCCTTTTGAGGAGTGTTCCAGTTTGGAATACGACACGGAAGACAGCACAGTCTGGGTTATTTCTTTTGGTTCTGGAGCGGTTGATCCCGATGCCTGGTTTGGGGCTTTCATGATGGATGATGACGGCGACCAGACCATGGCTGAGTTGTTTATACCTGAACCACCTCCGTTCCCAGCTTTTACTGTTCAACCGGATCATGGTTGGGTCTGCAGCGGGAACTGGCCGATTGATGTGCCGGTAACGTTAACAATTGCTGATGATGAAGGCCCTTTAGCGGAAATCATCCACCAGGACACAAAAAATACTGTCCCGGCCGGGTGGGATCCAAATGTGGGTGAAATCTGTTTTGAACTGTATTCAATGGCTGATCAGATCCTGCCTGGTATGTATGTCAGCCTGACTGATGGTGTTATCACCAAAGATACCTGGATCCTAGAACTGGGATTTGACGGGATCGACCCTGATACCTTGATAGCATCTGGTTTTGGACCTGAAGGTGGAACCGGGCACGTATATCTTGAGATGGAAGATTCCTCCTGGTTCAACCGTGGAGTAATCATCCCGCCATCCGGGATCTGGACTGCTGATTTCAGCGGAGAGCCCCTGGATCTTGGTAGTCTTGTAGAGGCCCATATTGTGATCTGGGATGAGGATGGGGATGAGACTATGGCTAATTTGTTTGACCCTCCCCCTCCTCAATCCTCCATTATGGCCTATCCGGAGTTCGATACCATTGACGGCACCGGCTTCCCCCTTGGAGAAATGGTCACCCTGGTTATCGATGATGATCTTAATCCTGATAATGGCAACCTCTATTTCGATACAGGAGTTGTTATAGAGGCGCCCTGGTCCCCGGATGAATCCTGGGTTAGTTTTTACGTTGGAGAAACATTTGATCTCCAACCTGGTCACTATGTCATCCTATTCTTTGAGGATATCTTCCAGGTACATCAGGTCACTAACCTGACTATCACAAATATTGACCTGGATTCGAAGGAAATAACAGGAACCGCCGAACCTTTCAGCGGCCTGTTTGTAATGGTCAATTGGGCTGAGGAAACTTTTGTTTTCACCTCTGCTGACGATAATGGCAACTGGCTGGTTGACTATACTGGAATTGCAGCATTATCTCATGGCGACCTGGTAATCGCGGGTCAACCTGATAGTGAAAACAATACAACCCTTGTGAACCGAATAATAGTAACTCCTGGAGGATTGATTGATGAAATCATCAATCTGCCAGAGGAAGAGCTGGCGCCAGAGATAAAAAACAGCATCATCAAGAAAATCGAAAACGCACACAGTTCTTTCCTGAAAGGAAATACTAATGCCGCCATCGCCAAGCTGGAAGCCTTACTCAACCAGATAGAAGCTCTTCGCGGAAATAAGATTTCTGAGGAGACAGCTGACCACCTTAATCATCTGGTGTGGATCATGATTCGCTCATTTGAATAAAGTGGCTTTCAAAAAAGTTTTACTCTTTAGTTAAACATAGTCTGCTAGTTTAGGGCTGTCAAAAGGAGCAGCCCTAAACTAAAGTTTTCTCAAATTTCAACAAGCTGTTCAATGATTTTTGCAACAAAACAGGATGAAAAACCTTGCAAACAAGAGATTTTCGTAAACGGGTAATTTCTTACTACAATACCTTCGCCAGGATTTATGACCTTGGGGAATTCTTCCGCAAAGGCACCAGGGAAGCAATGGTTCAGGCGAGTGGATGCAAAACTGGTGATCACGTGTTGGACATTTGCACTGGAACAGGAGAACTCGCCCTGGCTTTTGCAAGGCAGGGTATCCACACAGTGGCCGTTGATCTAGTTCGGGATATGCTAAAAATCGGCGAACAAAAATCATCTTATAATAATCTGGATTTTCTTGAAACCGATGCAATCCGCTTACCCTTTCCAAACAAATCCTTTAATGTGGTAGCTGTGTCTTTAGCTCTTCACCATATGCCTGAAATTGTGCAAATTGAGGTAATGAAGGAAATGACCCGTCTTGCCAGTCAAATGGTGATTATGTTGGAGTGGCAAACACCAGCCAATCCACACTGGCAAACACTCAAGGGTTTCCTCATCCAACTGGTGGATATATCAGAACATGTTCAGTCGTGGATGCATCAGGACCTTACTTCCACTTGCAGGTCTGCCGGTCTCTTGGTAGAAGGGGAAGAAGAATTAACGCTGGGTTTTCATCGCCTTACAGTATGTCGTCCTATCTAATTTAAAAATTTGAGATTTAACCACCAATCGCTCAAATACTCCCTAAACCATACTTCGATTAAAGGCGCTATTGTATTCTACAAGAAAACATAGCGCCTAAGCTCTTGTCGTGCAGTTGAAATAGATTTAACATTGTGATGCTTCTTTTCAAAATTTTGCGTTATTTGAATACTTTGAAAATTTTATTGGCGGAAGATAAATTGTTGATAAAATAAAACCTTATATGAGAGGAATTAATATGGATAAAAAATTTAACATCTCCTACGTTGAGAAGCCTGAAGAATCTGCCTGGGGGATCATTGGACGAGGCGTTGGTGATTACAACAAAGAACAAGCAGGTGATAATAAGTTTACCCGCCTATGTTTCGTTCTTCAGGCGCCTGACCAAGAAATTGTCGGAGGGGTGCTCGGCGAAATTTATTGGGATTGGCTTTATATCGATCTCTTATGGGTCAGAGATGATCTCCGCGGCAGCGGTCACGGTCATCGCCTTTTGACGCATGCTGAGGATGAAGCCCGTCAGCGAGGTGTAAAGAATGCATATTTGGACACATTCAGTTTTCAATCGCCTGGTTTCTATAAACAACATGGCTATCAGGTTTTTGGCGAACTGCAGGATTTTCCTCCCGGGAATCAGCGTTACTTTTTTACAAAAGAACTTTAGAAAAATTTTGGCTTAATTTACACTTCTGAAAAACAAATAACAGGCTAACAGTGGATATCCACTGTTAGCCTGTTTAATAAAAAATGTAATTAAGAAAAACGGGGAAGACCCCTGGTTCCAGATGACCTTGTTTTATGCGAACCCGGTATCATGCCACCTGGCGGCCCGGAATTGGAGGTCCACCAGCATAGGCGGATGTCACAGACATGAATCCCACTGGTGCACCTAATAATTTCCGACTCTCCAGCCAGCGGCCTTTAGCCTGGAAAGAGACTGCATCAAAAGTAAGCAGCGAAGCTGCGACGGGGGAACCAGAATCCACCAATTCCAGCATGTCCCCAAACATTCCCGGAGCGCAAACAAACGCACTCTCCCCTGAGGGTTGAAGGGAGAGGGCTGGAATCACCAGCGGATATTCATCACTATCCAGGAAGGTCAGGATCCGCACAGCCATCAGCAAACTGAAATTCTTTCGAACCACAGGAGGCAAAACCACTGCCTCACTTGAACTCCCTTTCTTTTTAGAAGGTGAACAAGCACGGGCCAGCAGGTAGTCAGCCAGCACTCGTGGTTTTGAGATCTGAAAATGGCGGATAACTTTCCGGACCTGAATGACGCCCGCGTTACGAATGCCCGTATAAGCGTTGTAGCGCAGCAGGTCAGAGTTGTTGAGATAGTCCGCGTAAGGACCGGTCTGCTGCCACTCCCCAAAATCCCCTTGCAGAATCCAACCTTCCAGATCAGGGGTGATGACCATTACCCCCACTTTCGGGTTTTGATTCAGGTTGTCTACCGATTTTCGCAGTAAGAAATTACCGAAGATCAAACGATTCTCCACATCGCCTGCCGAGGTCAACGATGTGCAGGGCACAATATTGGGAATACCGTCACTTGAGCAAGTGGCAAGGAATTTGGGAGTCATCTCTCCGGCGAGAGCTTCCATCAATCCAGGATAGTTATCAATTAAGTGTGTATTCATTGCTTGCACCTCGATTCATACTTCTTTCTAAAAGGAGCATCCTTCCCAGGGAGAAACAAAGCCAAGGGCGTCTTATATTTTTCACTTTTATTAGGCATCTTCCATCCGGGTTGCTCCTGACCAAACCGCTGCGGGAACTCGCTGATGAGCAACGTCGTAGAACCCTTCCATCTCAACGCGGGTCAGGAGGGGAACTCCCTCCAGGGCATAGGAGCGGTCCAGGCGGTGATACTTGGGCTGACCCAGATTGGTATATGCCAGCAAGTCCCAACGCTCGACGTTTGGTAAATCGGCAGCGATAAAATCTCCCAGGGCAGCGATATTGGCCTTATCAGCAGTGTAGCCTGGGACAACAGGCGTCCGAATCCACATCGGTATCCCGGCAGCAGCTATACGGCGAGCGTTTTCCAGGATGAGGTCATTTGCTACACCTGTGCTCTCTTGATGGCATCCCGGATCAAAAATTTTCAAATCATAAAGGATTAAATCAACCAGCGTCAAGACCCGTTCGTATCTCTCCCATCCAACCGTGCCGCAGGTATCCAGGGTCAGATGAATCCCGGCTTCACGGCACAAGCTGGCTATTGCCAGCACGAAGTCGTCCTGGACCATCGGTTCGCCGCCGGAAAGAGTCACCCCACCGCCGGACGTATCGTAAAAGACAGAATCCTTTTGCAGCTCGGCTAATAATTCCTCCGGAGTCCATTCGCAGCCGATGATCTCCAGCGCGCTGGATGGACAGGCACTAACGCAATCGCCACAGGCAGTGCACCGCTGGCGGTCAATGACCATCCCCTGCGAAACCAGTTCCAGCGCATCTTCTGAGCAGGCGCCGAGACAGTCGCGGCTGCCTATGCAGCGCACGTCATACCACACCAACTCCGGGTGAGGAAAAATTCCCTCCGGGTTATGACACCAGGCACAACTCAGCGGACAGCCCTTAAAAAAGACAGTGGTACGAATGCCGGGGCCGTCCTCAATACTGAAGCGCTGGATGTTGGAGATGAGGCCAGTTAGTCCCATAATTGAACTTCTCTCAAATAACTTGTTCGTGCTGAAACCTTAGGAAACAAAATACGCCTTACACCTGGTTACAACACATGACTCCCCCGGGCAATAATTTCATCCTGAATCTCCTTGCCCAGCGTGACAAAATAGGCATTGTAGCCAGTGACGCGCACTAATAAATTGCTGTAAGCGGCTGGATCCTTTTGAGCTGCTTGCAGTGTCTCCGGGCTGACAACGTTGACCTGCAAACAAGTCCCGCCAACTTGATTATAGGCACGCAGCAAAGCTCCCAGTTTGCTTCTGTTCTCCTGGCTTTGCAGCAAGCTAGGAGAGAAACTCATCGTATGGGAAGATCCATTGGGGACGGTTTCCATCCCTAATTTGCCCACGCTCTTGACCACCGCAGTAGGACCCAAACGGTCAACACCGTTGACCGGGCAAACACCATTGCTTAAATATTGCCCGCGTCTGCGTCCGTCGGGCGTGGCGGCAGTAGTTGGGGCATAAGCTATCCAATAATTCCAGGAGAGATATCCTCCCCGATAGCGTTTACATGTCTCGGGGGTGACATATTCGAACGCTTCCTTTGTCCAGAATTGGCTGATCTGGCGAGCAATTTCGTCGGCTTCAGGGTCGTCATTGCCATATTTTGGGGCTTTGTTTATCAGCGTCCGCCGTAAAGTTTCGTATCCCTCAAAGTTATTATCCAATGCTTGAAGCAATTGGTCCATCTCTACAGAACCTTCGTCATAGACCAACTTTTTGATTGCGGTTAAACTGTCGGCCGCTGTCGCCAGGGCTATGCCCTCAATGGTGATGAAATTGTAAAGCGCTCCTCCAGCAGTGATGTCTTTTCCGTTTTCCAAACATCCTTCAACCAATGCGCTTACATAAGGTGTCGGACCAAAGCGTGCCCGGCCCGCGTCAGCAATATTGTTGGCAGTGATCAGCAATTCCATAATGGTCTTGATCTGCGTCTTGAAGGCCGTGAAAAACTGGTCGAAAGTATTGAAAGTGCGCGGGTCGCCGGTGCGGGGTCCAACCTGTTCGCCGCTTTCCGCATTACGACCGTCATGCAAGGTTAGTTCTACCGCCTTGGCAATATTCAGGTTAATGTCCACCGTGCCGGAGCGGTCGCAGCCTTGCAAGGTATTCTCCAGACAACCGACAGGGGCATAATCCCATAACTTATCCTCTGGCAAACCCTGCCAGCGCAGGCCAGCGATAGAATTTTCATCAAAGTTTAGCAGGAAGGGACTGCCCTGGGTTTCTGCGACCATCTTTACCAGACGGTCGAGCAGCCGGTCAGGAGTTCCCTCGTGTACTCGCACATTTGGTTTAGGCTCCAACAGGTTCATTTCCTGGATGACATCCAGCATCAGGTAAGTCAAATCGTTGCTGGCATCCTCTCCATTTTCGTCCATTCCACCCAGAGTGACAAGCTGACCAAAGGAGGCGTTAATGCCCTGATTGGTGCCAACCCAACCCTGGAAGTCATAAACATAATTGTGCTTAATCCACAAACAGTGCAGCCACTCTTTCGCTTGTTCAGGAGTCAAGCGTTCAGCCTCGATATCAGCCTGGAAATAAGGGTGGAGGTATTGATCCACGCGGCCGGGAGAGACACCGGGGCCGGGGTAACTCTCAGCTACCAGCAGCAGCATATGGGTAAACCAGAAAGATTGCAGCGCTTCAGGGAAGGTCTGGGCTGGTTCCCAGGGGACCCGGCGGCAAATCTCGGCAATCTCGGTAAGCTCGGCTTGGCGGGCGGGGTTGGTTTCTTGAGTAGCCAACTGCTCGGCCAGAGCAGCATAACGGGAAGCGAACACCCGTACACCATCAGCACAAATGGATACAGCGCGGGCTAAATCCCGCTGTTGAGGTGTCGAAGAAGAATCGTTAACGATTTCATCAGCTTCGGCCTGGATAGTTCGCCAGCCGAAGCGTAAAATACGAGGATAATCAGGGATGAGATGGCCGGGGATAGCTCCGCAGTTCCCTACTCCCAAACCATTCAGCCGTTTAACCTTGGATAAAAAACTTTTCTCCCTACGATTAAACTGACGGGCTTCCCGGCGGGTCAAAGAACGGGAGAAAGCAGTCGAAAAATGAGACCCGACAACGAGTTCTCCTTCCAATATTTGCACAGGTAAATATTCTTTTATCACCTGTTGGAAAAATAAAGCTCTCCGCACCACCAACGGCTGATCCCAGAAACCGGTTGGAAGTTCTACCTGGGTGGCGTCAGCCAGCAGGTAAGCCTTTGCGCCATCGAAAAACATCATCATTTCGGGAGCGCCAGTCCAGTTCCAGGGAGCGTAAACCTGATCCCAGGCAGTACCGGTGGAAAAAGCACGCACCTCGTTGGTATAGTCTCGGGTATAAAAGTTCCAGAACTTTTCACGCAGCAGCCGGACCCGGGGGCTGAGGGTCTCAGCTGGAGACCAAACGGTAGAGGGAGTGGTGATTTGACAGGCGGTGACGGACATCTTGATGCCTCCTTATGCACTCGTACGGGCAAGCACAGACTCACACTCACGGTGTGCGAACAGGACTCTATTGTAGCATGGTGATCAGGAGAATTCAAAGGTACGCACCATGCCTACAGCGGGACGTCTGCCTATTCAGATGCTTGCGACTCGATCTCTGTCTGGAGCCACCACTTTGTCCGGTACAGGCGTCCTCGGTGGCGCAGCTCATAAACGATCATGTAGGCAAAAAGGCCGAATACAATAATAACCGCGACAACAAACAAAACACTTACCTGGTTGAAAAGGGTACCGTTCACAGCCAACTCTATACTGCCACCAACATTGTGGGCCCACATTGTCAGGATCAGGTTCTCTGTCCACAGATACAGTAGCAGGCCAACAAGAAATGAGGCAAAAAGTATGATCTGAAACCGGAAGGTCGTTCCTGCCGGAAAGTAGTAAAACTGACCCAGGTGGTATACAGCAAAGAGGACGGATGTTGCTACCAACCCGGCCCCCAGCCCAAAGTTCCTCCGGATCACCGGCAGCAGCAGGACTGCAAAGAGGGGATAATAGGAAACCTGGAACATCGTAGTCGCAATAAAGTGGATCATAAAGTCGAACGCCGAAATGTCCATAGTTGAGAGCCGGGTCAGTGACTGCTGATTCACCAGGAATGTATAGAGGACGACAATAGCCACTCCCAGCAGCCAGT
>Ga0255372_10121_pt1 | contig 15239 bp, 15 predicted proteins | sample ANMaggSeSYBR01E8_FD_182092 | JGI IMG/M metagenome (GOLD analysis project Ga0255372, IMG submission 182092) | Sediment cell enrichment communities from methane seep in Santa Monica Basin, California, United Staets - ANME aggregate JGI... | ecosystem: Environmental > Aquatic > Marine > Cold seeps >...
ATTTAAAAGTATATTACAAAGGCACAAGATTAGTCAGCCCGACTTATCCCATATCCTCATCAAAAGCCATCACAACACCCCTTAAGTTTGCAGGGTCATACATATCCCCATTTATAATTACCCTCTCCATACCCTGGACATCATGCACATCCTTCTTCATAAATATAGTAGCACCCAGCAAGTACAGTTTAGGAAAAATCCCAAGCATCTCAGGACTTGGCTGTGCAAACCCCGGCGGCGAGCCAGACAGGTCGAACATATCCACCAGTTCCAGTTCCATAGGACCATTACACCTTCCAGTACAAGCGGGAGGCACTTCACCAAAGAACCTGGCAGTATGACAGGAACGGGCATACGACACAGCAATAAATTCAGCATGACCGGCCACAGGCAGTCCCGTCCTAAGCGCAGCCTCAACCGTCCTCAATTCCAGGTCGGTCTCAAGAGCCGTAACACCCATATCCCTGAAAAAACCCAGGGTCCTGCTGTAGTTAAGATTGGTCTGCAAAAAAGCATCCTTCACTTCTTCCGATTCATCCCGCAGCAAATGGTCCACCCACGGACATGCCTCAGACGTATGCACAATACCCCGCCCTGCCACCACAGCACTAAAACCATCCAGCATACCATCCCGCTCCAAAGAGTACAGCACGCCCACATCATTGACCACCAGCCTTACACCACGCGGCAGCCCCCTGATAAAGTCCAGCACCCTGTCATAATGTTTCTGCGGTGTGATGGGCGTGACCACTGCCAGGTCATCCACCTGTGAAGCAATCTCTGCCACCTCCCCAGGACTGGGCAACTTATGGACACAGCACTCGCTTCCAATACCCACATTCAACCCGAACTCACTTGAGAGCTCAAGAACCAGCCCGATCTTTGCCATATCAGCAGTCCGTATCTCTATCACGCGTTAACCTCTAAATATATGAATCATTGATGGGCGTCTTTAAGTACTTGCATCTGTCCTGGTCGCACAGCATCATCCAGAAAGGTATCTCCTCCAGCACCCATGCCTTAATCTCTCCCGGCATTGCACCGTCTTGGACCATGTCAATAGCACGGCGGTAGGTCTGGATTATGGTTCGTATCATCTCAGGGTTCATGCACCTGCCAACTACTTTCAGGGCAGAGACTCCGGCATCCATCAAATCCCCTATACTGCACAGCGAGCAGTCCGTCCCAGCATCCAGGATATTATGCAGCCTGCCGTCCTCTGATACCCTGTAATTCGCCCTGCACGGCAGTCCCAGACTGATACTTTCATCAGCATTATGGATCAGGTGGCAGGTGCCGTTAATATTGGAACACCCGAACTGCCCGAACAATTCAAGCTCAATTCCCAGGCCAGATAGCTGGCGTATCTCGTCTATGGTTATCTTGAACGGGAGGACTACTTTGGCGACCCCCATGCCCTTAAGCATCTCTAACTGCCCCCTGTTGAAATTATTAAGCAGCACACTGGCATGTATAGGAATTCCCAGGTCCATTTCCTGCACCAATGCCAGGGCACCGAACTCGCCCACGATCAGTGCATCCACCCCGGCATCCACGCCCCGCATCACGTGCTCTATATACATCTCCTCAAGTGTATCAGCCATAAATGGGGTATTGACAGTATAATCCACAAGCACGCCCCTGTCATGGGCATACGTTACAATATCCACTAACTCGGCCTGGTCTTTTGCGTTGCAGCTCCTGCCCCTGCCTGAGAGGTTCAGGTTCACAAGTCCAGGTGTCTCCAGGCCCAGGTAAATCTCATCAGCACCTGCTTCTATTACATTAACAGCCGTGGCCGTGGATTCGGCAGGAGCCATAAGGTTCATCTTATTTTGGAAGCCCATAGATCATAATTCCTTAAGGGCCTGTGCAAGCATAGGCGCAACCGTGACCCTGCTAACTGCTCTTTCAATGGTATCGGTGGCGATCAGGTCCTTTACGCCGGAATGATATAGTTTGTTTACGGCACTGCCAGCCAGTACCGGGTGGATGCAGGCAACATATACATCGAGCGCACCCTGTTCCCTGAGCATACGCACCGCCTCTGCCATAGTACCGCCTGTGGATATTATATCATCCAGTATCACCACATCCCTGCCCCTGGCATCAAGGTTCTTTGGGCTTACTTCCACAGTGTCGCCACTTATCCGTTTCTTTTCCAGGTGATCATATTCGATCCCCATCTCCTTTGCAGCCGAAGCTGCCAGTTCTTTTGCACCTTTATCGGGAGCTAATATCACTGGATTGTGCAGATACATAGCACTGACAAATCGCCCCATCAAGGGTGCGGCATTGACATTAACGGAATTGCACCTGAAGTAGTTGAGTATAGAATCCTCGTGTATATTCACAGTGATCACATTATCGGCTTCAATGGTCCGGGCTACGGCCCTGGCACTGAGAGCTTCGCCCTGGTTGAATATCTTGTCCTGCCTGGCATAGCCCATATAGGGGATCACAACATGTATGCGATCGGCAGAACTACATGCATCAATAAGCTGCAGCAGTACTATTAGATCCGAATCGGTTGTTGTGCTCTGGACTATAACAGCTTCCGGGCCGATGTCGTCTATGATGCGGATATACTTTTCGTCATCCGGGAATGTCTTGAACTTACACAGCGCAAGTTCGCAATTCAGTTCTGCTGCCACTCTGCTTGCTAAAAGTTGAGATGCGGGTCCTCCGATTATTTTCAAAGTCAAATCCCTCAAATAATCATTCTGGGCATGTAGTATATTCTAATATAACATAAAATAACGTTTTTATGGTTAAATAACACTAACAAAAAACTTACACATCCTCTCTCTCGTTGATACCCCTGGACTTAGCTAAGTGGAAATCCGTGGTTCGTGACATATATGGCTGAAAACAGCTCTATATTCTATTTTCCCCACACCATGCTAAAAAGAAATACCTGATACATTACTTCAAATAACTATGGAAGAATTTATCATAGAATACATTCGCAACATTAACTAAAAAATGGGGAACAAATCATAACTGCAATAAAAGTACCGCCGGAAAAAGAACCAGATTTCCTGATACCCGGCATCAAGAAGAACGTATTCGTCCTTGGCCTGGTCAGCCTGTTCACAGACATTGCCAGCGAGATGCTCTACCCCATAGTCCCCCTCTTCCTAACCCTGGTACTGGGTGCACCCATGGCACTGGTCGGGCTTATCGAAGGAGCCGCCGAAAGTACAGCCAGTATCCTGAAAGTGATATCCGGCTGGTATTCGGATAAGACCACAAAGCGCAAACCATTCGTAGTCGCCGGATACAGCATCTCAGCCATCTCAAAACCCCTTATGGCACTGGCATACGGCTGGCCCCTCGTCCTGGTCTCCAGGCTCATGGACCGGACAGGCAAAGGACTGCGCACCCCGGCCAGGGATGCATTGATAGCAGATTCCTCTGATGCCGCACACAGGGGCCGGTCATTCGGACTGCACAGGTCAATGGATACCATAGGTGCAGTTGCAGGCCCTCTCATCGCACTTGGGATACTCTACCTATCAGGCGAGAACTACCGGCTGGTATTCCTTGCAGCTTTCATACCCGGACTGCTCAGCATCCTGCTGGTCACCTTTTTTGTATCAGAACGCAAGCGTCCGGTAACTGAACGGATATCGTTCAAGGTATCTGATTTTGGCAGGGACTATAAAGTATTCCTTTTAATAACAGCTATTTTCGCACTTGGTAACTCAAGCAATGTGTTTTTGATCCTGCGGGCAGAAAATCTTGGTTTTTCCTTCTACATGGTAATATTAAGTTATGTCCTGTTCAACATTGTATCTTCACTGGGCGCATTTCCGCTGGGCACACTTTCAGACCGATGGGGGCGGCGGAATATAATGAGTGCCGGTTTTATAGTATTCGGGATTGTGTACTTTGGATTTGCATGGGTACACCAAAGTATCTACATATGGCTGCTTTTCATAATCTATGGTCTGTACGAAGCACTTACAGAAGGCATTGGAAAAGCCTATGTTGTGGATTTAGTCCCATCAGAAAAAAGAGCAACTGCCCTGGGGATATACCATGCCGCTTCAGGGTTCATGATGCTCTTCGCCAGTATCACTGCCGGTCTCCTGTGGGATATTCTCGGCCCGTCTGCTCCATTTATCTACGGCGGTGCAGCAGCGACTTTGTCTTCCCTGTTGCTTGTCGTGCTTATGCCGGGTGATCACAGGTCGTCGCAGGTCGCCTGGGTAGATTTATAGATGTACAAACAAATTGTTTATTAAATAATAAATTATTTATTAATTAACAAGGGGCTGGTTGCAGTGCGGTTCATAAGATTTCGTAGATATGAAGTGGCTAAAAGATACACCAGGATAGTGGATACTCTCCTGAACTATGAGTTCGACCACATTGTAAACCAGTTAGGACTCAAGCCGCTTCAGTCTATACGCTCAAGGATGAAGGCACAGAGATATAAAGGGGAATTGAGTGGACCTGAAAGGGCACGCTGCGTCCTTGAAGAACTTGGACCCACCTATGTAAAACTGGGACAGATATTGAGCATGAGACCTGACCTGATCCCAATCGAGTACACAAAGGAATTTGAAAAATTACAGGATACTGTTGCTCCATTTGATTTTACTGATGTAGAAAATATGATACGACAAGACCTGGGCGCATCCATTGAAGACCTGTTCATGTCCTTTGATACCCAGCCCATTGCCGCTGCGTCCATTGGTCAGGTACACAGGGCCCGGCTCCATGATAATACCGATGTTATTGTGAAAGTCCAGCGTCCGGATATTAAAAAAGTTATTGATGGTGATCTTGATCTCATGTACAGTTTTGCAGGGTTTGTCGAGGAACATGTACAAAATGCAAAATTGTACCGGCCGACACAACTGGTCGATGAGTTCTCAAGGTCGATCCTCAGGGAACTGGATTACAATCTGGAAGCGCAAAACACAGAACGCTTCTTTCATAATTTCAGGGACGACCCTCACGTCTATATCCCGAAAGTATATTGGGACCGTACAGGCGAGCATGTGTTGACACTTGAGTATATCAAAGGCGTCAAGGCAACCGATTTTGATGCTATTGATGCCATGGGGTATGATAGGGAAAGTATTGCCAATACAGGTGCAAAGGCATTCTTAAAACAGGTATTCGAAGACGGGTTATTTCATGCTGACATCCATCCGGGTAACGTGCTAATAATGGAAGATGGACGCATTGCATTACTTGATTTCGGAATGGTCGGGCATATCACAGATGATATCAAGAATGCGCTTGTAGATGTGCTTATTGCAATGACCGAGTATGATATTGACCGGTTTATCGAGATCAGTTATGACTTTGGTATTACATCAGAAAATGTAAATATACCTGCATTGAAACTGGACCTGCTTGACCTGCTTGATAAATATTACGGCAGGTCACTGAAACAGCTCGACTGCGGTGTAGCAATAGGTGAAATAATGGCACTTTTACGGCGACATCAGGCAATGGTGCCTTCAAACATTGCCCTGCTTTCAAAGGGGCTTATAACCATCGGGGGGTTCGGGATGCAGATGGTGCCGGATTTCAATATCAGTGTACTTATTGAACCTTATGCTAAAAGGCTGATAAAAAAACGCATGCGTCCCGACATTATTTTTAAAAATACCGTGAAAGATGCTTCAAACGTGATGCGTTATATGCACAAGATGCCGAGACAGATCTCGCATATCCTCGATTACGCAGAAAAAGGGTACATAACTATACAATTTGAGCATCATGGGCTGAACAGGATAATTACCGGATTGGATGTGGGCAGTAACCGGTTGTCGTTCAGCATGATCCTGTCGGCTTTAATAATAGGCTCGGCACTTATTATCCACACAGGCATAGAACCCCATATATGGGGAATACCTGCGCTTGGTCTCATTGGTTTTTTGGTTACCGGTATATTAGGGATGGGGCTTGTAATATACATTCTCAGGACAGGACATATCTGATTACCATACGACCTGTTAAAGTTCTTTTTTCATGATCAGCGCATCCTCGCCGTCAGTGTAGTATCCCCGCTCCACCCATGCAGGTACAAATCCTCGTTTCATATAGAAATGCTGGGCAGGGATATTGCTTATCCTGACCTCCAGGGTGGCCTCATCTGACCCATTGCTTTTTAGGGTTTCACATATCTTATCCATTAACTGCGTACCTACCCCCATACTCCTGTACTCTTCCTTCACAGCCAGGGTAAAAACCCTGCCCCTTATCGGAATTGAAATGAACCCAACCACATATCCGACCGTTTCCCCATCTATTATGGCCACATAGAATCCGTCTGGCACACTTTCATACAATTCCATGTAAACATAAGGGTCATGTTCACTGAAAACCTGCCGTTCTATTTCAATAACATCGTTGAAATCCTCTGGTTTGAATGGCCTGATAATTAACAAATGTGACACCAATTAATTATTGCAGGTTTAAGAGGTCAATTAGTTCCAGTCCTTCTCCACCCAGTGCAGAAAGCCGGTTTGTTATTTCATCAACACTAATAAAAATCTCATTCCGGGTTCCATCTTTAATAATTTCCTTAATGATAATTTCTTCTTTTGTGAACCCATTATTTAATATTTCAGAAACTATCTCCCCATACTGGGAAGTAATGATCTTAATAGAATCGAAAATTTCGTTACTTGCAATGGCATCCTTTTCATCGATCTCTATGGATGTAAGGGTCTTTGAAGCTATGTTTGCCTCATTATCAACATATTCCTTTATGACCCGGATAAGTTCTCCCAGCTTATAGAAATCAACCTGCGGCAACAGGTCTTCACTGGATGTAATATCGGTTACCACCTCATCAATATAAATGATACTGGCATGCCTTATATCATCAGTAACCTTGACATTGACCCTTTTTGTACCCTTTTTATTTTCCAGGTCTAGCTGGAAATCATCATTATTATAGATTCTTTTAATGATATAATCAGAAATGTCCAGTTTCTTGATCCTGTCTTCTTTATGGATCAGGCCGCCCTTTGACCAAATCGGGATAGATATATCATTAATGAATTTCTTTGTCTGCAATGTAACTTCATTGTAGGTAACATCATAATTATATGAGAGACCGTTTATGTCTATCTTAATACTCCCATTCACATTTTCATTTCTGGCAGTGATAAGCTGTGTTTTATTCACATTATAAACCCTGGACCACAAGAACGGTTCAAGCTCTGTGCGTATTTGCTCTGCCATCTGGTCAACTTCATCCTTCGAGCAGGAAGTGAGGTCATCCAGGACGATCTGCATCTGTTCCTTTTGCTTTTTAATACAACCCATACTAAATTCTTTGATTGTACTCCCGCACTTCTTAACAAGTTCGAATGGATATTTTTTAAACAGATTCTCCTGGGAATCATTGAGTTCATTGCTAAATTTAGTCAATATCGATGACTCTTTTTCAAACCTTTCCTCTTCTTTTTTCATCTGGCTGTTTAACTCAATGGCCTTGTTTTCAATTGGGAGTATTTTCTCGATGAGATTAAGGAAATTGTTCAGGTCATCTATGAAGTTTTTTTGTATAGGCATCTCTTTAGAATTTTGGAAAACAAATGTCATAGAAACCGAACTCTATAATTTATGTAACTCTAATAGTTTAAAAACATTCCTTATTCAATAGTGGTTATTGATGCGGGAATATTCTTGTTTTCAATTTCATTTTCACAAATTCCACTGGTTATATATACATTTAGTTTAATTTTATACTAAAAATCTAAAAACTCTTCAACTAATGCTTGAAATATAACCATGAAAGTGATCATACCTGCTGCCGGTACTGGAACACGCCTTTTCCCCCATACCCATACCAAGCCAAAGCCTATGGTATACATTGCCGGCAAGCCCATTATCGGCCATATCCTGGACCGGATGGTCGATCTTGAACCTGAAGAGGTCATACTGATTGTCGGGTACAGGAAAGAACAGTTGATATCGTATGTGGATGAGCATTATAGTGATACATTCAACATACGGTATATTGACCAGAATGAAAGACAAGGGCTTGGGCACTCCATATACTTGAGCAGAAAAGCAGTGGATGATTCGGATATCATGATCGCCTTGGGAGATATGATATTCAAAGCCGGGTACCTGGATTTCTATAAACAGCATAAGAATAACGGGCATTGTTCGGGTTCTATCGGTGTAAGGGAAGTTGACGAACCGGAAAAATACGGTATTGTCGAACTGGAAGCTGAATCATCGTGTATTAAACACCTGGAGGAAAAACCCTTACGTCCGGTATCGAACCTGGGTATTGCAGGTGTGTATTTTATCCAGGATACATCGATGTTATTCAATGTACTGGACTGGATGCTTGACAATAACATCCGGACGCGGGGAGAGTACCAGTTGACAGATGCATTGCAGGAGATGATCAAGCGCGGTAGCAGGTTAAAGACATTTACCGTGTCAAGCTGGTATGATTGCGGTCATGCCGGGTCCCTGCTTGAAACAAACCAGGTATTGCTGGACGAGAAGGAAAATTCAAATGGCACTTATGATATCGTTGATTCGGTTATTATTCATCCGGTGGCTATCGGGAATAATGTCAGGGTAGTGAATTCGGTTGTAGGGCCTTATGCTTCCATTGCAAGTGATACGATTATTGAAAATTCCATTATATCAAACAGTGTTATCGGGTCCAGAACGCATATCTCAAAGGTAAACCTGCAATCTTCCATTATTGGTGATGATACCAACCTTGTGGGGAAACATAATTCACTCAATATTGGTGATTCGTCCTCAATTGAGTTTTAGAAGTTTCGTAATAACCTACTGGACATAGTAACATAATATACATGATAAATGCTGTTGGCACTACTCATATATTATCATTGATTTTCATGATAAACCATATAAATAAATCCAAACTGTTAAGGTATAGCTGATCATGATACCAATGTTGAGTTTTTTATTAACTTGATAGGATGAAAAATATGGAAGAGAAAACATATTCGGAAAAACTATGTGGATATTGTAAAGGAACCGGAAAAGTTGAAGGAGAAGAATGCCCTGCCTGTCATGGAAAAACAACTTTTATGGTAAAAGAACCATTTAAAAATTGCCAGTTCTGTAAGGGAAATGGCTGGACGCATAAGGGTCAACCCTGCCGAACCTGCAAAGGATCCGGATGGTTGGGAGTCAAGAAAGAGCTAATTGTAGCATAATATATTATTCACATTTAATATTCTAATTTTAATTAGAATATTGAAATCACTTAATATGTGGCAGATGCCACATTATTTTTTTTTGATTATTCAGCTCATCTGAATACCACTACTTCCGATTAAAAATTTTTGAAACCTCATAGCAAAAACCATATGCATTTTTTAAGATAATATTAGAATATAATAAAAATCGAATGGAGATGCTTTTCATCCGCCTGGCAGAAATATAGCAGTTTAGTAGATTGATCAATTTCAATATATAAGGATGTTAAACGGAGTTAGTGGTAAATCTTTCCTTCGTGATTAAGTATGGCATGAAGTCTGAATATAGTTAAACATATAAAGTATCCAGCATCTATAAAGTCAAACCCTAGTGTCAGGAGCATTAATTCTTGAGCAAGAAAAAACCAGCAAAAAAAGGATTCTGGGAAAAAGCAAAAGAATCAGCATCCCAGCAGCAGGCAGTGGCCAAGCATAAAAAAGCCGCAAAAACAAAGCCGCTGGACAAGGCATCCGAGTCCAAACCATCCGAGTCCAAACCAGTCACACCAGTTGAAAAAACACCTGAAGAAAAGAAGAAAAACTATAAAGATGGAATCATCAAGACCATAGTTCCTGCTTTAATAGGAACGGCAGCAGGATTTTTTTGTTTATTCCAGCTGGGGTCAGGTACTGAATTCCCTTGGCTTTCAGTTATGCTTTTTGTGATTATTTTCTCTTATTACGCACAGCGTTTGGTATACCCTGTAATTGGCATAGATCTAAAGGAATTCGGGAAAAAAGACTGGTTCTATGTGGAGTTCATTACCATCGACTTCTGGCTGGTAGTGTGGACCCTACTGTTAAACCCACTTTGATAGGTTTTTAAGGTGAATACACTGTGAGGATCGCCATAGTTAACAAGGACAGGTGCCAGTTCAAGAAGTGCAGCCAGGAGTGTATCAAGTTTTGCCCAAGGGTACGTACCGGGGATGAAACCGTGGTGCTGGGGGAGGACGGAAAAGCCGTCATTTCCGAAGAACTCTGTGTGGGCTGTGGTATTTGTATCAAAAAGTGTCCTTTTGGTGCCATAATGATCATTGGGTTGCCTGAAGAACTTGATGACCCGGTGCACAGGTACGGCCAAAACGGGTTCGCCCTGTACGGGCTGCCTACTCCGGTAGAAGGTAAGGTCACCGGTATACTGGGCCCTAATGGGGTGGGCAAGTCCACTGCCATAAATATCCTGAGCGGGAACATGATACCAAACCTGGGCGGCACCAGTACTACCTGGGAAAAAGTACTTGAGATATACTCCGGTACCGGTATGTACGACTACATGAAAGCCCTTATGGAAGGCAACGTAAAGGTTTCACAGAAACCCCAGTATGTGGACAATATCCCAAAGATAGCTAAAGGAAAGGTTTCGAAGTTGCTGGAGGGCACTGATGAGAAGGGGATACTGGATGATATTGTACTAAAGCTGGAGCTGGGCCATATCCAGGATCGGAACATCAGTGACCTGTCAGGCGGAGAACTCCAGCGAGTGGCACTGGCTGCCTGCGTATGCCGTGATGCTAATTTCTATTTTATTGATGAGGTCAGCCCATACCTTGATATTTACCAGCGCATCAATGCTGCCAGGATCATACAGGAACTGGCTGACACGAGCGCTGTGATGGTTGTAGAGCATGACCTGGCACTGCTTGACTTGCTGGCTGATACTGTCCATATCGTTTATGGTGTGCCTGGAGGGTATGGGGTCGTTACCCACCCCAAGAGTGTCAGGGTGGGCATCAACGAGTACTTGAAAGGGTTTTTGCCTGAAGAGAACATTCGGCTCAGGACCGAGGCTATTGAGTTCGAAGAGCATCCTCCCAGGGAGCAGAAGGATATTCCCACTCTGATGGAATTCCAGCAGTTCACAAAGAAATACGGCGAGGATGGGTTTGAACTGGTAGTCGGCAGTGATACCCTTGGCAATGAGATAAAACAGGGAGAGGTCATCGGTATCGTGGGACCTAATGGAATAGGCAAGTCCACATTCGTTAACATGCTGGCAGGCGTGGAAACACCCACAACCGGCAGTCTTGAAACCGACCTTACTATCGCATACAAGCCCCAGTACCTGGAAGGGGATTACCCCTTAAAGGTGCGAGATTTCCTGCGCAGTATCAATTCCAGGTTCGACAGTAGTTATTACCAGACAGGGATTATCAAGCCAATGCAACTGGAAGAGTTAATGGATCGGATGCTGCCCGAACTCTCGGGAGGTGAATTGCAGCGTGTGGCAATAGTGGCATGCCTGGGTAAGACCGCAGATATGTATATTTTTGATGAGCCAAGTGCGCACCTGGATGTGGAACAAAGGGCAAGGGCCACAAAAGTGATACGCAGGTTCGCAGAGAATAATAACGTTACTGCCATGGTGGTTGACCATGATATCTATATGATCGACATGATATCCGAACGTCTTATAGTGTTCAATGGCGAACCGGCAGTATATGGAGAGGTACACGGACCATTTGCAATGCGCCAGGGCATGAATATGTTTTTAAAAAACCTCAATATTACCTTCAGACGTGATGAGGAAACCCGCAGGCCAAGGGTGAACAAACACCGCTCCAAACTTGACAGGGAGCAAAAATCAAAGGGTGAATATTATTATTCACAGGGTTAGGGCAAAGGGGACCCTATATTCAGCATTTGACAGATTCCATACTTATTTTAATTAAAATAAAGTGCGGGGGAAGGGATTCGAACCCTTGAACTCCTGCGAGAATAGATCTTGAGTCTATCACCATCAAACAGTAATAGATACCTTTTTAAATCTTGGGAGTGTTCTAAATATTATGGAAGAAATTGACCGATTAAAACGACTTGATCCCGTGAATAAAAGTTACTTAATAGAATATATACGGCAGCTTGAACTTAAACAATTAAAATCCAGCACAATTAAGATAAAACTTTGGAAAGTCTATGCTTTCATGATTTTTACTGATTTCAAGGATTCCAAAGAAGTCACTAAAGACGAGATTGAAGACTATGTAATTGCTCGGCGTAAGAACTGCAGTCCTTTCACAGTCCAGGGAGATGTTTTGGAATTGAAACTTTTCTTACGGTTCCTTATACCTGAACGGGAAAAGGAGTTATTCACGTTCAAGATGAAGAAACCTAAGAGAAACCTACCAGTTGACCAGCTTATTACTAGAAAAGATATTCAATCATTAGTTGAGGCATGCGATACTCAGAGGGACAGAGCTCTAATTATGCTGCTGTGGGATTCAGGGGCCCGGCTCAATGAGATAATGAATTTGAATTTAAATCAAGTTGAATTTGATAAATATGGTGCGGTTATTATCGTTGATGGTAAGACCGGTCGGCGCAGATTAAGGCTTACTGACAGCGTTCCTGATCTCCAGGCTTGGGTTAATATGCATCCCATGAAAGATGAGCCCATAGCGCCCTTATTCATTACCTATAACCGGTATGGTATGGGATCAAAAAGGCTGAATTTCAGGACTGTTGAGAACAGACTCAAAAATCTAGCTGCAAAATTAGAAATGAAAAAAAGAATTTGTCCTCATGCCATCAGACATGCTAGATTAACGGATCTGGTTAAGTCTGAAGGTACTAAAAAAGGATTTTCTGAAATGGAGTTGAGAATTATTGCCGGATGGGAGAAGAACAGCACCATGCCTGAGATATACGTCCATTTATCTGGCGCTGATGTTGAAAAGAAAGTTCTTGCGAATGCTGGACTATTGGACGACAACGAGGAAGATATCAAAGATAGGGAACTTGAAGCGAAACGGTGTCCACGTTGCAGGACTTTGAACAGTTATAATGCAAAATATTGTATGACCTGTTCAATGGTTTTGAGTGTGGAAATGGCCATGGAGATTGAATCCACGAGCAAACAAATTCCAGATGCACTGGCATTACTTATGTCTGATCCTGATATGCAGGCAATTATAACGGAAAAAATGAAGGAAATGATGGAAACAACTGTGGAGTAACCAGGGGATTTTCACGACATTGCCGTATTGTCAACGGCGGTGTAAAAATCCCCACTTATGTCGGAAATTAGGCCATATGACCTCTTCTTCACAACACCTATAAGTGTGCTATGTGAAAAGCATTTCGAATTCAAAAGAGGATGCAACACAGGTAAAATCGATTTGAAACACATCTGAGAGATTAAATGACAAGACGCTTGACCAAATGTTCATCAATGTGATGAACTTGATATCCTTGGCATCAAGTTCTACTAAGATATCATATGTCGTCAGTTTGGAATCAAATACTAATGTCTGTTCGATAATCCCCTTCACATCTGTCCAGTAGTTCACGAAGTTCACGATCTCATTTGTTTCATCTTCTCTATCGATGTCAGTATTTGCATACAGGAGATGTCTGGATTCACCATCCTGAGCAAAGAGTGTCAGTGCGCTTTTCAAATGTTGATGCTTTGCACCCACCCAGTTATCGTCCATTTCGGACTTTTCTCCAAAGCACCTGCACCACCGTGAATAACGGCTACTGTTAAGTTTTTCTTTTTCAATCTCCAATTTCATTTATACAAATAAATATCGATGGCTTTCCCCCGCCTTGCAAAAATCTTTGGTTGGGATTAAAAGGTATTCGTTGGGCAGTGTAATAATGTTAGCTTGATATACGGCAAAATGGTTTCAGGCAAACAATCGAAATCTAATTACATTTGGTCGTAGATAACACATTATTTGTCAAGGTTTCTCAGTTTACTCTTTACTATAAAAAAGGGGTCAGACAAGTCTAAAGCTTCTGTTTTCTTACCTATGTTATGTGCTGATTTATCTGGTACATGGGCTGATGGTATGGGTTCTTCCACAATCACCTGTTGTTTAGGTACCGATATATGTGAGGTTTCTTGCTCTGGCAGAATCGATTTAACAGTCTCTTCCAGTAGACCCATTCTAATCTTCAAGGATGTGACCTGTTTTCTCAAGGTTATAATTCCATTTACAGTGGTTTCATCGAAATCGACAACCTCAATAAATCTAGTTTTTTTGAACTGTTAAAAACGTTGAATTCAATCAGTATGGCGCAATCATCTACATTTGTAAGACCAGCAGGTCAAAGAAGACCACGGTACCAAAAGGTCCAATAACCTGGAGCACGAGATATTTGAATCAATGGCTCTCAGTTCATCCCCTCCAGGGCGATCCAGAGGCGCCACTGTGGACCACACTAAACGCAACATATGAACTGCTGAGTTACAAGACAATCCGGGTAACTATCCAGAATATCGGAAGAGATGCAGGCGTTAAGAAACAGATTAATCCTCATTCTTTCAGACATAAAGCTATAACTTCCTGGATTATGGAAGGCCTCAACGAGCAGGAAGTTAAACACCAGGCCGGTTGATCCCGTGGTTCGATGCAGATGCGATATATGCAAATTTCATAGACGAGGAGATAAATAACAAGATTTTCGGGCGGTATGGATTGAAGACCGAGAATAAACGCCTGTTTACACTCGAACGTTGTCCACGATGTAACAATGTTCTAAAACCTTCTTATCGATTCTGTTCACAATGTAGCTTGGTGCTTGATCAGGGAATGGCAAAGGAAATCACGGAAACGAGTAAACAAATCCCGGATGCACTATCTCTGTTAATCACCGATTTTCGTCAGCCGTTTATGTTCCACCAAAAAATTCACCATTTTCACACAAAAATCCATGGACCAATAACGTTTTTTCAGAGAATGTGACTCAAAAATATGTTCCATTCATGGAACATTAAAATTTTGAGATCCAACTATAAATCAAAGTACCGAATCAATTATGGGACAAAAATCCGCCTAAAACAGACTTTTAACCCAAAATATACGATGACAAGATGTTTTAACAACAAATATTCAATATTATAAGTTCCATAATCTATACATATTTCAAATCAATTGAGGTTTTTCACAAATCGTATCCCATACCATGTTTAGGCAACAAAAAACTTCGCTTTTGGATATCCTGGCCATGGTTCAATTATGGGACATAAACACTTGACGAAAATCGGTGTTAATTGCAGCCCCC
>Ga0255372_10124_pt1 | contig 14970 bp, 13 predicted proteins | sample ANMaggSeSYBR01E8_FD_182092 | JGI IMG/M metagenome (GOLD analysis project Ga0255372, IMG submission 182092) | Sediment cell enrichment communities from methane seep in Santa Monica Basin, California, United Staets - ANME aggregate JGI... | ecosystem: Environmental > Aquatic > Marine > Cold seeps >...
CCAGCGATAAAAGATATTCGCTCATAATGTCCCCATGATTATTCTATTATTCTTAATTAAGAACACTCAATTATTACTTAAGCAGGCAGGTGGCGTTCAAACCAGTCGATTAAGTCTTTGTAAACTTCTTCACGGTTAGTTTCATTTAACATCTCATGGCGGCCATTCTCATAATATTTTATATTTAAATCTTTTATGCCTGCTTTTTCATAACTTTTGTAAACTTTTTTGACTCCTCTTGTAAAATCGCCCACTGGGTCATTAGTGCCAGAAAAAAGGTAAACAGGAAGGTCCTTGGGAGTTTTTTGAATATTTGAAGGCATATTGATTTTTTTTATGCCTCGTAAAAGGTCAATGAAAAAACCTGCTTTGAAAACAGTACCGCAAAATGGATCATTCACATACTTATCTACTTCTGCATCATCGCGGCTTAACCAGTCAAAATTTGTGCGGTTGGGTTTAAAAATTTTGTTAAAGCTACCAAAGGATAGCTTGTCCAATAGCGGACTTTGAGCTTTTTTACCTTTTAAAATACTTTCTGTTTTTGAAATTATTATGCCGACATTACCTAAAAAACCTGGATCACCTGCAGTGGCAGAGAGAATAACTCCATCAACACTGTCACCATATGTAAACATATAATCACGGGAAAGAAAGGAACCCATTGAATGGCCAAATAAAAACACAGGTATATTCTGGTGATTTTTTTTAATGATAGTTGTTAAGCGATTCATGTCACTTACAACTAAATTCCAGCCATTGTTATCGGCAAAATATCCGAGGTCTTCAATCTTGCCCGCAGTTTGACCATGGCCCCTGTGATCATTGGCATACACCCCAAAATTGTTTTCAGTAAGTTTTTGGGCAAAACGTTTATATCTTGCAGAATGCTCGGCCATTCCATGAGCTATCTGGACAACAGCTTTAGTTTTTGATTCCCCTGATCCATTTTCCGGTAACCATTTATGCGTGAAAATTTTTTTCCCATCAGAACCTTTATATGTAAACGTATCGGCAATCATAATGCTCCTTCCACTACTTCCTTTAATTTTTTCGATAATTCGTTAAACTTATATGGTTTTTGGATAAAGCCCTGAGCACCTGCATTTAATATGTTTTGAACCGGTCCATCGATTGCGTAACCGCTACAGACAACCACTTTAATATCTGGTCTGATTTCCCTGATCAGCTCAAATACTCTCTCACCTTCTATATCAGGTAAGCCGATATCCAGCATTGCTAAGTCAATACTGCCCTTAAAATTTTTTACAATGTCAACTGCTTCATTACCGGTTTTTGCCTCCAAAACAGTGTAGCCTATCCTTTTTACCATTGCCCGACCTACAGCCATAACATCCTTCATATCTTCAATAAGCAATATGGTACCTGTGCCCTTAGTTAGCTCGGTTTTTTCTTCTATATCTTCCACCTTCGCCTCTATGGCAGGCAGGTATATGTAAACAGAGGTCCCTTCCCCAAGTTCCGAATCAATGGAAATCCATCCATTATGGTTTTTGATAATACCGAAGACCGCTGCCATACCAAGCCCACGACCCTGAAGTTTTGTGGAAAAAAAAGGTTCAAATATTCTATCCCTTGTCTCCTTTTCCATACCCTTCCCATTATCTTTGATTGTGAGGCACACATAAGATCCTGATTTAAAATCATGGTCTTGCTTTGCAAAGTTAGCATCTATATCTTTTTCATTAACAGATATTATGATACGTCCTTCTTTTTCTATGGCCTCTGCCGCATTGATCACAATGGTTGATAAAACCATCTGCATCTGGGTGATATCAGCCTCTATACAAAAATTGTCTTTTGAAAAATTCGTTTCAAATCGTATGGAAGTATTTATGGTTCCCCGGATTAATTGCAGTGTATTTTTTACCAGATCATTTAAGGATATAGTGCCGGAGTAATATTTACCTCCCCTTGCATAGGCAAGTAACTGGCTTGTCAGGTTAGTCATACGTCGAGTAGAAGTATTCATTGTCTTAATATATTTTAATATATTTTTATTATCACCGATGTCCATCTGTAGAAGTTCCAGGCTTCCTACGAGCGAGGCCAGTGCATTATTAAACTCATGAGCAAGTCCGCCTGCCAAAGCAGTTATAGCTTCCATCTTTTGTGCCTGCAGGAGTCGTTCGTGAAGTCTTTTTTGGTCAGTCATATTTACGATTATGATAATGATAAATGCTTTATCGGCTATGTGAACAACTTTTGCAGACAGTAGAGTATTGAGAATCGAACCACCTTTAACCTTAAAATCAATATCCAGTCCGAGTATCTCACCGGATGCAGTTATTTTACTTAAGAATTTTTTTCTGTTTTTGTCTGTGTAAAAGGATGTTTCTTTTACAGTACGCCCAACGATTTCATTTTTGGGATATTTTGAAACCTTGCAAAAGCTGTCATTAACATCGACTAATCGACCTGTATCCAGGTCGACAAGTGCAACAGCTTGGGGAGATAAATCAAACAAGCTTCGGAATTTGGTTTCATTCTCTCTGAGTGCCTCCTCTGCCCGTCTGCGCTCGGTAATATTATGCACGATAATCATCCTACCGATTTGTCGGCCATGACTGTCAGTTAGTGGAGATTTGTTTAAATCAAAAGACAGCTTTGTACCTTCTTTTTCCAGAACAAACTCTTTTCGGGTCGCCATTGGGTTACGAAAACATTCTGTCAAATCCGACCACGCCTGGAATATTTCTTCAGCCTCCCGCCCAATCACCTTGGTTGGTACCAGGTTAAAAATTTTCCGGGCAGCAATGTTTAAATCTATTATACGATCCTGCACATCAAGAACAATCACACCGTCATTTATATTCTCAAAAATTGTGTCTCGGGCCACCGGCATAATATTAAACAGTCGATACCGAAATAGCCCCCAGGCCAGCAAAATTCCTGTCGGGATAAAAAATATTGCAGTTGGATCCGTGTATGGTACAGGGCTGAAACCAAGAAGATGCAATCCATTCCCAAAAAATGTTATTAAAAGCCCTCCCATTAAAGCAAGGGGTTGCCCTCGGTAGGCAGGAGGTGTACGCAAAAGTGCCTCAACAAACATTAAGAAGGTAATTAATAGTAAAATATATAAATATACCGTCAAAATCCAGAAATATGGTCCGTGTGTTTTACCAATTACCGAGAACGAGCCAATGTCAACCAGGTGAATGTTATATCTCATTAAACCGTGAAGATGGTTTGTCCAAAGTAAAACAAGTGCAATAAACGGTATTAGGACTAAATATGCAAAATTACGCATTTTCAGCCATTGACCGCGATCAGTATATTCAAGAGCCAGGGCAAACCATGCTAAAGGCGCTGTAACAGCGCCCAGATACCGGACATTCATCCAGAAAGTTTTGGTAGGCAGATCTGTTCCCGACAACTCCAGCAAATTTCCAAATGACCACACCGTTGCTGTCAGCATAAGAGCAGCAAAGGATTTGGCGCCAGGTATTGTGCGATTACGCCAGGCATAAGTCCCTATGGTCGCCATAATCGCTGCCGATATCAGGAAAAGCCATATATAAGGAGTATATTGAAAATTCATGTTTCCTCCAAATTAATTCTTAGCGGGCTTTAATAATTATTCTAAATCTTATCATAAATGGAATCGGTTTCAAAGTTTTTTCGACTGCAAAAGGGGCAACGCATGTAAATATTGGAAAATTTTTAAAAATTAGAAAAAAGTGTTGCATTTTATAAACAAGTGTATTATTAAATAAACATAATGGAGAAAATTTTTTATAATTCTTTGAAAACTTGTGCCAAATATGATGATATTAATAAAAAAGAAAAACAGGGTTAAAAGGGGGGGGTAGATGTCTGAAAATAAAGTAGATGCACTAATCAGAAGGATTGTTGGTGCTACTGGTATTGATTCTCAGAATGACCTTGCAAAGGCACTTGGAATAAATAGATCAGGTATTACCCATGCCAGGAATAATAATAAAATTCCTGACAAATGGATTTTGAAATTGTATAAAGCGTTTGGCTTGAACCCTGAATGGATTGAAACAGGGATTGGCAGTGTTTTCCTTGGGTTTAAAAAAGAAAGTGATTCAGAATTTAAATATGTTCCAAAAGTTAAAGCAACTCTTTCTGCAGGCGGTGGCTCTTTCTCAACCGATTCTGAAGTAATTGATAATCTGTGTTTTAAGAAAGAGTGGCTTGCCCGTAAAGGCTCTGCCAACAGCATGGTTGCAATGGAAGTTTTTGGGCACAGCATGGAACCTGAAATAAAAGATGGTGACACAGTGCTTTTGGACCAATCCCAGGTTAATATTTTTGCCGGCGCTGTCTATGCAGTGGGTATAGAAGATACTATACTTGTAAAGAGATTGGAAAAACATCCAAACAAGCTAGTCCTCTGTAGTGATAATCATGACTATGCACCTATATTCCTTGATGCAACTGACATGGAGAATGTTAGAATAATTGGAAAGGTTATATGGAGTTGCAGGGAGTACAGGTAGTTTTTTTGTGTTATATGTTTAGTTTTTTCAACAGATGTTTAAATTATGCAATAAAGGAGTAAGAAAATGCAACAAAAGAAAAAAGAAACAGGTAAAATGTTTATATTGACTTTGATTGGAATTTGCTGGGTTGCAGGGATACTAATGGCAGGAAGTGAAAGCTCGTATATGCCATGGGTAAATTTATCGGGTTTATTGATAAATGGAGCAGCAAGTTTTTTATTATGTAAGGTTCCGCAATTAAGGAATTTTATGGAATGTTAAGTTTTTACAAAATAACGAGGTGTCAGGGTTCTTCCTTAGCTGGTACAACCTGAAATGAATTTTTAACAGATTCCAGGATTTTGGTTGGGCGGCCTGTTATTATATTTACAAAAACCCACTCTGTTTCAGTTTCTGCAATCACTATAGAATCGATCTTTCTGATAAATTTACACTTACGCAAACAACTTAATTTATCCATAGTTGAAATCCAGGTATGTGCAATAACCTCGTCATTTAAAAATGCAGGGCTTCGATATTGAATATAATGAGATCTTGCTACCCACCCTGTTTTGAATTTATAATATTCTTCCATGCTCCAACCTTGAGCTGTTGAATGAAGTATTGCAATATCTTGCATCCATTGAACATAAACCACATTATTAACATGATTATTTTCATCGATTGCATCAGTTCCTACTTTGATATTATGAGTAAATATTTTTGGCATAAATTCATCTTTTTATTTTTAGTATTATTAATCTTCTTTACATATTCTACAGTTTTTACAATCTATGATAGGGCAGGGTATAGTCGTTTTGGCAAGCTTTGCCCTTTTGAATTCTTTTATGAGGAAACTTTTTTTAAGGCCGGTATCCACAATATCCCAGGGTAAATCAGAATCAGTATCCCAATTTTTGTATATGACAGATTCTACATAATTATTATTATCTTTAAATGTTTTTGCCCATCCCAATTTATGCGCCAGCTCTAAAATATCAGCAGCCTTTCTGTCAGCTTTTGAAAGGAAAGCATTTATCTTTGCCTGTTTTACAGATTCTACCTTAACAACAACATTAGCTATTTTTTTTAAAGAATCTTTGATAATTTTGATTCTTTTTTTAAGAATATTTTCTTTAGTAAAGCCTGCCCATTGGAATGGTGTTGCTGGTTTTGGAATAAACGGGTTAACACTAACAGAAATAGTACCAATTTTTTTTTGTTTTCTTGAAGCTTCAAGAAACACTTGTTTTATTTTCTTTATTAAAGTCACGATGGCATAAACATCTTCCTCCTGTTCAAATGGAAGGCCAATAAGGAAATAAAGTTTAAGGTTCATTATTCCAGAACTTACAAGATAATCTGTACAGTCAAAGATTTCTTTTTCAGAAATATTTTTATTAATAATGTCTCGCATTTTTTGAGATCCTGCTTCCGGGGCAATGGTTGCAGTTTTAATTGACGATTTTCCAATTGAGCTCAGAACTTCATTGTTTAACGCATCAGCTCGGAATGAAGAGAATGATGGCTGAAGTCCTGATTGACAAGTTTTTTCACAAATTGCATTTATGGCAGGGTGATCTGATACAGCAGTGCTTACAAAACCAATTTTACTTGTAAATTTTTTTCCTTTTTCTATGGATTCAAAAATATTTTTTTCAGGATAAAAACGTGGAGGCCTGTATATGAACCCGGCACTACAGAACCTGCACCCATGTGGACAACCTCTTCCTGTTTCAATGAGAAAAATGTTTTTAAATGTAGTTTTCTGGGTCAGGATAGTGGTGGTTGTTTGAATATTTTTTAAATTTTCAACATAGCTTACTTTTATTTTTGGTTTTGCATAACTATGTATTGGTTTTGGTCTACCTAAATTGTTAGTATTTGTTTTTGAAATTTTGTAGAAGGACGGAATATAGGCAAAAGGTAGATTTTCGGCTAAATTTTTCAAAATTACTTTTTTTGTTTTGGAGGTTTTATATATATCAAAGAATTGTTCGATATAAGTTTCTGCTTCACCAAACAAAAGGCAGTCCAAAAACGGCGCAAGGGGCTCCGGGTTTAAAAAACAGGAAATACCCCCTGCGATCACCAGGGGGTGGAATGTTTTTCTACCTGATGATCTAAGGGGGATCCCTGCATCTTGTAGGAGTGATACAAGATTAACATAATCGTTTTCAAATGAAATTGAAAACGCGATAATATCAAAATTAATAAGTTTGGTATTTGTCTCAAAGCTTTTTCCTGTTTCTGAGTCCTGTGATTTTACCATTCCGGGTTTTTTCATCCCGGGTCTTAATTGTTCAGGCAGGAATGCCCGTTCACATGAAATATCAGGAAGGTCATTTATTAAACCATAAAGCGCTTGAAACCCTAAGCTAGACATCCCGACCTTATATGTATTTGGATAAACAAGGCAGACACGTATGCCGTTTTTGTTACTAATTTGCCTAAAGTTTGTTTCCAGTGCTAAAAGGTCTTTATTTTTAATAACCTTTTTGCTATTTCTTTTCATTCACTATCAGTCTGCTTTTCTGCGCAGGAAAGTAGGAATATCCAAATCCTCTTTATCATAAGTGTCATAACTAAAATTATTAAGACTTCCTGGAATATCTTCCCCAACTGCTTTTTTAACCGGGCTGTCATATTCATTCCAATTTGCAAGCTCATCCTGGGTTGGACTTCTTAATTTGCCTCTGATACTTTTTTTCGGCTCTGCTGCCTTTTTTGTTACACTTGATTGAAATTTGTGAATATTACTATTTTCAATACTATCTTGATTGCTAATTCCAGTTGCAACAACTGTGATTCTCAGTTCATCACCCAGAGTATCATCAATTGTCTGTCCCCAGATGATTTCAGCGTCATCGCCAACTTCCTGATGAATTCTGTCAGAAGCTTCGGTCATTTCATCAAGAGTAAGGTCGCTGCTTGATGTAATGTTCAGCAGAACTCCTTTTGCACCTGAAATAGAAATATCTTCTAGCAGAGGATGAGAAATCGCTTTTTCCGCAGCTTCAATTGCACGGTTTTCACCACTTGCAAACCCAATTCCCATCAGTGCATTCCCAGCTTTGCTCATAATTGTTTTCACATCAGCAAAGTCAAGATTAACAAGCCCGGGGACCATTATTAAATCAGTAATTCCTTTGACAGAATGATGAAGGATTTCATCAGCTTTAATAAACATATCAAGCATTTTTGCACCTTTTGGTGCAATCCCTCTGAGCCTGTCATTTGGTATTGTAATAACTGTGTCTGTGAGACCTTGAAGTTCTTCAAGTCCTGCCAACGCCTGCTGTTCTTTTCTCTTTCCTTCAAAAGAAAAAGGCTTTGAGGCAACTGCAACAGTGAGAATTCCAAGTTCTTTACATATTTCTGCTATGATTGGGGCAGCACCAGTTCCAGTTCCTCCACCAAATCCTGCTGTGATAAAAACCATATGGCTTCCCTGAAGAGATTCTCGTATTTCATCAATATTTTCACGGGCTGCTTCTCTACCAACATCCGGGTTAGCCCCTGCACCAAGTCCCTGGGTCAGTTGGGGTCCAAGTTGAATTTTTGTTTCTGCTTTGGAATTGTTGAGGGCCTGGGCATCAGTGTTAGCCACAATAAATTTTACACCTTTAAGACCAGCCGAAATCATATTATTAATCGCATTACCACCAGCACCACCAACACCAATTACATTAATTTTTGCTGAGTTTTCATTTTCCGTATAAGAAAAAGTCATTATTCCACCTCCAAGGTTAAAAAAAATTATTATTTTTCATTAAGTGTTAAATTATATCTTTGAACCATTTTTTCATTCTTTTTAATATTTTCGAAATACTGTTATCATTCACTTCACTAAAGTTACGACTGTCAGTTGCCTGACTCCCAAATATGACAAGCCCCACTCCGGTTGCATACATTGGGTTTTTCACTATGTCTTTAAGCCCTCCTATCTGGTTAGGTTCTCCAATCCTAACAGGTGCATTGATTACAGATTCAGCAATTTCGGCAAGTCCATCAAGAACTACAGTACCGCCAGTCAGTACAAGCCCAGATGGAAAAGAGTTCTCCAGTCCATTTTTATAAATTTCTTCTTTAAGTAATGAGAAAATTTCATCAATTCTTGGCTCAAGAATTTCGGCAAGAATATTTTTAGAAAGTTTTTTTGGTGGTCGTTCACCAACCCCGGGAACTTCGATTATTTCATTTTTATTAATAGTTGTTGCAAGGCAGGTCCCATGTTTCAGTTTAATTTTTTCAGCTTCTGTAAGAGGGGTTCTAAGCCCAACAGAAATATCGTTTGTAAGATTGTGTCCTCCGAGTGTGAGCTCATATGTGTACTTGATGTTGTTGTCTTTGAAAAAAGCAAGATCAGTGGTCCCACCGCCGATATCTGCTAAAGCACAGCCCAGTTCTTTTTCCTCAGAAGTAAGAACAGCTTCACCGGATGCAAGGGATTCCAATACTATATCACAGACTTCTAGCCCTGCTTTATGGCAGCATTTTATAATATTCCGTATGGATGACACAGCTCCTGTAACAATGTGGATTTTGGCTTCAAGTCTCACAGCAGTCATACCTATGGGGTTTTGTATTGATTCCATGTCATCTACAATGAATTCCTGTGGAATAACATGAATAACCTCACGATCTGTCGGAATTGCGACAGCTTTTGCTGCATCAATTACACGGTCAACATCAGCTTGAGTGATCTCTCTGCCTTTTATTGCAATTAATCCGTGACTATTGTGTCCTTGAATGTGATTCCCTGCAATTCCAACAAATACTGCTGAAATCTCACAGTCAGCCATTATTTCGGCCTCTTCAACGGCTTTTCTAATGGAATTTACAGTTGCTTCAATGTTCACAATTGAACCTTTACGCAAACCAGTAGAAGGATGGGAACCGACCCCGATTATATTAACTTCTCCTTCAAACACTTCTGCTACAATTGCGCAAATCTTTGTTGTTCCAACATCAAGGCCTGCAACAATATTTTCGTTTCCCTGCATTAGGCACCTCCTTTTGTTAGATTCTGCAGAGCATCTTTATCTTTTGATTTAACAAGCACGTTCTCAGGATCATAAAGATCAAAAGCGCAGATTTCTTTGTTTGTTATATGGTTCTTAAAATAGGTTGTTATTTTTTCAGCTTTACACGCCTTACTATGGAAATCATAAAAACCGAGCTTCATGGAAATATTATGGCCAAAATGTTTTGTGATAATTGAGATCCCCATGTTTTTATCAGCATTTACCTGGTGAATTCTGCCAAAGCTTTTCATTTCCAGTACTTTTATTACAGAGTTAAAGAGAAGCCCCTTAAAAAGAAAATTATCTTCTGATTCAGTAAGTTCAATCCCGGTAATGACAGGAAGGTTGTCTAACTTATCAAGATCAGGTTCATATTCCTTAAATGGTTTACCTTCGTTATTAATAAGAATCTCAGCAATATTGTCAATTCTTACTATTGCAAGCGGGGTTTCTTCATTTATTCTTATTAACAGTTGAGAAGGGATTGACCTTTTTATGGACACGTTTTGAATCCAGGGATGATTAATAATTCTCTTTTCTAACAGAGCAAGATTTAAAGAAAGAATATTTTCGTTTTTTCTTATCTTTGCAAGTTTAATTATTTCCTGTGTTTTAACTCTATAGTTGCCATCTATATGGATTTTTTTAATATTAAAATATGTAGACTGCATGGTAAAATCATAGGCAAATAATAGAGCAAGACTGGTTAAACAAAGCATAACAATCACTATTAAAGGTTTTGATATAAAGGTTATGCTAACAGGCTTTTTCGATTTGTTTTTGTATCTGTTTTTCCCCATTTTTATTCGCCTTTAATTACTATTTCTGTCTCAAGTCTAACTGAGTAAAGATTTAAAATTTTTTTTTCAATCAGTTCCTTTAATCTTAAAATATCCTCACATTTTGCATTCCCAAGATTTAAGATAAAGTTTGCATGTTTTTCTGAAACTATTGCATCTCCTATTTTTGCATTTTTCAGCCCTGCCATATCTATTAATTTTCCGGCAGGTTCAGTCTTTCTCGGATTTTTGAAGATACACCCGGCACTTTTTAAAGAAAAAGGTTGAGTTGCCTTTTTATTATTCAGGTTTTTATTAAAAGTTGTCTTTATTTGTTCTTTATCTCCACTTTTAAGCAAGAACGAAGATTCAATGATTATTCCACTAATATTGTTTAGTTTCCTGTAAGAAAAGTTAAGATCTGTTTTGTTGAATTTTTTAATCTTTCCTTTATCTGTTATTATTTTTATTGAATTTATAATTTCAGAAATTGAGCTTTCTGGCGTCCCTGCGTTCATTGCAACAGCACCCCCGACGGTGCCTGGGATTCCTGCTGCGAATTCAATCCCCTGCAAATTATTTTCAATGGCATAGTTACAAAGGACTGAAAGCTTTGTCCCTGATGCTGTGGTTATAATGCTTGTTTCAGGATCGATTCTGGTTGTTTTTATATCCTGTTTGAATCTGCTTGTTGAAATAACAAGCCCTCTGATACCTTTATCTTTTATAAGGAGGTTGGTCCCGTCTCCTATGACGGTCAAGGGGATATTTTCTTTGCGCGCAATTTTAATAAGATTAACAAATTCATTTTGAGTCTCTGGCATGGCAAACAGATCAGCAGGGCCGCCAATTTTAATTGAAGTATGATTTTTCATGGGCTCATCTGACAGAAGACTAAAATTTTCTTTGAGCTCTTTGTATGAATTTTTCAATTTTGTTGCTGTTTCCATTATCCCTTATGATTATCCCTTATGATCATGCCTTAAAGTTTCTCCAAAAGTTTTTCACCAAGAGTATAGATATCTCCTGCACCAAGAGTTAAAATCAAATCATCCTTTCTCACTGTTTTAATTACTATTGATAAAGCTTTGTCAAAGTCAGCAGCATAGGATACGTTTTTATGCCCATGAGCTTTTATTCCCTGTTTTAACTTTTCTGAATTCACACCTTTAATTTTTTTTTCACTCGCTTCATAGATAGGAAGGAGAATCAATATGTCAGAACGATAAAAAGACCTTGTAAAATCATCAAATAATTCCTTTGTTCTTGTGTACCTGTGGGGTTGGAACAGAACTATTATTCGTTTTTCAGAGTAAGATTTTCTGACAGCTTCAAGAGTTGCTCTGATTTCAGTGGGATGGTGCCCATAATCATCCATTACAAGTATGTTGTTCTTTTCTCCTTTGATTTCAAGGCGTCGTTTCACCCCTTCAATTTGTTCCAGAGCTTTTTTAATGATTTTAAAGTCAATATTAAGTTCAAGCCCTGTTGCTATGCTTGCAAGGGCATTAGAAATATTATGTTCACCTGCAAGGTTGAGATTTATTTCACCTAATTTTTTTTTGTTATGTATTATTGTGAAAACGCTTTTATTCCCTTTAAAAGAAATATTTTTTGCCTGGGTATCAGCCTGGGCTGTCATGCCAAATGTAGTATAACGAACTTTTATTTTTGGCAGAATATTTTGAACATGTTCGTTGTCAAGGCAGAGTACTGCAAGCCCATAAAAAGGAACTGAGTTGATAAATTGAATAAATTTATTTTTTATATCATTGATGTCTTTATAATAATTAAGGTGTTCAAGGTCTATATTAGTAACAATAGCAAGGGCAGGGGAGTATTTTAAGAAAGAACCGTCACTTTCATCTGCTTCTACAACAATAAATTTTCCTTTGCCATGGAGAGTATTGGTATTAAGACTTTTTAAGATGCCTCCAATAATAACGGTTGGGTCAAGTCCTGCTGTATTAAGAATTTGAGCAACCATTGAAGTTGTTGAGGTTTTACCGTGTGCTCCTGAAACCGCAACTGAGTACTTAATTCTCATAAGCTCAGCAAGCATTTCTGCTCTATGAATTATGGGGATTAAATCCTCTTTAGCCTGGGTAACTTCAACATTGTCATCAGATATTGCTGTAGAGGTGACAACAACGTTTGCTCCTTTTATTTGTTCTTTCTTGTGTTTGATATAAATCTGCGCGCCTTGCTTTGCAAGTCTCCTTGTAATAGGAGATGATTTCACATCAGACCCTGAAATTTTGTATCCAAGATTGATAAGCAGTTCAGCAATTCCGCTCATACCGATCCCGCCGATACCTACAAAATGTATTTTGTATGGTTTCTGGTACATTATAATCCTATTTTTAAAATCATGGTTTCAAAGCCATAGTTAAAATAATTTTTGCAATTTTAATGTCAGCATCAGGCATTGCTACACTCAAAGATGCTTTGCCCATTTTAATAAGTTGTCCTTTGTTATTTTTTAAAAATTCAATGTGCTGTTTCAGAATTGCCCCAGTTAGGTCTTTATCTGCAATTACAATTGCAGCATGGATTTTTTCGAGCTCTTTTGCATTACTTGTTTGATGATCATCAGCAGCATAAGGATAAGGCACTAAAATTGAAGGAAGGCCTTTTAAATTTATTTCCGATATTGTTCCGGCACCAGCCCTTGCAATTATAAGATCGGCCATATCTTGATAAAACCCGAGATCATCAAAAAAAGCTTTTACAATTATATTTTTAATACCCAGGTTTGAATATTGTGCCTGAACCTGCTTTTCATCTTTTTCCCCGGTTTGGTGAATAATATTGTATTGATCCAAATGATCCATGAGGTGTAATGCCTTAAGGACTGCTTTGTTAATGCTTTTTGCGCCCTGGCTTCCTCCTGAAATAAGAATGGTAAATTTATTTGTATCTATGTTTGTTAGATTTATTTTATCAGGGCTGTTGGGTGCCTTTCTAACAGGGTTACCCGTATGTACAGCTTGTTTTTTCCCGGATAATAATTGTGTCTCTTTAAAAGTTAAGAATATAACTTTTACAATTTTTGAAAGTACTCTGTTGGTTAATCCAGGTATAGTATTCTGTTCCTGAATTGCTGTGTTGATGCCCACAGCCCAAGCTGCTGCAACAACGCCGAAAGAGGAGTAACCTCCAGTGCCTATTACTATGGCCGGTTTAAATTTCCATATAATAAGTAGAGCCTGGAAAATTGATATTGGGATTATGAATAGTGCAAAAATAAGGCTTAAAGGGCTTTTCCCTTTTATTGGTCTTGAATATAATTTAGCATGATCGAATCCAAAGTTTCCAACTACCCTTTTTTCAAACTCAGTGCCAATTCCTGCAAAGAGGATTTTTACATTGATGTTTTCTGTTTTAAGAGCCTGGGCAATGGCAATGCCAGGGAAAAGGTGTCCTCCTGTTTTTCCACCGGCAATTAATATATTGATTTTTTGATCAGTCATCTTTTACTGATGCTCCTATATTAATTAAAATGCCCATGGCGGCCATGTTTATGAGAAGAGAGGTCCCGCCATAACTTAAAAATGGGAGAGTGAGCCCCTTTGTCGGTAATATTCCCAAGGCAACACCGGTATTTATGATCACCTGTAAAGCAAGGCTTATTGTTAAACCTGTTGCAACCATGCTTCCAAAAACGTTGTCAGAGGTTCTAGCAATTTTTGCTCCTCTTATCAGTATGATGCTGTAAAGGAGAAAAACAGATAGAACGCCTATCAAACCAAGTTCTTCGCCGATTATTGAAAAAATAAAGTCAGTGTGTGGCTCAGGCAAATAGTGGAGTTTTTCCATACTAAGTCCTATACCCTTGCCAAACAACCCTCCTGCTCCAAAAGCTTTAAGCGAATGTGTTATTTGATACCCAGTATCATAAGGATCTTTCCAGGGATCGATAAAAGCAAAGATTCTTTCCATGCGGTAAGATACTTTGTAAACTGCAAAATAGAGAATGGGAATTAAAAAGGGGACAGGAGATAGTAGATGCAAAATTGGAACTCCTGCTATAAACATCATACCCCATGTTATGAGCCCAAGAATAATAACTGACCCAAAATCCGGCTGGATAAGAATCAGGCTGAAAAAGATACCATAGATAATCAGGTGGGGAAGGAATCCCACTGAATAATTATTTATCATTTCCTGTTTTTTGGAAAGTGAATAGCTAAGGAAAATAATTAAGGCAAGCTTTGCAAATTCAGCTGGCTGAAAAGTTATGGATCCAAGGCTGATCCATCTGTGTGCACCTCCTGCTTCAATATTAATAGAAGGAATCAGTACTGCTATAAGCAAGCCAATGGACGTTAAAAATATTATGTAGGAAAGAGGCCTTAAAAATCTGTATGGGAAAGAGGCTGTAAAAACAAGGACTCCAAGGCTTATCAGGCAGAAAAGAGCTTGTTTTTGTAAATAATGGAAATTGTTATTAAAATTACGCATGCTTATTCCGGAACTTGCACTGTAAACCATAATAATACCAAGCCCGGCCAGGAGAAGCACAGAAAAGAATATCGCCTTTTCTGAAAATATAGGGTGTAAAGGCCTTATCAGAGATTTATTAAGTTGTGCCATTTTATTTATTTTCAAGCCCTTTTACTTGTTTTATGAAATCATAACCCCTTTGTGAGTAGCTGTCATACATGTCAAAGCTTGCGCAGCCCGGAGATA
>Ga0255372_10127_pt1 | contig 14763 bp, 9 predicted proteins | sample ANMaggSeSYBR01E8_FD_182092 | JGI IMG/M metagenome (GOLD analysis project Ga0255372, IMG submission 182092) | Sediment cell enrichment communities from methane seep in Santa Monica Basin, California, United Staets - ANME aggregate JGI... | ecosystem: Environmental > Aquatic > Marine > Cold seeps >...
GGAGTGATCCTGCATAACTTGTTTTACGCCCTGGGAGTTGGGGCCAGCGAGTATAAGATTCTTGCCGCCGTTCTCAGTTATCTCGAAGTTGGATTTTTTATCATCGCCGTTCTTTTTGCTGGACCGGCGGCGTTGACAGCGCTAATTGGCGGAATTTTTGTTAGCTGGAAGGGGATTAGCGGAATTGCTGAGACCAATCGCAGCTACAGGCGGTTTATTCAGAGTCATCCAATTTCTGACAGAGATATGCTGGGATTTGTGAATCTAGCCAGGTTGTCCGCTTCAGGAGCTAACCTGCAGCCGCTTAAATACATTCTCTCTAACACGGAAGAAAAAAATCAAAAGATATTTCCCACGCTTTCCTGGGCAGGCTATCTCAAAGAGTGGTCCGGTCCCGTTGAAGGGGAGAAACCATCTGCTTATATTATCCTGCTGGGAGATGAGGCGCTGGGCAACAGTTTTCAATATGACGCGGGGATTGCCAGCCAGAGTATCTTGCTTGGAGCTGCGGAGAGGGGACTGGGCGGCTGCCTGATTGGTTCGATTAAAAGGGATGCTCTGCGAGAGGCTTTGTCCATCCCTGAGGGTTTTGAGATTTTACTGGTGATTGCGCTGGGAAAACCCGGGGAGAAAGTAGTAGTCGAGGATATAGCCCCGGAGGGAGATATCAAGTACTGGCGGGATGAGAATGGTATTCACCACGTGCCGAAGCGGGGAGTGGAGGAGTTGATTTTAGATTTGTAGTGGGGTTTTTGCACCTGCTCACTGCAGCCAGGCTGGTCGGTTTCCCGGAGAAGCTAACTCAATCTCCTTCCCCGTATCCACTTCGAGAATCTTTATTCCTGAAATCACGCCTTCCGAGCTGACGGATCTGTAGTCAAAAAGCAAGTATTGGCCGTCTGGAGACCAGGCCGGCTGCCCAAATTGGACCTCTTCTGCGCTGGTAAGCTGCCTGGGCTCAGTGCCATCTGAGCGCATAATCCAGACCTGGCTCCCAGTACCCGGGGATTCTTGATCCTTTTCTCGCCTGACAAGTGCAATCCATTCCCCATTCGGTGACCAGGCCGGGAAGGAATCGTCTATATTTAAATCAACTGACAATCTCGTCAACCATTGATTTGCCAGGTTGTAGCTATAGAGTTTATACAAGAAAAGTCCTTCCCGTCTCTCCATGTCAATCAGCAGCAAGTTTTCTCCATCCGGAGACCAGACTCCCGAATATCCGAGTTGAGTAGTTATGGATTGGCTTTCCCCGGTTTCCATTTGATAGATCTTGATTTCCAGAGGATTTATTGAAACATAATTGAGCTGCTTCCCATCCGGTGACCAGCGGGGGCTGAACCCGGGAGTAAGCGGGTCCTGGAACAAGGGAGTCGTTTCCCTGGTTGTGAGATCCAGCCACCAAATGGATTGAACATTGGCAGGATTGATCTCCAGGTCAAAATCCAGGCGGCTGTAGAGGATCCCCCTGCCATCGGGTGACCAGGCCATATCCGAACAATACGCGTTAGGGCATTCTAAAGCCACAACCTGTTCTCTGGTTTCGGGAAACCACTGCCAGAGCTGCGAGCCGTTCTCTCCAAAAACTGTAGCGTAGATCACCGAGCTGTGATCCGGCGCAATAGCAAACGCCCAGATATTTGCATCTGTGGTGACTGGCTGGGAATCCCCTCCACCAGCGGGGATGATACAAAGTTGGGATTGGTTATCCCTATCCAGGGCAGTATAAAGAACACTGGCATTCTCTATATTGAAGAAAGGTACTGCTTCAGCAGACCCTGGATCCCCTATTTGATCCCTAAATAAGCCAATGTTACGGACAGCACTGACAGATAAGACAATACCCGCCCCCAGCACTATCACCGCGCTGATAATTGGCATGATATAAGCCGCTTTACTGAACCACTGCAGGCGCTCGAAAAGATGTTTGCCTTGTACAATCAAGATGCCAATCGCGACCAAAACGACTGCCAATCCCAGACTGAAAGCAACAATCAAGGATAGACCAAATCCTATCCGATTGATTGTTGCCGCAATTAATAGAATAGCAATGGCATCCGGACAGGGGACCAAGCCTCCGCTGATCGCCAGCGGTATCAGCGAACGCCAGCGTATACTCGCCAGGGGATTTCCCTTCACAGGTCCTCTGGGAATGGATCCCGGCAGGGAGGGATTATGGATGTGGGGCGGTCCAATTTCCTCAATTGGCTGATTGATAACCAGTCGCCTCTCTCCCGTTTCCTGTTCCTGCCTTACGATCAGTTGTTCTTTCTCAAATTGTCGTTGACTCAGATATTCTCGCAGCCAGAACCGCAGTCGGGGATAGAGCAGCCCAACCCCCAGAAATAAGATCAACAAACCTGAGATCAATTCCAGAATCGGAAAAATGTCTGCTGCCAGGAAATATTGGGAAGCTGTTAATGTAATGATGCCCAGAATAAATACGGATCCGGTGTGAGTAAATGTGACAATTGTTCCCAGGACAACAGCATGATAAAGTTTTCCCTGGGAACCTACCAGGTAGGCTGCTACTATGGTCTTTCCATGCCCGGGACTGAGTGCGTGCAGCGCTCCCAGCAAGGCAGCCAAGACCATGGCGCTAAAAATGAAAGTTAGCGAACCTTCATCCTTCTGAATCAAACCTTCCAGTATTGAAACTGGACTGGAATTGGCTCCGGGGGGAGAGTTGGATTCCGCTGCTGCCTCCTCCGCAAGCTCTCCCAACCCGACACTTTCCACTACCCAGGGGATGGATGGCGTGCCGCTTTCCCAATTGATCAGGCTCTTGGAAGGCTCATTTCCAGCTGAGAGACCAAAGTCCAGCCCCAGCGTACCGCTATTCTGGTGGGGAGTATCAAAGGTTATTCCATCCTCTCCCAGGACTTCGTACCAGCTGATGCTGTTTTTTGAGTTGTACCGATTGTGGAGAGCAAGGCGGTGATCTGGGCCAATTTCATCCGGCCAGGATGCCTGCAAATGAACTCGAATGGATTCGTCACCCCTATATAATTTTTGGATCTCATCAGGCCATTCAATCTCTGCCAGGGTGAGGGGCAGGGATTCGCCATCTAATTCGACACTGTAAGTATGGATGATGGTGTTGGCCCATTCCAGAGCCTCAAGGTCGGAAATTGACTGGTCGTCATTTTGGTCAGCTGAATACCAAATTGCCTGGGCAATCATTGGCCCAGGAATTAATTCCCAGGTCACCTGGATCCCGCCAGGTGTCAGGAGCACTGTATGGGTATGGAAATACATATCCGCTGGATGCGCCGAAGCAACCTGGGGGAAAACCAGAACAAGTAAGAGACATATCAACAGCGTGTGGGATATTTTCTGCATAGGCTCAGGGGACGGATCAATCTCTCCGCCTACCTGATGATAGCACTTTTCAGTTATAGCGTAAACGAAGTGCCTGCTGCTCCTGATTGGTTCAGATTAAAAGGGATGCCCTGAGAGAGGCTTTGTCCATCCCTGAGGGTTTTAAGATTTTATTGGTAATCGCGCTGGGAAAACCCGGGGAGAAAGTAGTAATCGAGAATGTGCCCCCGGAGGGAGACATCAAGTACTGGAGGGATGAGAATGATCTTCACCACGTGCCGAAGCGGGGAGTGGAGGAATTGATTCTGGATTTGTAGTTGGGTTTTTTTACGATTAATTACTAAGTAATTTTTATTATTGTGCAGGAAGTGGAAAATCTCATTTCAGAACTGGAAAAGTTACAGGAAGAACTCGGTAAATCGCTGATTGATCCTCCTGATGCTGCCGGATCCATAGAGTTATTTGGGGTCAGCCACGTTGAGTCATTATAGGTAGCTTACCTCAATAGGTAAAGATGTTTATTGCTCGTAAAAAGGAAAGGGGCCATCCATACTGGACAGCCCCATGGCTTCAGATCGTCAAACGGATCAGGGCCTTGACCCCGGACGACCGATGTTTTCAGGTAGTCCTGCATCCTCAGTATCCTCAGTATCCTCAGGTGGACCAATCCATTCCGGTGGGCCAACATCCTCAGGCGGGCCCACATCCTCGGGCGGTCCCGCACCTTCAGGCGGTCCTGCATCCTCGGGACGTCCTGGCGGGTGGGCATCACTCTTCTGGCCAATCAGCTCCATGGAGATCCAGATCTGCCCCCATCCTTCTCCACCGGACCTTCGGGCAAGCAATTCGTTGGGATCACTCTCGGAAGCTTGCGAAGATTGTAGAGCAAGCATGATCTGGCCAAATCCGAACCCGTCCTCACAGAACCAGCCCATAACTTGTTCAGTTTCGACGCCATATGTCTCCGCGATTCCCTCTGCGACAGGATGGTCCTCGGTCTCGGACCGACAGAAATAGTTGATCTCGTTCTCATCATTTGCTACTTTAATCTTCACGCTTATTGCGAGCACCGTACCATCCTCAGCCAGGGTGCCCTCGACTTCAACCTCGTCTCCCACTTGCAGGCTTGCCAGATCAAAATCTTCTGGCGGCACAACGGTGAAGACCTCGCCATCTTCGGTCTGAACAGTGAAGGTCCCTTCCTCAAGATTTATCGAAGTGACCGTCCCTGTGAATTCCACCTCAGTTGGGTCATCCTCTTCGATTACCACGCTTGCAGCCAGCACCATACCATCCTCATCCAGGGTGCCCTCGACCTCAACCTCATCTCCCACTTGCAAGCTTTTTAGATCAAAATCCTCTGGCGGCACAACGGTGAAGACCTCGTCATCTTCGGTCTGAACAATGAAGGTCCCTTCCTCAAGATCTATCGAAGTGACCGTCCCGATAAAATCTACCTCCGTCGGATCTTCTTCTTGAGCCAACACGCCCGGCGCGATGAGCAAGGCTATAATTAGCGTCAAATGTAGGGCAAATACAACTTTTTTCATCGGATTCTCCTTCTATTTGTCTCGCTTTACATATTCTATTCTTAGCGCACTATTTCCTGTCTGGATTCAGGGCGCCGTGATGCCCGTCTCATCCCAAATCTGATCCCAACTCTTACCTTGAAGTCTTTTATCAAGCAGCCATTCTAATTCGACATCTGCCAGTTTTTTGGTTTGCAATGCGAGGAGAATATCCTCGAATGTATGGCCGCTGCAAAACCACCCCATCACATCCTTGTACGCTAAATCATAAGTCCCGGCGATTTCTGCACCGATGGGATGAGGATCTAGATCGGTACAGGTCGGATCGACAAGTGACGGGCTTTCTTCCGGAGCGAGCGTGCTCTGCTCAACTGAACTAGAATTTGGTTGATCCCCGGATACTCCATGTTCGACAGTGACAGCAGTGCAATTCGCGATCGTTAAGACCACTATAAGCCCAACACTCCACTGCAATGATTTCGTTAGATCCATATCGGAATCTCACTCTCTTTAAAATTTCATTACACAGCAGGTATATATACGAAGGGATACCAACAATGTTACATAGTACTCAAATCATTATCATGGTCTAATGAGGGCGCTGATCCAATATTTAGGAGTACAAATTTGAATATCGATAAAAACGGAATAATTGAGAGCACATATTATGAGATCCGTTGTACATTAAAAATTTTTTCATCTGAAGATTCGAGCCTTACAGATTAAGATTGAAAGCCATCGTCTTTCTCAGGGGAGCACCACCCATATCTGCTATAGATGAAGTTGTATTTCCCGTAAACGGTATCTAAGAGAGTGGAGAAGCTTTCCGATGCAACAACTAGGGATAAAAAATGCTGGCTGCCCTCGATCGGGCTACCTATGGTCTACCTGGAGGAAATCCGTTAGGCGGACCATTAGGAATACCTTCAGGGAAGAGGTCGGAGAGTACTTGTTTGCTGACATCAAGAGCGTTTAATGCTTGTTCGATAAAGGGTCTTGATCCGTCTGGAATTCGGTCCATAAGTTGGAGTAAGATCTCTGTATGGACCGAAACCGTTGCATTGAATTGCAAAGTAATGGTGTTAGCCTGAACCTCGTCCTGTTGTGCTAAGGTGGTCAAATCCGAAGCCAGTACTTCAAGATTGTGTTGATAATTCAAGATTGCAGCCTGACCTGCCTCGAACCGATTGGCTGTGAAATGATCCTGGATTTCAGCCAACAAGAGATCAAGTCCCAAGATTCGCTGATCTAAGTCAATAGCCAGGGATGAAATTGGATCGCTGGGTGCCGATTCCGGGGGTGTTCCAGTCTCTCTGTTTGGCAAATCTAAAGGCAAATTTAGCGGTGGACCACCTGGGGATACCTCAGCCCTCCCTTCTGGAAATCTTTCCGAAAAGATCGACTCGATTGTATGTTTACCCGTCTGGGAAGTCACAATAGCCAGATCGAAATAGATTTGTAATGGCTGCGGAACTTTGGTCCTGATTTCGCCAATTACTTGGGAATGGGTAGTTAGGGATGCGTGAAGAACATGAGCTAGCGCCTGCGCTCTGCTCTCCTCCCCGCTTGTGGCGAGCAGCGAAGTTAATTCTTTGCCTGCCTGACTGATATTGAGGCTATAACCATCCACGGCTTGTTGTAGATCTATCCCAGAGGCACCGGAACCAGATATCATCTCAATCTCGACCAGCCGCTCTTCAGCAAACGCCAATGCCAACGTTGCCCTCTCTTCCGGGGAAGAAGTTAATTTCAGATGCAGTGCTTCCAATTTAAGATCGATACCATACAGCACATCGCCTGGCGAAGAACCATCTGCAGCATATGCAATCCCTGCGCCCCCGACTCCTAAGGTCGCCAGAACAAATGCGGTTATCAAGCCCCACGATAATTTTGGTTTCATTCGGCTTCTGAGGATATTGAGTTCCTCAATGTATGTGCGAATTCGGTCACGAACATTCACATCCACTGCACGCCTAGGCTGAAGCTTGGATTGCAGGCGGTTCTTTGACTCGGTTTGAAACGCAAGTGAAGGTTGGATATCTGAACTAGCTGATAAACGAGAAGCGAGCCGCAAAAGCTCACCTAGCTCTTGGCCATACTGAGGATAGAGATCTAGGCACTGCTCAATGTTCTTTTTTCCCCGCTCCATCTCTTCCAGACTATGAGCGAGGGCTGCAGCTAGTGATTTTTTCATAATTCCTTCTTTGCCGCTTGACCCAGCGATCTCCTGAGTGCTTTCAAGGCTCGGTGCTGCAGGACACGCACGGCTCCTTCACTGCGCCCCATGATCTTGGCTGTTTCAAAATGGCTGAGCTCGCTGACGAATCTCAAGCTCACTACTTCCTGATACTCTGGCTTGATGTGGCTGATGGCCCTGGCAAGCATTCGACTCTCCTCGTTGTCGATTAAACGATGTTCGGGATCGGGCTGCTTGTCATGGAGAGTGAAGTCATCGAGCCGGCCGACTGGTTTTTGGGTGCGGTAGCGGTCCACCAGTAGGTTATGAGCTACCCGGTATAACCAGGAACGGAACGAGATACGATCAGGTTGGAATCGATCCAGGTTTTCCCAGACTCGTAGGAAGATAGTCCCGGTCAAATCCTCTGACACTCGTGCGTCGCCTAAACGGAAATATATATACCGATAAATAGTAGTCATGTATCGCTCATACAATACACCAAAGGCATCGGTATCCCCGGCAATTGCCCGCCGGATGAGTTCGGTATCACTGGGGCTGATATCAACCATCGCTTTCTGTATCTCTTATATACGTAGTTATGCCTGAAGTGTTACACCCGCTGGGCGGCACCAACCGTTCCTTGGCTGACGCGTCAGCGGACTTCAGCTTCACGCAACTTGGTGATGATCTGTCTTGGCGAATAGCGTATGTGTTTTGCCATCTCTTCTGCCTCCTGATCCTACCATATCTTCAGGATCAGTTTTTGAGGGGCAGGTCAGGGATTTCATGTTACTATGAACTCATTACATCCAATTGTTGCCATAAAAAGGAACACCAGATGACAAAACAAAATCAAGAAAAAACCATTGGAAATAACAAAGTGGAAAGCGTTAAGGTCCCCGAGGAAATGATCGCGAGGACAAAGCACTCCGTCACGATAGAGGGTCAAGAAATTAAATACACTGTCACTGCAGGAACGATGATCCTTAAAGAAGAAGAGGAAAAAAGTGGAGAGAAGGCTAAAGCATCAATATTTTATATAGCTTATACAAAAAACGAGGTGGAGGACATTGGACAACGCCCAATTACCTTCTCCTTCAATGGCGGACCAGGCTCATCATCAGTTTGGCTCCACCTTGGTGTACTCGGACCTCGACGGGTGCTAATGGGCGATGTAGATAATCCTGTCTCTCCACCTTACCAAATGGCCGATAATGAGTATTCATTGTTGGACAAATCAGATCTTGTTTTTATTGATCCAGTTGGTACAGGGTATAGTCGACCGGTTCCCGGTGAAGAAGCAAAACAATTTTACAGTGTCAAAAAAGACGTCAAATTTGTGGGGGAGTTCATTCGCCTCTTCACCACACGTTATGAGCGATGGTCTTCGCCAAAGTTTTTAATCGGTGAGAGTTACGGGACAACACGGGCTGCTGAGCTTTCCGGCTATCTTCAAGAACGGCATGGAATGTATTTCAATGGCATCATGCTGGTTTCATCTGTCCTTGATTTCCAAAGCATCGTATTTTCCCCTGGGAACGACATGCCTTATTTGTTATTCCTGCCATCCTTTACAGCAACTGCCTGGTACCATCAGCGGTTGTCTGATCGTTTACAGTCTGATTTTGAGAAAACGTTAAATGAGGTGGAGAATTTTGCACTCACAGAATACGCAGGGGCTTTGCTGAAGGGAGCTACTCTTCCTGATCAGAAAAGAAAAGAAATCGTGGAAAAATTAGCGGATTATACAGGCCTTTCCCAGAAATATATTGAAGAAACCAATTTGCGCCCCAACATTCACCGTTTTGTGAAAGAATTGCTGCGGGACGAAAGACGCACCGTTGGCCGGTTGGATTCACGGTTTAAAGGAATTGATAGGGATGCGGCGGGAGAAAAATTTGAGTTTGACCCCAGCTACAGCGCGATACAAGGCTCTTTCACTGCTGTCCTGAATGACTATGTCCGCAGGGAATTGAATTTTAGTAATGATTTACCTTATGAGGTAATAGCTAATTTATATGAAACCTGGGGTTATGATGAGTTCGCCAATCAATATGTTAACGTCGCTGAAACTTTACGCAAAGCAATGTCGTTAAATCCTTCATTAAAGGTATTCGTAGCCAATGGATATTTCGATCTGGCTACGCCATACTTCGCCACGGAATATACTTTTAATCATCTGCAAATCGATCCCTCTCTTGAAAAGAATATCACTATGACCTACTATCAGGCTGGACATATGATGTATGTTCATCATCCTTCTTTAATCGAACTGAAAGGGGATTTAAGTGCCTTTATTCAATCTGCGATAACAGGCAAATAATCACTACCAGAACAGATTATTTGCCTGTACCTTTCAAGTAAGCTGGGATAATATATTTATTATCCCTCCTGACTGGTCAGTGGTCTTCTGTAAACTGTTTCTTTTTTGTTTACCTTATATCCAACACCCTCGTACAATGACAAGGCCTGGTGCTGATTTTGGGTATCCACACTCAAGGCAGTCTCCTCCATACCCATCTCCTGGAACATCTTGATGCTCGATACTAACAGGTAGCGGGCTAAGCCCTGTCGTCGATAAGGATGCCTGACAGAGATATCCTCTGTATACCCACGCTTTCGCTGGTATTCATGGTTCTCTTCTTCGTGGATATAGTTAAGCACCATCCCGGCAACTTGATCCTTATCCCAGGCAACTTTCCATAAACTGGGGTTGAATGTGGGTTGTGACAGGAAGCGCTGGTACCCTTCTTCTGTACCTTCGACAAAACCCCAATGATCACGAAACGCTTCATTGTCAGCATTAAAGAGATCCCGATATCTATTTTCAGGTACAGGACGAACTTCTAATTCTTTGGGAAGAGATACTTCCGGGAGGGGCTCATCGATTGGGCGGACCATCTCATAGCCCCAGCGCACCTCCTTATACCCATTCTTTTTCAGCAATAGAGCGACATCGGCTCGTTGATCATTGTGGTCGTTCTGATAATATTTATTATTATCTTCTGGATGATCAGCCGCAATTAATCGGCCCCGATGCTCAGTAAACTTAAGGATTGCTGTGCCGATACCTTTTCGTCTCCAGGCGGGAATCACCCATCCCAAACCATAATAAATTCTATCGCCAGTGTCTTCCGGATACCATCCAGTCCTACCATATCCAATGGCTTTACCATCTACTTCAGCAAAGATCAGATCCGTATGAGGATCGCTTCTTTCCAGATGTTTGTAATGATGGGATATATTCTCTAAAGTCATCGTATAATCTACCCCATCCACATGTTTGCAGGCATTGAAGACAGCTAGTATATTGGCGAAATCGGATTCTCCCTGGAAAAGCCTAAACCTTAATCCCGGGATATCAGGTATTTCTGGAATAACTTCCTTTCGTATCTCGATTTCTTTTCCTTTCATTTTTCCTCCAAATCATTCTTTTTATATCTTTCTCTGCAGGAGATAAGAATCACAATTGATTTCATTCTGCCCTCGATTTGCCTTTGTCGTCTTCCGGAAGGCGGAATTTAAACCAGGCTGGTATCACAGTGAGCAAAGAGATAACCGCGGTGATAGAAAAGGGAGTTTGGGGACTATAGCGATCCCAAAGTCTAGCACCAATCGCTGGCGCTGGGAGGGAAAATAATCCCAAACTACTGTGCAGCAGTCCAAATGCAGTCCCCCGGAGTTTTTCTGGAACTGCTTTGCTGGTTAAAGATTGGTAAGCTGGCGACATCGATCCTACTCCAACACCAAAAATTGCCCAGGCCGCTGCGTATCCCCAGAATGTGTTGACGTTGAGAAAAACGAGTAGAGCCACAAAAGTAAGGAAAAATCCTGCCACGATAGCCACTCGTTCCCCTTTCTGATCAGCGAATTTTCCAGCAGGTATAGTTGTTACCATATTGAAGATCCCAAAAACTGAACTTAATAAGCCGATTTGGCGCATGGATAATCCACCCACTTCCTCCAGGTAAAGGGATTCTAGAGTGAAAGACATGGTAAAGGCGATATCCCGGACACCATCTGTGATTAAAATCCAGGTCATCACACCACCTGCCAAAAGCAAACCTCCCATAGCGCCGAGATTTCCTTTTAAACTGCTAAGCGACAATTTATCTGGATTTGCTTCCGCACCACGGGCAGCTGTGCGAGCCATGCTAATTCTTATCATGGCGGCAAAAGTGTATATTATGCCTGAAGAGATGAGCATCACTCTAAATCCATATAGGTCAGCCAACCACCCTCCGAGTGGTGGGCCAATCACTAATACAAGCATGAAGATACTATCGGTAATCCCAAATACCCGGGCTCGATTCTCTTCCGCTGATTGGTCGGCTATAAAGGCACTGAAGCTGGGGCCAATTAAGGAACGTGTGATAGCTCCTAACCCCTCACCAAGTAAAACCCACTGCCAGGTAGGAGCGAGGATTAATCCCACGTAGGATAGGACCCCCGCCACACTTCCCATTGCTATGCTGCGTAATCGTCCCAGGGTATCAGAAATCCACCCACCCAGAATTTGCAGTATAAGCGGCAATATACTGGAGAGCGTGAAAAACAAACCAATTTGAATCACACTGGCATTAAGAGACTTTAAGTACAGCGGCAGCAGGGAACCATACATCATGCCGGCAATATTTGCCAACACCATTGCTGTCATAAATAGTTTAAGCACATTGTTGATTAATGGTGGTTCTTTTTTAGTCGTCGAATTTTTACACATTACTAAAGATCCTTTGTGAATCAAGCATTCATCACAGGCCCAGTTCTTTGTAGTTCAGGTTGATTTTTAACATTTGCGTTTGATATTTGTTTGTTCATCGCTTACTCACAGAAAAAAAATATGCCGGTCAGGGTAAATTCAACCCATGGCCGGCATGATGATATCCGTATTAAAAAAATTAGCCACGGGCTTGTGAAGTCCACCGTGGCTTAAAAAACAAATTTAATTATTATTTTCAAACAGCAGGTGTACTTCGGTTTCCTTTAAATATTCCGCCTTTTCCAAGGGAGAATACATTAGGACTATTGGAATCGATGAATTTGCGCATGTGAAGCCGAGCCTCCTGATTAACACTTTAACGATGAGAATTCTATCATTAAAAAATGGGAACTGTCAAGAACTTTATGACGTGTGATGGCGCGTTTCCCCTGACATTCCGCCAAATTGACTTTTCTCCAGGGTCGTTCATCTTCTTAAGCTCAAGAACAAGTACTTGTCAACGCAAATAAAAAATCGCTTCAGGTAAACCCCGGGGATCTTCTAATTATTGAACTACTAGGTAGTGGGGGATGGGGACAATCAGCTGATGAGTCAGAGGAAATTAGCTATTATCAGGGAGAATATCAATCTGGATGGAGAGTTAACTGCCCAATTACTCCGCAATTGCCCTGATGATCTCTTGCCAGGAAATGGGACCTGTGCGCAGGATAAGGGGTTCTGCTTTGGTGCAGTCCAAGACTGTGGATGCTACTCCTCCCGGCGAGGTTCCCCCGTCCAGGATCAAATCGATTTTCCCGCTTAAATTTTCCCTGACTTCTTCTGCATTGTGAGCACTTTCCTGCCCTGATAAGTTTGCCGAGGTGGCTGCCAGCGGTCCGGTATGGCGTAAAAGTTCCCGGGTCAAATCAAAGTCCGGGATCCGGACCCCAACTGTTTGAGTGGGAGAGAGATTGGACGGCAATCCAGCCAGCAGGGGGAGAATCAAGGTCAGCGCTCCGGGCCAAAAATTTTCCATGATAACACCCACCATCTCTCCCGGAGTGGGAGTGATCTGAGCCAGTTCTTCCAGGTCTGCCAGCAGGATTGGAATTGCTTTTTCCTGGGATCGCCCTTTAACCTGATAGAGTTTATCGATTGCATCCTCGTCAATTGCCGAAGCGCCGATCCCGTATACGGTATCGGTAGGAAAGGCAATAACGCCGCCAGATTTGATGATATCAGCAGCCAGGGAAAGGGCTTGGGGTTGGTCAATAGGGAGGATTTGGGTTTCTTTTTTCATTTGATTTGTATGGAGAGATAACGATCCATCCCCGATAAATCCTTTTCCAGTTTGATCTCTGCCCGGGGGAAAATTGATTGAGCGAGTTTTTGAGCCTCATCCCCTTTGGATTCATCGATTTCCAAAAGGATCAGCCCTCCTGGGTTCATTATACCGGGCGCTTTTTCCAACACATCCCTGATAGATGCTAAACCGTCCGCTCCCCCGTCCAGAGCCAGGCGAGGTTCGGTATTGTATACTCTTAGTGATTTTAGTTTTTCTGTAGGAATATAGGGAAGATTTGCGATAAGCAGATCCACAGTGATCCGGAATCCGGTTAATAAATCACACGTCAGGAAATTTATCCGCTCATCAATTTTGTGATTTTGAGCATTTTTCTTGGCCACGAGGGTCGCAGGATAGGAGCGGTCGGTAGCAAGCAGTTTAAGATCGGGTATTTTTGCTGCCAGGGTCACAGCAATGCAGCCTGATCCAGTACCCAGGTCCAGGCATGTCCGTCGACCGGGGTGATCCTGCAGCCATTTGAGAGCTTTTTCAACCAGGCTTTCTGTTTCCGGCCGAGGAATGAGCACATCCGCTGTGAGGTGAAACGACAGCTGATAAAACTCCCAGGCACCCAGGATATAGGGCAGGGGAATTCCACCCTTGACTTGATTAAGGGCAAGGCTCAGTTCAGTTTGCTGTTCTGGAGTGAGATTTGGAGAAGGGTTTGCCAGGACCCGGGATTTCGGTTGTGCTGAGATATGACTTAGTAATACCAGGGCATCCAGATAAGGGGACGTACTGTGAGGTTCGAAATTTTTCCGAATTTGCAGCAGCAACGAGTCCGGGGGCTTTTTATTTGTCTTCAAATCCTGCTTCTGCCAGACGTTTTGCTTCATCCTCAATGGATAATTCTTCAATGAAATCATCAATCTCTCCATCAAGTACCGACGCCAGCTGGTGAGATGAATAATTGATCCGGTGATCGGTGATCCGGGATTGGGGGAAATTATAGGTGCGGATTTTTTCCGACCGGTCGCCGGAACCTATCTGGGACTTCCGGTCAGCAGCTTGTTCCTGGCTCCTTTTATTTTCCTCGATTTCAAATAAGCGGGCTTTAAGAATGCTCAGAGCCCGGGCTCGATTTTGCCCCTGGGATCTCTCATCCTGGCACTGCACAACAATTCCGGTGGGTTTGTGGGTTAAGCGGATTGCGGTTGAGTTTTTCTGGACACTTTGCCCGCCTGGACCGCCGGCTTTGTAAACGTCCATCTGAATATCGCTGGGAGAAATTTCTATTTCGTCAACATCATCTACTTCCGCCAGAACAGCTACTGTGGCTGTTGAGGTGTGGATTCTGCCTTGGGATTCAGTATCCGGGACGCGCTGCACACGGTGGACACCTGACTCAAATTTTAATTTGGAAAATGCTCCTTTTCCTTTAATCAAGGCGGAAACTTCTTTTATTCCCCCCACGCCGGTTTCTCTAAGAGAAAGCAGTTCTAATTTCCAGCGTTTCCTCTCGGAATACCTGCTGTACATCCTGAATAAATCGCCGGCAAATAATCCCGCTTCATCTCCTCCGGCCCCGGCCCGGATTTCAAGGATAACGTTGCGTTCATCGCGGGGGTCTTTAGGAACCAGCATTCGTTTTAACTGGGTTTCTAAATCTTCGATCCTGGATTTTAATTCATCAATTTCCAGTTCCGCCAGTTCCCGCATTTCGTTATCAGCGGATTCGGCCAATGACTTT
>Ga0255372_10128_pt1 | contig 14685 bp, 12 predicted proteins | sample ANMaggSeSYBR01E8_FD_182092 | JGI IMG/M metagenome (GOLD analysis project Ga0255372, IMG submission 182092) | Sediment cell enrichment communities from methane seep in Santa Monica Basin, California, United Staets - ANME aggregate JGI... | ecosystem: Environmental > Aquatic > Marine > Cold seeps >...
AAACATCCACTGCCGCAGCCACGTAATGCCGGAGCATTTCCTCATCATGGATCACCTCCATGGCCCTTCCCCCCCAACACATAGGAGGGCCTGACCATCAGGGGATAACCTATCCTTTCAGCCACCTTGAGGGCCTCTTTAAGAGTGCTCGCCATTCCCGATTCGGGCTGTGTGATACCTCCCATCAGTATACCTGCCAAGCACCTGGATACCATTTATAAATACACCAGGAAAATAGCCGTTGAGTTGAACGTGGTCGGGTTGATGAACATCCAGTATGCAATTGCAAATGATACGGTCTATATTCTTGAGGCCAACCCCAGGGCATCACGCACCGTACCGCTTGTGTCAAAGGTCTGCAACATCTCCATGGCGCGTATTGCCACGCAGCTCATGTTAGGTAAAAAGCTCTCGGATATTGGCATCAAACCGAAAACGATTCCCCACTTCGGGGTTAAGGAGTCTGTTTTTCCTTTTAATATGTTCCCGGAGGTGGACCCGATCTTAGGCCCTGAAATGAGATCCACGGGGGAAGTCTTAGGCATGGCCGATTCGTTCGGCCTCGCCTTTTATAAATCCCAGGAGGCAGCCCAGCAAGTACTTCCCTCTGAGGGGACCGTTCTTCTTACGGTATCCGAAGCTGACCGGCCTGCCGTCTTAGAGGTGGCCCGTCAATTTGATAAGCTGGGCTTTAATATAAAAGCGACCAACGGCACTCACAAGTTCTTAGCCGGTCATGGCATAGAATCGGAACACATTTTGAAGATGTATGAGGGAAGGCCAAACATAGTTGACGGTATCAAAAATAATGAGATTCAATTGGTCATAAATACACCCAGCGGCAAGCTGAGCAAACATGATGATTCTTATATCCGGAAGTCGGCCATAAAGTATAAGGTGCCATACATTACAACATTGGCGGCCGCCTTAGCCACAGCAAGGGGCATTGACAGGAACCGGAAAGGCCATGGGACCGTCAAGTCGCTACAGAGTTATCACAAGGATATCGCATAATGGGTATTCACTTTAGTCAACTGCCTACCCAATATTAATGAACAGATTTTGACGGCATCTATTTAGCAATGAAAACCGCAGAATTTCGAACAAGAACTGCTGAAGGATGAAGTCTTTTAACTTCTGCGGTTCGAAATTTCTTGTTCGGTGTTCGATATTCAACTATCTTTGCATGGGTTGGCCCCAAAGACAGTATGAGGTTGAGCCAACTGCATACCCACTTATCGCATAAGAAATGAACTAAAGTGTCTAAAATGCCTAAAGTGAACTAAAGTTGATGATTTCTTGAAAGATCAAAATGAGGGTGAAGAAAAATGGACGGAATTGTCGGTCTTTACGGTCTGGATGACAATGAACTAATGGGAAAGGCTTTTCTGGCAACAGGGGCATGTCAGCACAGGGGAAAGGCGAGTACCGGTTTGGCCATAGGTAATCAAAAGGGGATCTATGTGCATAAAGGCCTGGGCAGGATTGCCGGAGTAATCGACCATAATATAATCAGGACCTTTCAGGATTTGGAACCGGTTGCCGCTATCGGAAATATAGGTTATACAAAAAGGCGGGTTGCCGAAAAAATAAATACCGAGCCAATAGAAATCTATCCGAAAACCGGTTCCAATATCAAAGTTGTTCTAACCATGGACGGTTATCTTATCAAAGAGGACGATTTGAGGGCCGAGCTTGAACCGGATTATAACCTCCAAACCGATAATAAGACCGAAATAATCGGCGCTCTGCTGCATAAATACATTACACAGGAAGGCATCAAATTTGAAGCCGGTGAAAAACTCATTGACAAATTACACGGCAGGGCAACCTTTGCCTTAACGGCTTTGATTCATGACGGCAAAGAGATATATCTGATTGCCTTAAATGATGCCAAGGCGTTTGAGCCTTTCTGTTACGCAACGATTAACGGCACCTTTGTTGCAAGCTCTGAATCATGTTCCCACAGGAGATTGAATGGGGTAACCGAGAGAGAATATGACGGCGCAGAGATGACCATATGCTCATCAGGGGGAAATGAAACAAAGAGATTGAGAGAGGAACCCATGATGCCGGACATATTCCAGGGCGTTTATTATGGTAATGTGGGCTCGCTGTTCAGGGGAAAGGAGATATTCCAGCTAAGGAGAGAACTGGGTCTTGAACTGGTCGATCATTATAAGACTTCAAAGTCTGATATTGTTATCCCCAACCCGGAATCCGGCTGGGGCGTTACAGTGGGCATAGCAGAAGGCCTGAAAAAGCATTTGTACCCTGCCATTATCAAACTTCCACAATCCGTCAGGACGTTTCAGGAGGGTGAGCAACAAACAAGAACTCAGGAGGTCGGCCTGAAGTTCGGCGGCATTGATTCCCTGTTAGGAGATCAAAATGTTGCAATGGGGGATGACAGCATTGTAAGGGGAACCGTTAGTGAAGGCGGCTCCGTCTGGGTGGTATACAATGCGGGTGCAAAATTCATCGAGTTCTGGATATCCTATGGCCCCATGTTTTTCCCATCATTCAAGGAATGGCACCGCGGCACCGAGTGTCTGCATGAACTCGCTGTCCAGAGGGCGTTTAAAAACGATAATCCTTATGATAAATCCTTAGACGAGATCAATAAAGGCGTGGCAAAACTTATCGGTGTTGATGAGGTAAAATATAATGTTAAGGAAAGAATCAGACAAGTCGCGGGAGACGGTTCTTTTCAGGCAATGGATGCCAGTTACCCCATAGACCGGGAATTCTGGCCGGATTGGCTGAAGATAGAATTTGATAAGTTCAATCGCTACCGGGAAAGCTAATAATTTCGACGTGAGCTTTCCTCTTTCCAGCAAAAAAACCTTTCATAACTCAAAACCCTGTTACTTCAAGTTGGCTTACTTTCTCATAGGCGACCCCATTCCCCCAAGGGCTTTTATCTGTCAAAGAACTGGGGTGGGTTTACCCTGTTGAATAGGGGTCCCTTTGGGAAATTCAAAAGGGTGAATATTTATCCGCTTCAGGCGGATTCACTATCCAGCTAACTTGTCACGCCGTAGTTCTTAACGAAGGCGGTATCTCTCCTGCCCAGACAATTTTCGACACCCTGATGGCCTTGGATCTTTTCCCAATGATTCAATAAGTTTCATGATCTTTCTTAAATCGTTTTTCGTAAGGAGTAAGGGGACGTTGTTGACTATCACTAATTTTAAATTTTACTACAAATGCGCTTTAGTAATGAAATTCCGCCACAAGAAAGGTGTGATCGGAGGGTTTTTCAAGCATCCTTGCGTCGGTGTCTATCCTGACCTTTCCGGATTTTTCCGCTAAGGGGACCGTGGCCAATATGTAATCAATACGCCAGCCCATTTTTCGCTTCAGGGCATTGGGGATCCTGTAGTCCCAGAAGGTATAGTGCCCGCCTTCCGGTTCATGTTTTCTGAAAACATCCACAAGCCCCCAGTCCGGAAATTGCCGCATTATGGCCTGTTCGTCCGGGTGGAAACCCACTTCACCCTTAAACTTTTCAGGATCAAACACGTCAATGGGTTCAAGTGCCACATTAAAATCACCGGCCACGAGAAGTGGCTGAGCCGGATCATAATTTTCTTTAATATGTTTCAAGAGATCGTTTAACCAGGAAAGTTTGTATGCAAACTTGTCCGTCCCTACTTGAAAACCCTGGGGAACATAGACGTTTATCACGGAGATATCACCGATTCGGGCACTTATAAAACGGGCCTGTTCATCCTCCTTGTCATAAAGGTGCAGGAGGATATCATCCGGTGGGACCCTGCTGATAATGGCCACGCCGTTATAGGACTTCTGTCCTTTGAATGTGACGTGGTATCCGGCCTCCTCAAAGGGATCAGCGGGGAAATCCTTGTCCTGGACCTTGGTCTCCTGGACACAAAGCACGTCCGGGCCTTCCCGGTCCAGCCAGTCTTTAATTATAGGAAGCCTGGCGCGAATGGAATTTGTATTGAAGGTGGCAATTTTCATTATTATGAACCAAGTACATGTAGAGCTTAGCAGGTCAGTAAAGTCTCAATGACCCTTGAGGCCTCACTCGGCATTAAAATTTGAATATTTTTATATTCCCTTAAATCAAGGAGATGCCTGTCACCGGAGATAATTAAATGGGCCTTGCTTTCCATTGCTAATGCCAGAAAAATATTATCGAACTGATCTTTCTTGATGACATCCGGAATGATTTCAGGTGTGGGTACGTATTTTACGAGATTCATGAAATAGGAAAAGACTTCATTTGAAGATGTATTGAGATCGGACAATCTTTTTGAAAATCTTTCATACTGTATGACGCGTCTCAATTCAGCAGTTGTCTCTTCACAGGCCACAATCTCCAGGATGCCTTCACGGGCCCATCTTAAAATCCGGTTCGGCGGGCCTCCCCATAGTAAACCTGATACGATCACGTTCGTATCGACAACGACCTTCATCAGGCTTCCCTAAGCATATGAACAATTCGGGATATTTCCTCAAGGTCTGGTTTGTTACCGTCCTCCGTTGCAGCGGCCCTGTCCAGGAGATCCTTCGGGTATTCTTCGAATGGCAGGACCCTGAATAACGGTTTCGACCTTTTGAGAACAATGATCTCTCCCCAACGTTTGAGATCCTCAATAACATTAGGGAAACCTTTGCGAAAATCCTTTGCACTTACATATTTGGACATGGAATTCGACCCCCTCAAAGACGTAAATTAAGCTTAAGGTTAACTTTAGGATATCTTTAGTTAACCTAAAAGTCAACTTATTGTTGGGGTCACACAATCCATAGTAACCCAGGCATTTTTTAGACAGGATAACAGGATAAACAAGATTTAACCTAACTCTACCTATAATTATTAATTGCTGAACCTGTCATGAAGGGGTTTTTATGAACGGAAAATTGAGAGAACGCTTAAAGTACAGGGCTATTGCACACAAATCCGGAGCGAATTCTTTGTTGAAGAGGAGATATGAAGAAAACAGCAAAGCGATTAACCGTAAACTGTGAACCGTGAACCTTCCAACCTGAGTTACTAATCTATTTCACTTTGCTGCCCGGGGCGGTTTTTACATCCGGCACTAAGACATGCACACCGGATTCGTCTTGTGCGGCTAAGACCATGCCATGTGATTCCACGCCCATGAGCTTGACCGGTTCCAGGTTGGTCACCAGGACCACTTGTTTTTCCACAAGATCTTCTTCCGTGTAATGGCCCAAAAGACCTGCCACAACAGTTCGTTCCTCGCCAATATCCACGGTCAGCTTGATCAGTTTTTTGGATTTGGGAATGGCCTCTGTTTTTATGACCGTTCCGATCCTGAGGTCCATCTTTTGAAATTCGTCAAAGGAAATCAAAGGAACCTCTTCTTCAGGCATTTTTTCTTTCTCCTTCTCGGCAGGATCCTCATGCTTTTTGGTCTCAATGCGGGGGAACAGGGCCGGTGCCTTTTTCATGGCCCTTACCGGTCTTTCCTCTCCCCATGCACGCAGATCTTCAAGTACAAAATCCCGGCCTTTTTTTGAAAGACCCAATTGGTCCTGAATCTTTTCGGCGGATTCCGGCATAAAAGGCCATATCAGAGCTGCAACGGTCTTGAGCGGTTCAATAATATGAAAAAGGACCGTCCCTAATCGCTCCATATCCGATTTGGCCAGCACCCAGGGCTCCATGGTGTCTATATATTTGTTGAGCTTACTGATCACTTCCCATATGGCCATGAGGGCCTTGTGAAAGCCCAACCCCTTCATTGATTCTTCATATCTGTCAACCAGTTCAAGGGCCGCTGTTCTCAATTCCTCATCCGCCGCCTCCGAGGGACCGGGCTCGGGCAGTTCTCCCTTAAAATACTTGTGAACCATCGTCAGGCTTCTGCTGACCAGGTTTCCAAGATCATTTGCCAGATCCGCGTTTATTCTCCCCACCAGGGCCTCTTCACTGAAGTCGGAATCAAGCCCGAAAACCATGTCGCGCATCAAAAAATACCTGAACGCGTCAAGACCGTAGATGTCAACCAGGTCCAGGGGTCTGACCACATTGCCGATGCTCTTGGACATCTTTCCCTCGTTCACGTTCCAGTACCCGTGGACATTGAGATGCTGATAAGGTTCAATACCCGCCGACTTGAGCATACAGGGCCAGTAGATCCCATGGGGTTTAAGGATATCTTTGGCGATTATGTGCTGGGCAGAGGGCCAGAAGTGTTTGAATCCCTCGCCATCCGGATAGCCCATGGCTGAAACGTAGTTAATGAGAGCATCAAACCAGACATAGGTAACGAAATTTTCATCAAAGGGAAGAGTGATTCCCCATTTGAGGCGCGACTTCGGCCTGGAAATACACAGGTCTTCCAAGGGCTCCTTTAGAAAAGAGAGCACCTCGTTTTTGTATCTTTCCGGCCTTATAAAATCGGGGTTCTGGCGGATATGATCAATAAGCCAGTCCTGGTATTTGCTCATTCGGAAAAAATAGTTGGACTCTTTGATAACCTCGGGCTCGGTCTTGTGATCCGGGCACTTGCCGTCCACCAGTTCCCGTTCCGTATAGAATCGTTCGCAACCAAAGCAGTAGAGGCCTTCATACTCGCTGAAGTAGATATCATCACGCTCATTGACCCGGTTCAGTATGAACCTGACCGTGTCCTGATGCCCGGTATCGGTGGTGCGGACAAAATAATCATTGGAGATATTCAATTTGGGCCAGAGGGTTCTGAACAGACCGCTTATCCTGTCAACATATTCCTTTGGCGTCTGTCCGGATTCCTCTGCCGCAGAAACGATCTTGTCTCCATGTTCATCCGTCCCGGTAAGAAAAAATGTCTCAAGGCCGGCAAGCGAATAAAATCGGGTCAATACGTCCGCCACAATGGTCGAATAGGCGTGACCTATATGGGGCTCGGCATTCACATAATATATGGGTGTTGTTACGTAGAATTGACTGTTCAATTTCTGATAACCTCGTAAAAAATCGCGCTACACCTTTTCTTAATGCTTCCTTTTCTTTTGGCTTTTTCTGAAAATACCTTCCCGGACTATGTCCCGGGCTTTTACTTCGACCTCTTCCCCGGATTCGAGTCTCACGTTCAATGTCTCCTTCAAGACATTCTGACGGATTACCTTACCTTCACCCTTACCCGTCATAACCTTTTTCCCTACCTTCGGGAGGTCCTTTTTCATTTTCTCATAGATTTCATGTTCAAAGGTAAGACAGCACATGAGTCTGCCGCACATCCCGGATATCTTGCTGGGGTTCAGCGAGATGTTCTGTTCCTTGGCCATCTTTATTGTTACCGGTGAAAAGCTATTCAAAAACGCGGCGCAGCACAGGGGACGGCCACAAGTCCCGAGCCCCCCTACCATCTTGGACTGGTGCCGCACGCCGATCTGCCGCATCTCAATTCTGGTCCGGAATTTCCCCACTAGGTCCTTAACCAGTTCCCTGAAGTCGACCCTTCCGTCCGCCGTAAAATAGACTATGATCTTGCTGCCGTCAAAACGCCTCTCCGCTGACACCAGACACATGGGCAGGGATCTTTTTTTTATCTTCCGGTAACAGTAATCGTAAACAGATCGCTCAAGTTCACAATTTCTGTCAAACCTTGCAATTTCATCCCCCGTAGCCAGGCGGAAAATCTTTTTCAACGGCCTATCCGGCATGTTCCCCGCCCTGCTTTGAGGCTCAGTGGAAACACAGCCAATGGAGGGGCCCTCTTTGGTTATCACCATCACCTTGTCCCCCTTTTTCAGGACAAAGTGCCCGGACTCAAAGTCATATACCTTGCCATGGTCCTTAAATTGAATACCGACAATCTTGTTCATGATTTAACGTCTCGAAACCTTAACTTATCAAAAAGTTCGTTTTATGGGTTATATTTCAGAGTATTATACCCTCAGCAGCGATTAACACCCGGGTCGCGCCTGGGCCGGCCATAATTCCGGCATTCCGGTTATGCCTGTGCGTTATTCGCCAGGCGCACCGGCTAAGTGTTTAAGCTTAAGCACGGTGTTCTCCATCACCAGTTTTTTGTTCCGGTATCTTCTCAGGTCCTGTTGAGCCTGATCTATGGCCAAGACACTGTCAGTTAGTGCTTTTATTATAAATCTTTCCGCAATTTTTTTCAACTTATGAGAAAAATCCGCATTAATAAGCAAGCGGGCCGGGCCACCCGCCCTCACGACAAGCAGGTCCCGATACCAGCTCTCCCACACCGCCAACATGGCAGGCACACCTGTCTGATTACTCCCCGATCTTTCAGTATCCTTTTTCGTGTCCTTTTCTGCATATTCAAAGGCCATATGAACGGCCTTTTCCTTGGACAGACCGGGCAGGTTCACAATACTCAAGAGCCATTCCTGTCGCTTTTCCAAAAAATTCCCCGCAGACATCTTGAGGGCGCGACCCGGACTTCCGTCTGAGACCTTAGCAAGGACCTCTGCGGTTTCCTTGTCTACATCCCTCTCCTTGATAAGCCAATCAGCAATGTCCTTAAAAGGTAGCGGGCTGAAGGAAACCCTCTGGCACCTTGACACAATGGTCGGCAAAAGGTCACGGGGATCTACGGCATTAAGTATCAGGATATTTCCGGGTGGCGGTTCCTCAAGGGTTTTCAAAAAGGAATTGGCCGCTTCTACAGTCATTATTTCGGCCTGCTGAATAAGACACACCCGGTATCTGCCCGATACCGGAGCAAACCTGAGTTCACGATTCAGATCTTTTATCTGTTCGATCAAGATATTTTTTTTGTCAGGCCTGCGGGTGACGGAAATAAAATCCGGAAAATTTCCGCTAATCATTTTACGGCACGAGGGGCAATTGCCGCAACTCACCCCTTCCACCGGTGAATCGCAATTCAAGGCCATGGCCAAGGCCTTGGCCATGCTGGTCTTTCCGACTCCGGCAATCCCCGTAAACAGATACGCGTGGGGCATCTTTTCCCTGGCCATCACCTGTTTTAAAAACCGTTTGGCCTTTTCCTGTCCTATTATTTGGGAAAACGACAGCAAGGAACTTAACCTCTATTTTTGGATATACGGCCTTATGTGTTCGAATATCACTTCTTCTAATTCATCCTCCGCAAGCATCGCATCAACCACCACAAATCGTTTACGGTCCGCCTTAGCTAAGGATAGGTATCCTTCCCGCACCGCTTCATGAAAAACCTTTTCCTCCCTTTCAAACCGGTCCTGTCCCTCTTCAGGGTGACCCCCGCGGCCGGATTCCCGCTTTCGAGCCCTAAAAAGCCCTGTTTCCACAGGGCAATCAAGGACAAGAGTAATATCAGGCCATATCCCGAGAGACGCTTTCTCATTCAAGGTCTTTATCAGTGCCGTGTCCTGACCGCGGACATAACCCTGGTAAACCGTCGTTGCATCAAAGAAGCGATCACACAAGACCCATTTTTTCCGATCCAGGGCAGGCCTGACAACCTCTTCCACATGTTGAGCCCTGTCTGCCTCATAGAGCAGGAGTTCGGCCAGATTGGACAGTGCCTGATTCCGGGAATCCAGGAGTATTCTTCTGATATCCTTCCCCACCCTTGTCCCCCCGGGTTCCAGTGTAAGGACAAAGGGAATGGAGAACTCCCCTAAATGATCGGCAAGGCGTTTGATCTGGGTGGTCTTGCCACACCCCTCTATGCCTTCAAAGGTTATAAACAAGGTTCGCTCTCTTTCACCGCACCTACCCGTCAATAAATGAAAACAGGCCACTATCAAGTGTCCAATTCAGAGATGAACAATTTTTTACAAGATCAAGGAAATCAAGGGATTAGGCGGAGACGTACTTTAGTACGTCGCACAACGAATCCCGCCGATTTATCCGCCTCTGGCGGGTTGACGATGAGATTGTGAAAAAGGGTCATTTCTGGATGGATACTACCTAAAAGGCGGGTCTAAGACCCGCCTTTTGAATTGAACTAATGTCCCTGAATCCGATCATGCAGTCTTGCACACCTGCTCTATGGCCGCGGCCATGGCCTCATCCTCTTTGCGGATATCTTCCAGTGTCTTGGGCGCAACCGCGGCAGGCCTTTCTTCCAAACCGTATTTCCACTTAAGAAACTGCTCTCCGGTTGTGGGATATAGCGCATAGATCAAAAGGTCAAAATCATCCTTGGCTAAATCTCCTATCTTTTTTCTGTCTTCTTCGAGTTCCGGTTCAAGATAGTCGGCCGCACGGCCCGTCACCGGGATCTCACCCCTCTTGTAACCCTTCAAGACCTTTTTCTGAACCTCGGGGTCTATCTGTGTGGGGGTCTTGCCGTAAAGACCGTAAACGAGATCCTTGACCTCGTTTGTCACCATTTTATATCTCCCGAAAAGGACATTTAACACTGCCTGAACCCCAACGATCTGAGAAGTGGGCGTAACTAAGGGCGGGGTCCCCAACTCCTTGCGCGTAACAGCGACATCTTCATAAACCTCTGCCAGCCGGTCAAGGGCCTTGGCCTCTTTGAGCTGGCTGACAAGGTTGGAGATCATACCGCCGGGCACCTGGTGGGCCAAAACCCCTGTATCTATGACAGACATCTTGTTCGTGGCTAAATAATCCCGGTACTTGGGTGCAACGGTCTCCATATAATCGCCCAATTCCAGGAGTGGCATCAGTCTGAATCCAGTATCTCGTGTGGTTCCATATAGCGTGGCCACGATGGGCTCAACCGCCGGCTGTGAGGTCCTCAATGCAAACGGCGCCAGGCAGGTATCCACGATGTCTACGCCCGCCTTGATGGCCTCTAAATAGACCATGGAGGCCATGCCGCTGGTATAGTGGGTGTGCAACTGAATGGGAATCGTTATTTCTTTCTTGAGTTCCGTGACGATCCTGGCGATATCAAAGGGTGCCATGATACCGGCCATATCCTTGAGACAAAGCGAGTCCGCGCCCATGTCCTGGATTTCCTTGCCCTTGGTAAGATAGTAATCCAGGTTGAATACATCGCCGCCCATGTGTCTTTCGGTCAAAGAATAGCAGATGGTTCCCTGAAAATGCTTGCCATTGGCCTTTATCCTTTCGACAACCGTCTCGAAATTGCGAAAATCATTCAGGGCATCAAACACGCGAAACACGTCCATCCCGGCTTCGCATGACTTGTCCACGAACAATTTCGCCACGTCATCCGCGTAGTTGCGATACCCCACCACGTTTTGACCCCTCAGCAGCATGGAAAAAGGCGTCTTTTTGATATATTTTTTCAGGGTTCGTATCCTGTCAAAAGGGTCTTCGCCTAAAAAACGGTGCATGGTATCAAAGGTCGCCCCTCCCCACACTTCCATGGCCCAGAATCCGACCTCGTCCATTTTCTCGGCAATGGGTAGCATGTCCTCGGTCCTCATCCTCGTGGCCAGAGTTGACTGGTGGCCATCACGAAACGTATTGTCCTGGATCTTGAGTGGGTTTTTTGGTCCCTCTTCCAAAAAATCGGTCATTATAAACCTCCGTTCTTAAGTGTGAATAGAATTATTAATGTAATACCTGACTTGATTTCTTTTAGACCATGTAGAAATATATGGTAGATAGAGGGTAAGGGTCAAGGGAATTTATCCCGACTCTGCCTGAGATGGCAAAATGGCCTTGTCTATGTTTTCATATTGTTCTAAATTAAGTTAAATACCAGGAGCCTGCCGGGATACTGGAATTTTAGAGGCTGTTGGAAAATGTGCAGATGTAAAAAAAAGACCGGCGCAAGGCGCAGGGCACAGGGCACAAGGAAAAGCAAGAGCCAAAGCTCATGTAATTGATGATCCTTTCCGTGCGCCTTTCGCCCTGCGCCTTGCGCCGATTACACGTACGTCGAAGTGACGAAGGATGAGCGCAACGCGGCTTGAGCCGTGCGAAATCCCGCTTAGGCGGGGAGATGCGGATTTTCCGACAGCCTCTGAGGAGAATTTTTTAGTTTTGTTAAAGGACAACCAGAACCCTAAAATCTACAACGTCACGGACCTTACCAGGGAGATGCAGGATCTCCTTGAGGACCGTTTTGACTTTGTCTGGGTTGAGGGTGAAATCTCCAATTTCAGCTCTCCTGCCTCGGGTCACTACTACATGGTTCTCAAGGACAAAAAGACGCAGATCAGGGCGGTCATGTTTCGCCTTCAGGCCCGGTACCTGAAATTCCTTCCTGAAAACGGCATGAAGGTTATTGTCCAAGGTAAGATCGGGATTTATGCGCCCCGCGGGGAATACCAGATTATTCTCGACTACCTGGAACCCATGGGCGTGGGCGCTTTGGCCTTAGCCTTTGAACAGCTCAAGAAAAAGTTGGCGGCCCAGGGTATTTTCGATCAGGACATCAAAAAGCCTCTCCCTTTTCTACCTCAGAGGGTGGCGGTCATCACATCTCCCACGGGCGCGGCCATTCAGGACTTTTTAAAAGTCATACGGCGACGTTTTGCCAATATGGAAATAGTCATTGTCCCGGTCAGGGTCCAGGGCGAGGAAGCCACACAGGACATGGTGGATGCCCTGGAACTTGTCAATCGTGAGCTAAAAACGGATGTCATCGTCCTTACACGCGGAGGGGGGTCCCTTGAAGACCTTTGGGCCTTTAACAGGGAAGAATTGGCCATAGCCATAAGGCGTTCCCGAATACCGGTCGTCTCTGCGGTGGGCCATGAGATTGACCTGACGATCTCTGATCTGGCCGCCGATCTCAGGGCACCCACACCCTCTGCGGCAGCCGAACTCTTAGTTGTTGAAAAAGAATCTCTGATAACCCGTCTCGAGGGGATAGAAAAACGGCTGGTATCGTTAATCAGGCTCATTATAAAAGATCAGAAGCAGGAACTGGCTCATCTTTCAAAGGGCCTTAAGGACCCCGGAAAACGCCTTGCCGATACATGGATGCGACTCGATGAAATCCATTACAGGCTCGACAGGATGATGGAACGGACTCTCCGTGATGCACAAAAAAGGCTTAATACGGAGGTCCGAACCCTGATCCTTCATTCTCCCGCAAACATCATGACCTCGCTGCGACAGCGACTCGATTTCCAGAAGACATCCCTTGGCCGGGCCATGAAAAGAAGCCTTGCGGACAGGAATATGTCCCTTTCCCTCCTCAATAAAAGGATCGGGGACCTGAGCCCCCTGTCAATTCTGAAGCGGGGATACAGTATTACCAGGAGACTTCCGGAAAAAACGGTCGTAAGAAATACTGCAGGTGTGGAAAAGGGAGAGCGGGTTCAGGTGCTCTTGGGAGAGGGGCAATTGGAGTGTCGTGTGGAAGAGGTGAATTCGGATAAGGAAATATGAGGGGTCGGTATTGCCCAAAACAAATCGATATTTTCATCCGACTCTAATATTTTCGGCAGGTTAATACTCGAAGTTAATATTTTTCCAGGTTCTGATATGAAATCCCAATGGCAGGGAGACGGCATATTCTCTTCGTTTCGTTCGCTTCGCCGTCCATGGCTCCGCTCACTGCGGGATTTTGGCCCTTCAGCTATCCTGCTTCAGGACCAAAATACGCCACTCCGAGAACATCCCGTCCCCCTGCCTGTGTAAAAAAATCCGTTTTTGGACAAAAATGACGACGGGGGATAATACAATTTCATTTTGACACTAAGACCTTATCATTATAGAGTCTTTATGGTGTATTTACCGGCATTGAGGTACACGGAGGAATCATGGCCGAGAAAAAATTTGAAAAGGCGATGGAGCGATTGGAAGAAATCGTGGAAAATCTCGAAGGGGGCGAGTTGTCCCTGGAAAACTCGCTCAAGGTCTTTGAAGAAGGGATGAAACTCGCCCGATTCTGCTCCCATAAACTGGAAGAGGCCGAGAAAAAGGTCACCCTCCTTGTCCGTGAAAGTGGCGAAAAACATACACAAGCTCCTTTTGAAATTGAGGAAGAAAAGGATGCGGGGTGAAGGTATTTTGGAGTTAAAGGCCTATCTCGAAGAAAAAAGGGCTATTGTGGACAGGGAACTCAAGGCATATTTTCCTGAACCGGAAGGCCCTGCATCCCATGTGATAAGCGCCATGAAGTACAGCCTCTTTGCCGGTGGGAAGAGGCTGAGACCCATCCTCTGTATTGCCGGGGCCGAGGCCGTGGGGGGAGTCGGCACCCATGTCCTTTCCGTGGCATGCGCCCTCGAATTGATACATACCTATTCCTTGATCCACGACGACCTCCCTTTAATGGATGACGACGATTTGAGAAGGGGAAAACCGACCAATCACAAGGTCTTCGGTGAAGCTGTTGCCCTTCTGGCTGGCGACGGCCTCCTCACCGAGGCATTCAGCCTGATGACAGGGCCTGAATTAAGAGAACGAGTGGCGCCCGATATCATACTCAAGGTCATTGACCTGATTTCCCGAGCTGCCGGATACCGGGGCATGGTAGGGGGCCAGACAGTCGACATCCAGTCAGAGGGGAAAATGGCCGATTTGTGCCTTGTGGAATTCATACACACACACAAGACAGGTGCCCTGATTACCGCCTCTGTCGCATCCGGTGCCATGTTGGCCGGGGGTAATGAAGAGCAGATGGAGGCCATTACATCCTATGGCCGGAATATAGGGCTGGCCTTTCAGATTTCGGATGATATCCTGGATATTGAAGGTGACAGCAAAGTATTGGGGAAAACTGCCGGTGCAGATGAACAAAAGGGTAAGATCACCTTTCCGGCTGTTATCGGTCTGGAAAAATCCAGAGAACTCGAGGGAGAATTGGTTGAAGCGGCCATCCAAGC
>Ga0255372_10129_pt1 | contig 14631 bp, 8 predicted proteins | sample ANMaggSeSYBR01E8_FD_182092 | JGI IMG/M metagenome (GOLD analysis project Ga0255372, IMG submission 182092) | Sediment cell enrichment communities from methane seep in Santa Monica Basin, California, United Staets - ANME aggregate JGI... | ecosystem: Environmental > Aquatic > Marine > Cold seeps >...
ATTTATACCAGATATCAGCATGGTTTTGAAAGGAATCATAAGCACCATCAAGACGATACTCATCAATTTCGGCATTCATTCGTAAAAGAGCAGCTATGTGCGATAGTAATTCAGGTGAGTCCCCAGCAACTCCATCTGTATATGTCATAAACACCGGATAAGTACCAATCATTGTAATATGAGCCTTATCCATTTTGCAATTATAGTGGGGATTGAATTTACTATTTATAGAATACCTGGAAGCCTCAAGAGGTGTTGAATCCAATTTTGCTTCATTTGAATTTGAAAGTTTGGCGATTTTCTCACCTAACATTAGCATTATTTCATCAATACCTTCAACTCCAAGTCTATATTTCACGAAATGATGAAGAGCTGATCCTGTTGGAATTGGGATTTCATTATCTTTCTCTTGAAAACCAAGTAGCCACGCTTCTTCCTCTGTTAAGGTGCTGATAGTCTTCTTAAATGACTTTTGCCTGAAGAATTTTACTACAACAAGTTTGATCATTGCTTCTACATCATACTTGAAATGCCAAGTTTTATCAGTGTAGAAATTATTCTTTACGTATTGTGCTATGTCCGCTATGTTTAAGAATAATAAAAATTGACATAACGAGACATGCTCTTTATCGATATAGTTTTCAAGGGAGTCTGTAATGGGGACTCCTTTGTAAACCTTTGAAATTTCTGTCATCTCGGGCGGACTTAGTAAAGTATTTAAACATATCGGTTTTATCAAATCTGCCGCGATATCAATTTCATATGGTAGTCATTAATAGTGCAACGTTTGATGTGAAGATAAATTTAGGCGATCTAAAAAAAAAAGATAGTTTCTTAAGTCAAAATGCTAATTTGACGGTTTCGAATATAACGGTTTGCGGATAAAGGAAGTTGCCGAAGGCAATTTGTGCGAAGCATAGCGTAGCCTTTTATTCGCAGTTATATGACCCAAAGGGCAAGGTTGCAAAGAACCGCAGAGTAAATATAAAACTTTCTGCAATGAGGGCTTTGCCTCATAAATCTTAAAAAGTAAATACTTTTGAGGTAAAATATTATAAACCTTAAAAGTAATTATTATTAATGAAGAAAATGAAAGCGATTGTATACACAAAATACGGATCACCGGATGTTCTTCAGCTCAAAGAGGTAGAAAAACCTACTCCCAAGGACAATGAAATACTGATAAGAGTATATGCGACGCCAGTAAATTACGGGGATATTATAGCTCGAAATTTTAGCAATATCTCTCCCAGCGAGTTTAATATGCCTATGCTCCTCTGGCTCCCCGCACGAATATCATTTGGTCTCAGAAAACCAAAAAACCCTATACTAGGGAGCGAGTTTGCCGGGGAAATTGAAGCGATAGGCAAAGGTGTAAAGAAATTTCGGAAAGGTGACCAAGTTTTTGCATATCGTGGTATGAGCATGGGTGCCAATGCCGAGTATCTATGTATGCCTGAAGATGGGATGGTGGGGGTCAAACCTGCCAATATGACCTATGAGGAAGCCGCTTGCGTTCCTTACGGGGGAATAATGGCGTTAAGCCTCCTTAGAAAGGTAAATATTCAGAGCGGACAAAAGGTCCTTATCAATGGAGCTTCCGGAGGGATAGGGTCACTCGCAGTGCAGCTTGCCAAGTATTATGGAGCAGAAGTTACCGGGGTATGCAGTACCCCGAGATTAGAATTGGTGAAATCTCTGGGAGCTGATAAGGTAATTGATTACATTAAAGAGGATTTTACCAAAAACGGTGAGAGATATGATCTTATTTTTGACATATTAGGCAGGAGTTCATTCTCACGTTGTAAAGGCTCGCTAACGCAGAACGGACGTTATCTTTTAGCCAGCTTTAAGATGAGAAAACTTTTTCAAATGTTAGGGACTTCGATCATAGGCAGCAAGAAAGTAATATGTGCGTTGGCAAGCGAAAAGTCTGAAGATATAATTTTCCTCAAAGAGCTTGTTGAGGCGGGGAAGATAAGATCGGTCATAGATCGATGCTATCCGCTGGAACAGACTGCCGAGGCTCACAGGTATGTCGAAAAAGGGCAAAAAAAGGGAAATGTAGTCATAACTGTGGAGCATAATAACAAAACCTAACAAAGCGTTGCAGATAATGGCGGTGGATATGCTGAATATATCTGTCTTTCGGAAAATCAGGTTGTAAAGAAGCCGTCTAATATGACTTTTGAGGCAAGTCTTACTTATGAGGCAAAGCCTGCAATGAGGCCACTAATATTTATTTCATTTAACTTCTGGATTATGAGAATTTTTTTTTCGTAGAAATAAATTTGGGAAAATTCAGCAGGATTTTTTTCTCATAATCTTTGTTATGTTCTCCGAAAAACAAAAATTTAGTGCAACATTCCGAAGGAAAATTTTTGAGTTTGCCCCCGAGCGTTTTTATAAAATTAGAAAGTGTCCACTGTTGATTTTTTATTTAGTTTGCAATTTTCCAATTATCAAGCGTTATGGTAAACTGTTGTTGATTATCATCTCTTTGGAGTATTACAGAAAAACAGCCGTCACATTCTAATTCTTTTGCTTCAATGACTGTCGTAGGATAACTTAAATGAGCAGTAGCTATTTCAACAGCCCTTTCTTGATTTTCAGTTAATTCGTGAGTTCTTAGTTTTACAAAACTCTTACCGGTCCATAGTGTGCATTTCTTTTCAATAGCATTTGGAACATATTCTGCATAATCATAAAATGTTATGCTACGAACAAGCCATGAATTTTAACATTCTTCAAAATTGGTTATTTTGGCGTTTGAATATCCAACTATCCCGGAGATTGAACCAACGATAAAAACCAGTAAAAAAATGGCTACTATTTTTTTTGTGTTGTTCATCATAAGTTTAATTAGTAGTTGATTATTAAAATTTTTGTATTTAAGGTGGACACTTCTCTTTTTGTTTTTAGTGAGGGGGTAAATTGAATATAACGTTCTCGGTGTAAAAGAAGTTCGGCGAAGCCGAATTTGGACGGAGCGAAGTGTATTCTTTTATACCGTGTTATCTGAACTTACTTCGCATATCCCACCTATTTAGCGTTATATCCGAACCTGACCCAGATATATATCTATCCGGACGAACTTCAATAATCACATACTTCTCTTCATTCGTCCCATTTATTAAGTTATCAACCCAGCCTATAAAACCTTTGCACTACGCTACCAACCCGACCTCTGCGTCCATCATATTAGTCTTATGAAGTCAACGACCACGGATTTCACTTCGCAAAGTCTAGAGCATCGGGAGGATGCTCATAACTTTTAATTTTCTGTTGGTTTGTTAGAATTCCGTAATATTTTCTAGGCGCAGGCATGCAATTTACACGAATAGCATGAACTTATACATGATAAACGGAAATCATGATATTTACTTATTATAGAAACGTTAATAGCACGTAACGTCAATTACTCTGTATAAAAAAGTTATTTCAAATTGCTTAATGAGAAGTGCATGTCAATGAATCTTGAACAAAATCTATTAGATGCTGAATTCAAATATAAACCTGAAAATATCATCGATCATTCAAAAAATTTGTTTAAGAAAGATGTAGTGCACCATACATATTATACTCTTCATGGAATGGATCATTCTCTTGCAATAATTTCAAAACTAAATAAATTAGTCGAAGGAATTAATCCTACAAATAAGTTAACAAAACACGAAATTTTCTATTTGCTTGCTTCTGTATATTTGCATGATGTAGGTATGCTAATTTCATATCCTGAAGATGAAGAAAATGCAAAAACGATTAGTATACAAAAACAGAAACCCTTTACAAAAGAGGATTTAATTAGAGATGAACACCATATCAGAAGCGGAAAATATATTATCAAACATGAGTCAGACTTAAAATTAGATCATGTGGAGTCTGAATGCGTTAAATTGATTTGTGAAGGTCATCGGGTTGTTGACCTTACTACTGAAAATTACGACGATAGACTAATCGATGATGAACGTGTACGAGTCCGACTATTGGCAGCGTTATTAAGATTTTCAGATGAATTAGATATCTCATATAAAAGGGCACCAAAAGAACTTATGGATATTTTGAAAGCAGATATGCCTGATTTTTCACGATTGCAATGGTTAAAACATTATTATACAAATGGTGTAGGGATTTCAAATAGAGAATCTGATGGGAATCGAAAGACAGTAGTCGAAATACAGACTCAATACCCCGATCGTGAACGTGGGAGAAAGATCACTGACGAATTAATCTTCAAGCCAATTGAAAAATCACTTGCCACAGTGGATAGAATTTTATTGGAATGCGGGTTAAATATAATCTTAAATCCCCAAAAATTTTTTTTCAAAGAAAATTTAGATGTAATTCCAGAACAAATATTCGATAAATTTCTTGGTAAAAAATTTATAGCCTCAATGGAGATACCTCAAACAAAGAGTTTCGTAGGAAGAAATTCAGAACTTCTCGAATTATTAGATATGCTAGATAGAAATATTATAATAATTGAAGGAATTGCAGGAATTGGAAAAACCTATGTTGCTTCAAAATTTGCTGAAGAGATAAAAAATAAGTATGATATCTATTGGTATGGAGAACTTAGTGAAGTTAGTACAATCAGTTCAGTAATGCTAAAACTGGCAATTTTTTTAAAAAATAACGGAAAACCAAGACTGTTCAACTCCATAGAAAACTTTGGATATGATATTGAAGTTTTAATAAGTATCTTAAACGATGAATTAGTAGAAAATAATTATGCATTATTCTTTGATAATTATCACAAAGCAGAGAACGAGTTAAATCCATTGATGAAACAATTACTTCATATCGAGTCTTCTAAAATTATTCTAATTACAAGAAAAAAACCTGGTTTTTACAACATTGTAGATAAAAAAGAAAATCTGATTGCGAAAGTAAAAATAGATCCTTGGGACTGCAAAGATACACAAGAGATGTGTAGGGTTAGAGGTATCGAAAATATAGAAGAGGATACATTAAGAAAAATTCATGAAAAATTATTTGGACATCCTCAATATTTAAACCTTTTTTGCATTCTTGCAAAAAAATCAAAACCTGAAACATTATTAGAAAGATTGCCAAAAGCACAAGAGGAAGCATATTCTTATTTAGAAAATGAAGTATATAATTCTTTAGATAAAAAAGAAAGAACTCTAATAAAGATTATTGCTATATATAGGGTATCAGAAACAATAGATGCATTTTATATTGTTGATGAAATTGAAGATATCGATGAAATTATTAACAATTTAATATATAGATTCTTAGTCAATGAAATTGGAGTAGGCAAATATAACGTACACGAAATCATTAGAGATTACTGTTTAAATGATGTAAAAAAGAAAAAAACGCTTAGAAATTATCATAAACGTGCTGCAGAATACTATTTATCAAAAGATGAAAATCCTGAGTATCTATTAGAAGCAAGTTATCATTATATCGAAGCTGGTGAAAGAGAAAATTCAGCTGAGATTGTTATCAATCATACACAAGAGTTTATCAGTAAGGGTTTTTGGAAAAAGATAGAAGAGCCACTTAATGATGCAATTAATACTCTAAGTAAGCATAGACATGATCCAAATTCAATAGAGGGAGTAGGATTAGCACACTACTGTATTGCAGATTTCTATGAGGTGAGAGGAGATTTAGATTTAGCTTTAAAACATGCAAAAGAAAGTTCTAAAGCTATGATGAGAATCGGAAGAACTGATAACTTCGATCTTAATGTTTTATTTGGAAGTATTTATGGAAAGAAGGATGATTTAGATAAATCAATGGAATATCATAAAAAAACATTAGATATTGCTGCAAAAAAAAATGATGAACATAAAAGAGCAATTGCTGATGCAAATATCGGAAATGTATATTTCCAAAGAGGAGACTATACTAAAGCTAATGAATTATATTGCAATAGTTTAGATTTTTTCAAAAAGAATGATGATACTAAAAATACTGCAACAACATACAATAATCTTGCTAATAATTATTTTATATTAATGGATTATAATAAAGCATACTATTATATAAAAAAATCAATAGAATTGCATGAAAAATTGGGTGCAACATATGAAATAGCCCATGCAAATATTTATTACGCTAAAATATATCTCTATGATACAGCGAATGAAGGGAATTTAGATTCTGTTTTACAATGTTTGTTAAAAAATTTAGAAATATACAAACAAATTGGGCATTTACGAGGTGAGTGTGAAATCTATTCATTAATTGGCTATTACTATAAAAAACAAAACGATCCCAAATCTGCTATAGAAAACTTTGAAAAATCTATTGGAATTAGTTATGATAGTCATTATGAATTAAATTTTGCTGAATATTATATAATATCTAAAAAATTCGATAAGGCAATGGATTTATTAAAAAATATTCTAAATAATACAAATGAAACACCCGTTTTTAAGTGTCAGGCATGTTTTTTAATGTCAATTTCTTTATTCTCAATGGACAGAGAAGAAGATGCTATCGCATATATTAATAACACAATTCAATATCACTTAATAAATGAATATGTGATGGTTAATTTTGACTTTTCAGACCTTATCCCTATTGTGGATGAACTAAAACCATTACAATGTATTTTAATTAAAGATCTGATATCTTTGATACATAATGAGACAACACATCCAATAATCCGTTTTGATAATATAGACATCAAGAGAGATGAAGCAAATAATTATGCTGAGGTGTTTCATCCTTTTACAGGGCATAAAAAAATCACGAAAAATGATGAATCACTTGAAATAATACTAAGAAAATTGAAACTAGGAGACATTGTGATAGATATTGACAAACCTACAGTAATGGGAGTTGAGCGGAATACTGCATTATTAACTCTTGGATTTCTTTACAAAAAAGGATTCATTGATTTTGTAGAAAATTCGCAGAATAATATGAGAATACTATTAACCGACAAAGGTAAAGAAATTGACTTCACAGCTAAGTAATATTCCAATATAACAAATATATAACTTTTTAAAGATTAAGAAAAAAATGGCTTTCTAATTTAAAACCAGAAAATTGTAACAAACTTAACTCAGTAGAATAATGAAGATTTCTATCGATGTATCTCACTTTCCGCAGGTATCTATAAAAATTCAATAATTTCTTCTGATGGCGTTTATGTCAATTATATACTCATGAACTATTAACTCTAATGTCAAAAACACCGCAAATTTGTTCATAAACAGCACAAACTAAATAAATATAAATACAATGAAATTATTAAAAACGCCATCAGGAAAAATAATGGGAATATTCATTTGACCTGCGGAAAGTGAGATGTATGATTTCTTCCAGTTTGACAATCTCATTACAAGAAATAGATTTTCCGGCAATATTTTTTAATGTGCACCTGATTTACCGGTTGAAATAAGGTTGCTTCAACTTTCTATAGCCATTACGAGCATGAGAACATCCATTTCTCAGTCACAGACCATATTTTGAAAAACGAGGCATTAAAGCTGGTATCGTGGTATTCTATTACGAAATATCCCCCACTTACGATACATCCTTATATCCTCATACACCATAGCACCCAGCATGGCAAGTTACAAGAAGATATCAAAGGATGTAATAAAAAAAGCCGATGTCCTTCTTGAAGTAGTAGATGCCCGGTTTCCCGACGAGACACGAAACAGCGAGATAGAGCGTGATATAGCGCGTGCAAAGAAGCCGTTCATAATAGTCCTCAACAAATGCGACCTTGTATCAAAACAAACCCTTGAGAGAACAAAATCCCGCCTGTCAAAAATTGCACCCACGGTCTTTGTGTCCAGTAAGGATCGGTCCGGAACCACGATCTTACGACACAAGATACTTGAAATCGCAAACATGAGAGGGCACGAAATACTGGTCGGGTCCCTTGGCTATCCCAACACAGGCAAATCATCAGTTATCAATGCCGTGACCGGGAGACACAGAGCCCGAACGTCCTCAATATCTGGCTACACAAAAGGAGTGCAACTTGTGAATGCAGGTTCGCGTATCAAGTTCATTGATACGCCAGGGGTAATTCCCTTTGGTGAGAACGATGAGCATATACAGGGACTGCTTGCAGTGAAAGATTCAACACACCTGCAGGACACAATCGGCGTGGCCATGACGATAATAGAGAAAATATGCGCTGAAAACAAAACAGTCCTGGAATCTTTCTACCATGTTACAATAGAGGAACAGGATTCCTATGAAGTGCTTGAACTCATTGGCAGACAGAGCAACTTCCTTAAGAAAAAAGCTGAAGTGGATGAAACAAGGGCGGCAGTCAAGATAATCAATGACTGGCAAAAAGGGCTGCTTATGGTTTAGAGGCTGTCCGGCAATCCCATCAAGATCAAATTTCACACCATACCACAAAACTCTTTTTATTACAGCAACATATCTTCATGGATCGTTTCACGGGTAATGACCATGCTCATTTTCTAAAATGATCTGAAATTATTTTCCTCTCTCCCCTCTGGAGGATCTCACCCATTGTGGATTGGGAGACATCAAAGATTTTTGCAAGTTTTTTGATCGTAATCCTCTTTGGACAATCGTAATATCCTTTTTGAAAAGCTGCATGTATGATCTCTTCCTGTCTTTTAGTAAGCATATTCGGTTTAGTTAAATTAATAGTGCTCTTTAATTCAACCTTGCACCCATTCCCTTCAAGGTTATCGATCAAGTGGATCAGGGAACCTTCACCACCTGTTATCAGTTTCCATTCAACACTTCCATCCCCAAGACTCAAAGCCGATGTCAGGAAACACTCCGAACCTGTTAATGCCCTGCATGCAGCGCATTTGTCTGTGATGACGGAACCCAGAACACTACCGTCACTAAGGGAGGTTATATCGACACTGCATACTTCAGCATGCTCCTCGATTTCTTTTATGATGTCGTCGGTTATCCCAAGAGTGTTATCAATCTCAATTAGGCCGCGACCACCTGAGTTTCCATGCGGCATACATTCTTTGAACTTGATTGGAACAGGATATTTTGCAGTAATATCCTTAACCCAGTTATCTGGCATTGTGATTTTAAGTACTACTTCCCTCATTCAAACCCCTTCATTTCATACAAATGTCAACGGATGATAATCCATTTTCTCCCCACAAGAGGGGCACTCCACACTACCTATGTGGGGAATTACAGATATCTCTTTGGAACAACCTGCGCAATAGATCAGATCCCTTATCCCCAACCGCACCTCCAGCACTACCAATATCCTGTGCACTTTCCTGAAAATAACTTCCCTGTACTTAATAGCAAAATAATAACTAACCAGTGCCAGTACCGCTCCGGCAACCAGGTCAGTGATCCAGTGTATGCCCAGGTACAGCGTAGAAAACATGATCGCAGCAGTGGACAACGCAGCGAACACTTTGTATCGATAAAGATTTGTCCTGTACACAACTACCATCAAAGCCAATACTGACAGTGCGGCATGCAGGCTGGGAAAATCATTATCCAGGAACGGGTCCACCACTCTCACACCCTGGTCGATGATCGGACTTAATTCATACAGCAGAGGTAAAACATTGGGCAGGGCGTATCCTGTAACCGTAACTGGCACGAAGATATAGAACGGGAATGCCGCCAGGTAGATGATGATAAAAGCTATGGTGAACTCTTCAAGTGCTTTGAGGTTGTGGGTGTATATCAATATTACGAATGTGAATATCATCAAAAATGAGAAAATCATCAGGTAGATGAATCCGTTGAGGTATGTTAGCATGGGCGTAGCAAAACCCTGGAAATGACTTACAAGGTCGCCTTCTATCATTAATAGATAACCGGTATAATCAGCATTCACACTGATACCCAGCATATTGACAATGGACGACTGGGACTGTACAAGCATATATACAAGAGAAGCAGATACAAAAAACGGCCAGAACCCTATCAAGAACCTGCGCTTGGATATACTATATGTCTGTTCTTTAACTTCTCCTGGTATAAGGGTATAAATACCGACCACTGTCATCAATGCAAGAAGGGGCAGCATAATTATTGTCATTAAGTATGTCGAAGTCATTCCACTAACCTGGGTTGAGTATAATAAATCCAGGAAATATAAAGGTTTATGTGAAATTCCAACAAAATCTTATTATTCAATAATCTCATTCTATGTAGTACTATGTTCACGATTATTACAGGCACCCAATTTGGTGATGAAGGAAAGGGAAAGATTGTTGATCTGATGGCCAGGGAATATGACATTGTCGTCCGTTTCCAGGGTGGCGATAATGCAGGCCATACCGTTGTTGTTGACGGCAAAAAGTACAAACTCCATCTTACTCCTTCCGGTGTGTTGTTCGATGCCAGGCTACTTATCGGTCCAGGTACTGTGATGAACCCACAGACTCTTACAAGGGAACTTGACACCCTGGCCGATGACGGTACAGTTGTGGATGGAAAAAAGCTTGGAATAGATGCAAAGACAAGCATTATCATGCCGTACCATGTGGAACTGGACGGATTGCAGGAGTCGGCGCGGAGCGTTAAGATAGGTACAACCAAACGCGGCATCGGCTATGCCTATATCGACAAAGTGGCCCGGGACGAAGTACAGATGGCAGACCTGGCAGATGAGCAGCAACTGCGCAGGCGGCTTAAAGAGCTTACTCCGATAAAGGCTGCCCAGATACAGAGCATGGGCGGCGACCCATCTATAATGGAAGATGAGACCTGGATCAGGACATATGTTGAACTGGGGCGCAGGTTCGCTCCCTTCATTGCCGATGTTTCTCATGAAATAAACACTGCTCTTGACCAGGGCAAGAAGGTACTGGCAGAAGGTGCACAGGGAGCACACCTTGACGTGATACACGGCACCCAGAAATTCGTGACATCTTCATCATGCATCGCAGGTTCGGCCTGTGCAAACCTTGGTGTGGGACCTACCAGGGTGGACGAGGTGTTGGGGATATTGAAAGCTTATATTACCCGTGTGGGCGAAGGACCGCTGCCTACCGAACTTAAAGACAGTACAGGAGATCATATCAGGGAAGCGGGCGCCGAGTTCGGCACCACTACCGGCAGGCCCAGACGCTGCGGCTGGTTCGACCTGCCCCTTGTAAAGAAATCAGTGGCATTGAACGGTTATACAAATATAGCCCTGACCAAACTGGACGTACTGTCAGATATGCATCCGTTGAAAGTGTGTGTGGCATATGAGCTGGATGGCGTAAGACTGGATTACCCGCCAGAATCTACCGCAGACCTTGCCAGGTGTGTGCCGGTTCTTGAAGACCTGCCAGGCTGGGACGGGGACCTTACCGGTATTCGCAGTATGGATGCCCTGCCGGATGGTGCAATTGAATATTTATCCAGACTTGAGTCGCTTGTAGGTGTTCCTTTCAAATATATCTCAGTCGGACCCGGACGGGAACAAACATTTATAAAATAATGCAAAAATAATGCCCGATCATTTTACAGGAAGCAGCAAAATCTCATCGTTGGAACGTGTCCAATTTGATCATAATGCTGAAGGTAGCAAAGGCTGGCGTGAGGATACATTAGAGGTATATGAGAGTGATGGGAGATGTGTGATAAGTGTGTGTGAGTGAATCGGGGATCTGTGAGGGATATGTATGATCCATGAAGCATCGTTGTTTGAAAAGCTGGAAAAAAGAAAGGTCAAATGCCATTTGTGTGCCCATGAATGCACAATAGCAGATGGTAAAATAGGCATTTGCGGTGTACGGGAGAACAGGGACGGCACACTGTTCACTCTTATTTACAATACTGTATCCAGTGAAGCCGTTGACCCTATTGAGAAAAAACCCCTGTACCATTTTCTCCCCGGTACTTTAAGTTATTCCCAGGGCACTATCGGCTGTAATTTCAGGTGCAGTCACTGCCAGAACTGGACCATTTCCCAGGTTAAACTTGAGCAGGCACATATCAGGGAAATTACGCCCGAAGAGTCTGTTGCCCAGGCACTTGCTTTTGATTGTGCCAGCATCTCCTGGACATATAACGAGCCAACTATTTGGCACGAATTCACTTACGACTCTGCCAGGCTGGCCCATAAAGCAGGGCTGAAAACTGTGTATGTGACCAACGGCTATATCACAGAGGATGCACTACGGGATATTTCCCCGTACCTCGACGCTTTCAGGGTTGATATCAAGGCATTCAGGGATGAGTTCTACAGGGAAACGTGCCGGGCACACTTGCAGCCGGTGCTGGATTCAAGTGTGGTGGCAAGGGAACTTGGCATGCATATCGAGGTGATCAACCTGGTCATACCTGGCAAGAACGATGACCCAAAAGAGACGCGGAATCTCATTGAATGGGTGCATGACAACCTTGGACCCCAGACCCCCATACATTTCACAAGGTTCTATCCCATGTATAAAATGAAAGATACCAGCCCTACACCTGTGGCTACACTGGAGAGGGCATGGCAGATGGCAAAGGATGCGGGGATGGAGTATCCGTATGTGGGTAATGTGGCTGGGCATAAGTATGAGAACACGTACTGTCCCGGGTGCGGGACGCTGCTGATAGACAGGAGCGGTTTTCAGATTGCGAGGAATATTATTACAGGAGATAAGAAGTGTCCCGATTGCGGGTATGGGATTACCGTGGTATTGGATTGACCCGGGGGAATATTTGAAAATGCTTGTGTGATTGTTTATGCTGTTCATAATATGTTGCGAATATATCAATAAATAGTAATAATATATTGGGAAAAAATTAAATATTATTCGCACTACAATATAGGACAATGGCATATGAAGAAATACTGATAAAGCAGAACAAACACTGGAGAGGCGAAAGTTTTCCTGTGGGAGTGGAACGGGATATCAAGGCCAGGGTAGAATCATTCCTTACAACAAAATACATTATCGCAATAACCGGGGTCAGAAGGTCTGGAAAATCATACTTATTGTACCAGCTCATTGATTCGCTCCAGTGCAGCACACCCCCGGAGAACATCATGTACGTCAATTTTGATGACCCGGCATATATGCAGATAAGAAGCGATCCAAGGGGCTTGGACGGTCTTTATAGCGATTACCTGAAACTTAAGAATCCTGCTGGCAGGACCTATCTGTTCTTCGACGAGATCCAGGCCATCCCCGGCTGGGAGAAATGGGTGAAATCTACGTATGACCTGACAGATTCAGTGAAATTCATAGTAACAGGGTCAAACTCAACCCTGTTATCCTCAGAACTGGCAACACTCCTGACAGGCAGGAATCTGCAGTTTGAAGTATTTCCATTCAATTTTAACGAAGTCTTGCGGTTAAAAGATGAGGAAGTCATAAGATCGAAAGATGTAAAAAATGTCTATGAAAAGAACTACGCAAAAAAAGATACCTTACGGCATTATTTATCCAGGATATTGCAATACGGGACATTTCCTGAAGTACTGCAGATGGATGAAGAAAGCCGGGATTTCGTTCTTAAAGAATACTATAAGGATATACTGTACAGGGATATCGTTCCCCGCTTTGAGATCAGGCATGTGACTAAACTGGAGGATGCGGCATATTACCTGCTCAGCAATATCTCAAACAGCATCAATTACCACAAATTGGGGAAGCTTATCGGTATACATGAAAATACAATAAAGGATTATCTATCATATTTTGAGAGATCATACCTGTCCTTCCAGGTGCCGAAATTTGCATATTCGGTTAAGGAGCAGATGAAAAGTCCCAGGAAGGTATATTTTATAGACTGCGGTCTGAGAAATGCTGTATCATTCAGGTTTTCGCAGGATATCGGAAGGTTGATGGAGAATCTTGTTTTCATTGATCTAAGGCGTAGGGGATGTAACATTTACTACTGGAAAAATGGAAATGAAGTTGATTTTGCTATTAAGCAAGGATTGAAAATAACAGAGCTTGTTCAGGTAAGTTATGATATAAGGGACCAGGGAACCAGAAAAAGGGAAGAAACTGCACTTGTCAGAGGGATGCAATTCTTTGGTCTGGATGAAGGGTTCATAATCACAGATGATTATTTTGGTGAAGTTTTAGTGGATTCCAAAAAGATCATTTATATTCCATTATGGGCTTGGCTGCTAAGAATATGAGTGATGCAGATGTGGTGCTGTAATGTGCCAGCCATGCAATTACGCTATGTGTACGCTTTAGCTTAAAGATTATATGAATTATATATTTCAATAGCTATGCTCGGTGCCGGCAGCACCAATCAACACCTAAGGCCCCCGCACGTATCCCCTTCCTACTCAGCACATGAGCAATCGCACACATTCGATAGCATAAGTGGGGCGCATGTGGTTAATAGGCCGATATAATTATTTAAATGAAAAGATACTTTTCATTCACTATATGTTACATGTAAGACTAGTGTCGTGTCAACCATACAATATCGCTAGATATATTATCTGGCACTGTTCTATTTCCCAGTTATTTTCAAGACGCTGATTAACACAGATTAACGCTGATTTAAGGTTGTATCTGCGTTAATCAGCGTTAATCTGCGTCTAATATAATTATTGATTAATTTGATTTTAGAATTGTGCCCTATGTCCTTCGTAATCTGACACTTGACGGTTGACTTGGCACTACCCGTCTTGATTCATTTACTGCTTCTTTACTATCTAGTTGCACTAAATTAGTTTCTGTGACTTTGATTAGCCAGCCATAGTTTTTATCT
>Ga0255372_10084_pt1 | contig 14291 bp, 14 predicted proteins | sample ANMaggSeSYBR01E8_FD_182092 | JGI IMG/M metagenome (GOLD analysis project Ga0255372, IMG submission 182092) | Sediment cell enrichment communities from methane seep in Santa Monica Basin, California, United Staets - ANME aggregate JGI... | ecosystem: Environmental > Aquatic > Marine > Cold seeps >...
CTATAGTATTAACATTGTGGCGCATGAAAGTCAGGTAGGTGCCGGCAGGCGCACCAGTTGAAAGTGAACCAAAATAGAGCGGTACCAGGTCCACTCCAGTGTCCTCTGCTACAATCTGGGAGAGCGTGGGATCAAAATCTACCCCAATAAAAATAGCTTTCACATCTTCTTCCCGGATAATATCAATCAGGTAAGCCAACTGCTGCCCCGAGGTTTCTGCTTCAGTCGTTTGCGCTGGAACAACTGCCCCAATCTGTGTAAATCCATACTCCTCAACGAAATAACTAAAAACCGTGTGGTCTGTCACCAATTCCCGATTCTCCGGAGGTATCAGCGCCACTTGATCCCGGATCCAGCCATCCAATTCTTTCAACTCTTCCCGGTAGGCTACTGCATTTTCATGATAAGTATCAGCATTCTCGGGATCTTTTTCTGCCAGGGCGAATGCAATATTCTCCGTCCAAATCATGATGTTGTTAGGGTCAAACCAAACGTGCGGGTCCTGATCGCTGCCATGGTGGCTTTCATCTCCCTCTTGATTCTCATCGCCATAATCCTGCTCTGCTCTCTGCAGGGGAGAAATCCCTTCGGAGACAATAATCACCGCACCTGCGTTCCCTGTTCCAGCGATCAAATCGTCCAGGAATTCCTCGAGACCCAATCCATTTACAAAGATCAAATCAGCCTCGGACACATGTACCATATCCTGGGGGGCGGTTTGATATGCATGCGGGTTTTGACCAGGTTCTAACAGCACTATCAGTTCAACCTCCTGCCCTGCAATAACTCCCACCACATCCCCTACAAAAGAGGTAGTTCCCACTACCTTGAGCTTATCGCTCGCTGCCGGTGGTGCCGTTGTCGCCTGTACGGAGCAGCCGATTAAAAACACACTTAATGCCGCCAGGGTAAATATTAGTAAATTAAAACTCTTGTTGTTTTTCACAATCATATCCCTGTCCAATATTAATCCAGACACCCGCTGCAGGTCCCAAAGAACTGCAGCCAGTGGTCATCCACCCGGTAGCCGGTCTGATTTTCTATTCTGGCTATATATCCTGTGATGTCCTCGTTGCCCTCAATGATTTTCATTTGCCCGCAGTTTCTACAAATCAAACAATGATTATGTCCTTCAACAGTTGGCCAAATGCCGTGACATCCTCCTGGTTGGTGAATTTGCTGGATTAAACCCAACTTATCCAGCAACTCCAAGGTGCGGTAAACGCTGGCAATCCCTGGGAATCTTTCTCCTTCAAGAGATTTGTGATATATCTCCTGCGGGGTGAGGGCTGTCGTACTCGATGTTATGATCTCCATCACCTGTTGGCGGGGGCGGGTCACGCGAAATCCGTGGCTGTGCAGTGTATCCTGCCATGAACTGAGGATATGATCTTTTGCAGATGGTTCCATAAACCCCTCCTTGTTGATAATAATTATCATTATCAGTATAGAGGTATTATACTCACCCACTATTCCTCCTGTCAAGAACCGATCCTGTTATTAATGGGAAAAGGGTTGGGCCATAAGCCAGCCTTTATTATTCTCTCTACTATCCGCGCCGAAGTAAATTACTAAATAGAGGAGCTATCATGCATCGTTCTGTGGAGTTCCGACTGCCTTTTACCCAAAGGGTGAAAGTCGTAGAAAGAGATGGCGCTGGGCGTCACTCTCCAGGGACGCATATTGGTTAGTTTATTTCCAAGGTTACAATGAAATTTCAACGTCGACTTTCGTCGACGCTCGTCCTGCGACCAGAGGAAGTGACGAAGGACTCTAGTTGCGATTTAATTCGCCTATCTTTGAAGGGGTTGGGATAAATACGTAGGAGTCGTACCAAAAATACAGCAAGTAGAAGATCTTTTGATAATTTTTGAATCTTTCAGACAAGACCTTTGTATCATAAGGGCGACTCATCGAGTCGCCCCTACGATTGCTCATGAGGTGAATTTTCAAGAAGTCTATTCAGGCATCCTGAGTAGAGCGAATGAAATGAGCTCGTATCGAAGGGTGGCTGGGATAACTTAACCTGTCAATAAATGAAAAAGCCGGACATTTAAGTCCGGCTTAATTTAATCGAACTGTTCAAGATTACGGCGAAGGCGTTAGAGTAAAAACGGAACCAGGAGTATGCTCTAGCGTAGCCTCCGCTTCATCGGTAGGCACCGGCGTTACCAGATTGACCCGGACAATGAGAATCTGCCCTGGATAGATCGCATTGGGATCTTCCAGATCTTCGTTATATGTCAGAATATCCTCAACTGTGCTCCGGAGAGCGAAAGCGATCGAGCCAACGGAATCACCGGGTCGGACCATATATTCCACACGGAAACCGGGCAGCACGTCGTATGGGATAGATGTTGGCGTCGGCACAGTAGCGCCGGGCGCAGGGACAAGAACTTCGTCGCCCACAAATAAAACCGGGTTTGAAAGGTCAAGGTCCAGCCGGTCCTCCCCTGCGTTATATACCAGCAAGGTGAAAATATCTATATCAAAATACTCTGAGATAGAAAAAAAAGTGTCGTTTTCTTCCGCAATGTATATCACTGCGCCAGAACGAGTCGGTGTCGGGCTGGGTGCTGGGGTCTCTGTGGGAAGCGATTCAGTTGGCGTTAATGTGATAGTCGCTGTCGGTGGAACCGGGCTGGGCGTATAAGTGATCGTCGGCGTTGGTGTTTTGGAGGCAAAGATCGTCCCGATATCCAGTTGAGTTCCGGTCAGCCAAAAAATTAATAATGCGGCGCCTAGAACAATTAAAAGCCCGGTACCGACAAACAGTAATATGTTTTGCCAGGACTGACTTTTCCGTTTCCGGTAAGAGTTTATTATCTCTTTGGTTGATTCTTTATCATTCATACAAATTTTACCTTCCCGAATAAGCCCTAATTTTACCACCAGGGATATTCTCTGCTGCTTGAACTCAGATCGACGTAGAGCCGTTTCTGAATAATTTGATTCTACCTTATTTTCTCAAAGATGACGATTCTACCTAATTTTGGGCAAATTTCAACGGCAAATCGAGAAAGAATCCCCTACAGCGAAGTTTTTCTCTGAATTAATAACGAATCCACTACCCCAGATGGCTTCATTGGCCTGGATAATACAAATCAACTATCATTCCGACTCTTCCACAACATTGATTTTTACCCAAAACGCCTTAGAATAAGGGCCCACTCCAAATCCATCCCCCTTTACATTGCGGATTTTCCAGTTTCCCTGATATGCGCCAGGTTCTTGGGGGGCGATCATATCAACCGAGACATCTACTGTATTCCCTGGTTGGATTGTTTCCGAAGTGAGCTCCAGAGAGGCAGGCGCGCCCATGGAATCCCCGCTCTCAAAATAAAGCATATACCCAATCGTCCAGGAGCAGGAACCAGCATTCTGCAAGCGCCAGGTTTTGGTGAACTTCTCCCCTGGTGCAAGTTCCATGTCATCCGGGATAGTGATATCCTTTACAAATTTAACCTGGTCGCAAGGTCCCGATATTGGTTCATTTTCTCCCCCGGGCGTTAGAGTCAACTTGGCGGAATCTACCGCAGGCGAAATAGTTTCCTCTGGACTTAATGTTTGGGCATTTTCGGGTTTTCCAATTCCTTCAACGGCCAATTTGACGGATACTGTCTTTGCTGCTTCGGTAAACAGGGCGCCCGGTTTTCCCTCAGGAAGAGGATTATCCTGGGATAGATAGCAGGCGCTCAAAAAAAGAATTAGGGACCAGCAAAGGGCAGCAGACCATTTGTTCATAAGGCGTTCACCATAAAATAATTAGTGTCTCAATTTCATTTTACCCAAAATGATCTACTTTTGTTGAGGATTGCGAATCGATAATCACAGAATCCGCTAATATTGTAAACCGGGAATCAACCCAATTAAAGTTACCGTCCTTGGTAAAGCTCCAATGAATATCGGAGGTAGGAATCAATCGGGTAAGAATACGCTTCATCCACTTCAACCCAGACATACTCCTCTGCCTCATCATTTAACTGGACTTTATCATCATCTACCTGGCAGATAAAATCAAAGAAAATAAAATGACGCTTCTCCCAAAAACTCTCATCAAAAATGAATTCCTGGAAACAAAGAAAGTCCGCTTCGATCATCTCTAGATTTGTTTCCTCTTTAATCTCCCGCTTTAACGCATCCAGTAACCGCTCTCCCATCTCTACGTGGCCACCGGGAATAGTGTATTTACCGTGCCATTTATGCGTTTTCACCAAGAGAAGTTTTCCTTCCGGGTTAAAGATCAGCGCTCCAACAGTTGGCTCCGGGTATTGTGGATCTGCTTTCATCTTGCCGCCTTTCTTATTCTTGGATATTGTTGGAAATTGGCTTTGTTCAGAAATCAACCCAGTTTAGGAATAAGGATTTCCTCCCCTGGAGGAAGGCTTCCCTGCATTGACCAGGGTCCAGTCCAGGTGATTTTTACAAGCCGGGTCTTTCCCAGCAGATTCTGATCACTCTCAACAAAAACCAATTTATTATTAGGGGTACGTCCGCGCCAGCGATTTTTTTTCTTTCCCTCGAAAAGGATTTCCACCTTTTCCCCCAGATATTTCTGATTTATCTCTGCCGCAATCCCTTCCTGCAGCTCCTCGAGTAACCGGAATCGGCTCCATTTTTCATCTTCAGATACGTCGTCCTCAATTTTTCGGGCTGCGACAGTGCCGGGGCGGACAGAATAACGAGCCAGATGAGCTACATCCAATTTTAATTCCTTCAATAAATCATATGAACCCTGGAATTGCTCTCTGGTTTCACCCGGAAATCCCACAATCACATCTGTTGCAACACTCACTCCAGGTATTCGTTCTCTAATCTCCCCGACCAGTTGGCGGTATTGGTCAAGAGTATATTCCCTTTTCATATTCTTCAGAACCTGATCATCACCAGCCTGGTGGGGAACCTCAATATGGGGCATGGCTTTAGGAAGGGAGGCTACCGCATCCATTAAGTCCGTGCTGAACCAATTGGGATGGGAAGTTAAAAAGCGAATCCTTTCTAAACCATCAATGTCATGCACTAACCTTAGCAGTTCCGGCAGTGAAGACTTTTTTGGAAGGTCCAAACCATATCTATCAACGATCTGTCCCAACAAGGTGATCTCTTTTACGCCCTGAGAAACCAGCGACCGGACTTCATTTAACACATCATCAACTAACCGGCTGCGCTCAATTCCCCGCCGGTAGGGAATTATGCAGTAAGTACAAGCATGGGAACAACCAAGGACCACAGGCACAAAAGCTGATACAAGCTGCGACCGGTCCGCTTTCGGGAGGGTGAGTTCCCCGTCCATAAATGCGAAACGGCGGGAAGTTGCCTCTTGCTGCCAGGCCTTATCTTCCTCCTGGGTCAAAAAAGCCATCAAAGGTCCGGGGTCTGAAGGTGGCGAAAAGACATCTACATAAGGAAATTGCTCTTCAAGATCACTAGTTCCCTTAATGCCCACCAAGCATCCCATAACGTTGATAACAGTACCCGGACGGACCCGTTTGATGTTTTTCAATGAGCTGATCCGCCCCACCGCGCTGTCTTCAGCGCTCTGACGGACCACACAGGTGTTCAGAACAATCACATCCGCATCTTCAGCTTTTTTAGTCGGCTGGTAGTTTAATCCCTCCAGAGCAGATGCCACCCTCTGCGAATCGGCGACATTCATCTGGCATCCGGAGGTCCATATATGATATTTCATGGCTGCAATTATATCGGCTCAATAAGTAGAGTCAAGCTTGAAGGATAAGGAAATCTTCCAATTTATATAAAATTTTAACAAAAATCGCTCCGCAGGAAGATCCATCTCTTCCCGGGGAGCGACACCAACTTAATCTGACCCTGAGTGGGTCTTGTTCTGCTTAATCCAGGGTTAAATCTGCATCCTGGATTAAAATTCGTTCTAATGCCATCGTGTGACTGCAGCGTTCTCTGGTTTGGAAAAAATCACAATCACAAATCCACTTTCCATTCTGGAAAGAAACCTGGTGTCCGTTGTTCCGTCCCTGGAAAGTGACCGACAATGAGTTTATTTGAATACGCTCTCTCTCGTTGGCATATTGTTTTGATTTTTGGATTTTTCCAATCATTCCAGAATCCATCTTTATACCTCCGCAAATTAAAAATAAAAAGCACGCATCTTTTGCATGCGTGCATCACTTACCTGAAAACAGTATTCTTTTTGAGTAAATATATCCCATAATGAGCCGCCTTTAATTCCATCCCAGTATACGCTGTTTCAGAGATAAAGTCAACAATCCGGATTATCCACCGGGCGGGGATTACACTGGAGCCTCCCGCCAGGCCTTGAACAGAATATCCTTAAACCGTTCAAAATCCTTAATTAAAGCCGGCATATTCACTCCAGCATTGCTCTCGACTACAACTGGGGATAGCGTACCATCCTCCAGGTCCTCGGCCGTTGATCTAATTGAGATCCAATTCTCATTAAATATTTCCGGATAAGATAAATACACCGCAGGCAATAAATCCCAGAGATAAAAGTTTCCTATCCCGCAGAAAACTCCATGCAGAATCAGCCAGCGGCGCACCGCCTGGCGAGTATTCCGGCTCCAAAACCCCAACTTCCTGAGATCTTCCCAGGTAAAAGGGGCTTGCAGGCAAATTTGCGCATTCATCAAGGTCACCGGACAGGGAGCATTCAGCACCAGGTGAGCCGCTTCCGGATCAGCAGAAAGGTTCAGCTCATTTACTTGACGCCTGCCTACCTGGATCGGGTGCAAATATCCTCCCATACAGACTATTTGCTTGATATTATGAAAAAAATTAGAGTCTAGTTCCTGGGCCGCCCTCAGGTTTCCCAATGGACCAGTGGCCAGAATTGAAATTTTTCCAGGGTATTCCGAAGCCATCTCGGCCAGGAAATGAGCAGCTGGTGTTGGTCCTTCAAAACGCTTTCCCGCTCCCCGTTTGACTGGAAAATCCAGATCACCCAGATCAGTTACCATCTTTGTGGTTTGAGTATATACCTGGTCAATGGTCCCGTTGCCGAAGGTGGTAGTAATTCCCATTAATTTGATGTCCGGTCTGCCAAGCAGGTAATAAAACGCCAGCCCATCATCAATCTCTTTTGACCTAAGTCCTAAAGTGTTGTCGCAATCAAAAATTATCTGTTCCATAACTCACCGTGCCAATGCTTTCTTTCAGATAATATTACTTTATTGCTGCGGGATCCGCCGTATGAGCCTCTCCACGAGTCACTAGAGTCATCGCCAGCAGCCCGAACAGGAAAAAAGCCGGACCAGAAAGGAAAATGGTTCGGAAGTTGCTGCCAAACAGATCTATCACGGTGCCCATCATCAGAGGCGCAAACGCAGCGCCAACCTGTGAAGCCAGGTAATAGAGACCCGTGTAGGTCCCCAACAGACTCTTGTCATCCGAGGTATCAATTACCATCGGCAGGGTGTTCACGTTTATTAACGCCCACCCAAATCCGCTGATTGCCAGCACAATCCCTATTTGAGTCGCATTTGTCGCAAAGTAACCCAATACCATATCCAACCCAAAAAGAAGAATTCCAACGTTAATTGTAAGGCGCCTTCCAAATCGCTCGCCAATAAACCCGGCCGGGATGGTGAAAAGGATAAAGGTTACCCCGGCAAGTCCAAACAAGGTGGGGGCAAGACCTTCACTTACTCCCAATTCATTTACTGCATATGAGGTAAAAAAGGTTCCAATACCTTCGTAGGCAACAAACATCAAGAAAATGGCACCTAACAGAGCGAACAAGCTGCGCCGGTATTTGGGAGGTACAACAGAAAACCCTTTTAAAGCGCCAACTGCCTGTTCTTCTTCGCTGATTTGGTGATCTTCAGGTTGAGTTGATTCAGCTATCGCAGGTTCTTTGGTCGTGATAAATAGCAGGGCTAACGCGAGGATCAATATGACTGCTCCCCCTATAAAAGGGTAAAGTGTATTAATGTCAAATAGCAGGGCTAAACCAAAAGCGCCGATGATAAAACCTATACCTCCCATAAAATTGATCACCCCATTGGCTTTGCTTCTTAATGGTGAAGGAATCAGATCCGGCATAAGAGAAATCACTGGAGTGCGCAGAACGGCCATGGCCAGCAGAAAAACGGACGCAGCGATCATAAACAATGAGAAAGCACCTGTGTTATTGGCAATTGTGCCGTTGTATTCAGGGTTAATCAACCCTACGGCAATCGGCATCAAGATGAATGCCAATGCAGCCAGGGGCGCTGCGGTGAGAATAAATGGATAACGCCGACCAATCGGGGTTCGAATCCTGTCGCTCCAGATCCCGATCATGGGAAGGATAAAAATCGCAGCCAGATTGTCGATCCCCATGATCGCCCCGGTGGTTGTGGCATTGAGGCCAAAACCAAGAATATTCCCTGAACTAGCGAATCCAGGATGACCAGTTTGGAGGAAAATGGGCACAAAAGCGTTATATATCTGCCAGACAACCATAATGCCCAGGAAACCATTTCCTACCATAAAAGTCTTCTTCCAATTAAGCTTCATCGATTCGCTCCTTGTCTTCGTTGGTAAGTAGTGTTCAGTGTTAAGAATAAAGGACTTACAGTGTCGTCATTCATTCAGGCACCCGGTGATTGCCCCGCCAGGGTTAGCCCTGAATTTATTGAAGGGTTACGCAAAAATCGCGGGCTATGAAATTAAGTCCTGCCTTCACAGGACTTCTATCAGCAATAGAAAATATTTAAACCTGTCAGTCTTCAACTTTCAAACTTTCAATGGTTTTGTTTCCCCGTCTCCCAGTCAGTCGTTCATCCTCTATATTTCATCCAGATCAAAGTCCGGGCAGGCTTAAACCAATGTGTTTCCAAACTTAGATTGGTCTTCCGTTTGGGGAAGTTTAGCCTTAAAGATCTTTTTAGGCCAGGGCTGTTTAACCAATGAGGGAGAAAAGCATCCAGCAGCACACCTTCAGTTTCTGCAGATGATGCAATCCAAATCCAATCTGCATGAGTTTTGGATGACTGCCAGGAAACCACGCCAATTAATTCACCTCCTGCGGTAACAGCCCACTGCTTGATTTTTGGATCAACCAGGAGAAGCCGGGAAATTGTTCCCGGCAGTCCTCCTCTTAAGTACTCCGGTCTCAGTGGCAAATGCCAGCGCACCTCAGGAGGATAATTCTTTTCTAACCATTTCCTCTGCTGGATCCAGTATTTCGCCCTGTGATCTTGAACTGAAAACCCAGGAACATGCCAATTCAGAAACTCCCGATTGATATCTCTTGGTTTCAATATCCAGGTTGTCCTGCGGGATATCTCCTTAAAGCCTTTCCTGAGATAAAGGTCCACAGCAGCTTGATTGCCTTCATCTACCTGCAGCCAGATGCCATCCAGCCGCCGGGGCAGCAGGAAATCCAATGCCACCTGAACCAGGGAGCGGGCAATCCCTTTCCGTTGATATTCCGGGTGAACAGCCACATTAGCAATCATGTAGTACTGTTTCCTCCCTATATGGTAGGGGATTAAACTTAAATTCCCAACAATCTCTCCTCTTTCTTCCCATACGTACCCGGTGAATGGCATCGAAACCCGTCCCGCCATGTGATAAGCCCACTCCTGGAAACGTTGATTTCGCGCTGAGGAGCGCATTTTCCTTAGCAAGGCTTCTCCATCTGGTGTCAACCGATCCGCAAAACACAGTTCAACCAGATCTGACACAGAAAGCAGATCAGAACGAACATCAAAAGGACGGATTGGAGGAGAGCCTGGCCTCTTTGCCAAACGAGCAGTCATGGGTTAAATTTTACCATCAGGAAGCTTTTGGGGATGAGGGATCAGTACGTAGTGATATATATTCTGATTTGTGCTCTCTCCTCTATTCTTTTATAGACAGAAACAGTTGCCCTTCGATACGCTCTTCGATACATCCCTGCGGGATTACTCAGACCTACTCAGGACGCCTGCTTTGACTGGTCTTTTTAGCGTTAATTTTCTGAGCAAACCTTTCTATACATTCTGCGGCCTACTCAGAGTTACCTCAAGACGCCTTGTTCATATAATGTCCAGACAGGCATCCTGAGTACCCTGAGCGGACTCCGAGTGTAAACGAGGAGGAAGCCGAAGGGGTATCGAAGGGAGCCGGCTCAAAATCACATTACTTCCTGAATGCAGGCTTTTTCGCCAGGTACTTAACCAGATCCCAATTCCCTTCAATCAGCGCTTTTTTCTTTGCTCTTGACCACCCCTTGATCTGCTGCTCAGCTAAATAAGCATCTTCTTTTGAGGGCATATACTGACAAAAAACCAACTTCACTGGAAGTCTACCCTTTGTCCAGCTGCCTCCTTCCCCGATTTGATGTTGATACAATCTGCTCTCTAAATTAATCGCATTGCCGGTGTAGGTAGGAACCTTCTGCGCATTCCAGAATATAAACCCAAGCTTTTGGCATATTTTCCCCCTTTCGCAGTATAGCTAAACAGGTGCCCTTCGATACAGCCTGCGGCTTACTCAGGACGCCTGCTTTAACTTTTCTTGTTCGTCTAAATTATCTTGAGAGGCCTTTCGATACGACCTTCGGTCTACTCAAGACTGGTCCTGCGGTTCTTCCTTCAGCCGCCAGACAGGCATCCTGAGTAGCTCGAAGCGCAGTTTGCGCAGAGCGTATCGAAGGGAGCCAGGTGATTTAACACCCAGCGATGGAAAGCGTCCTTATCTGTAGCGTGGAACTTAGAAAAAAGACGTCGAAGCAATTTCCCCATTCAAACTTCTATCAAAATTGTAACCGGCCCATCATTATGAATTTCCACCAGCATATGGGCGCCAAATTGTCCCCTGGACGTTGACAACCCCAATTCTTCCAGGCAGGAAGAAAAATAATCTACCAGCGGCTCAGCTATCTTTGGAGGAGCAGCGTCTGTAAAGGAAGGCCGGTGTCCTCGCCGGGTATCCGCGTAAAGTGTAAACTGCGGCACCACCAGCGCTTCTCCTCTGATATCCATCAGGGATAAATTCATTTTCCCATTTTCGTCTTCAAATATCCGCAAATGGGCAATTTTCTGGGCCAGTTTTTGAGTCTGCTCTTTCGTGTCATCCGGTCCTACACCGAGCAAGATAACCAAGCCCAGGTTAATTGAAGAGATCGTTTTTCCCCCAACCGAAACTCTTCCCTTTTGCACCCTCTGAATGACCGCTTTCATGATTTATTCTCTAGTACCGTAAAAACCAATCGCGTCGCGCACTTGCTCCATGGTTTCAGAAGCAATCACCCGTGCTCTTTTCCCTCCGTCCAGCAGGATGTCTTTGACATAATCCAGATCCTTTTCCAGATCTGCCCTCCTGGCACGGAACGGTTCCAGGTGCTTGTTGAGATTAACCACCAGTTTTCGTTTGCAGTCCACACAGCCAATCTCCGCTTTGCGGCAGTCCTGGTTGATCTGCGAAATCTCCTCTGGGGAAGAAAAAATCTTCTGCAAAGTAAACACGTTGCAGATATCAGGATCGCCGGGGTCACTTAGCCGGATGCGCTGAGGATCTGTGACCATTTGCATCACCCGCTTTTCAGTTTCCTCAGGAGTGGCTGCCAACTCGATGTGATTATTGAGGCTTTTACTCATCTTTCGCTCACCATCAAGGCCCAGGACTTTCGGAATCTGGGTCACTTTTGGATGGGGCTCCACCAGGATATCTGTTTGATAGCGATAGTTAAAGGATCGGACAATTTCCCGGGCAAACTCAAGATGAGGAATCTGATCCGTGCCTACCGGCACTTTGTCTGCTTTATACAAAAGAATATCAGCGGACATCAATACCGGGTATCCAACAAGGCCATAGTTTACATTATCCGGATTGTCCCGAACCTTTTCTTTAAAGGTCGGCAATGCGGTGAGTTTCCCCAGCGGTGTCACCATGGAGAGAATCGTATGCAGTTCCATAACCTCCAGGACATGAGATTGGACAAAAATGATGCTCTGTTTCGGGTCCATCCCGGCCGCCAACCAATCCAGAGCCATCTCCTGGGTATTGAGTTCCAGGTCTTTTGTGGTCTCAATGGTTGTTAACGCGTGAATATCCACAATGCTGTAAACGCACTGGTATTCTTCCTGAAGAGCAACATAATTCTTTATTGCTCCCAAATAATTTCCAAGATGCTGGCGGCCAGTAGGCCTGGCACCGGAAAATACACGTCCCTTCTCTTCTGCCATTTAACCCTTCTCCTTCATGTGCTTTTCGAACAATCCAATTATTTCAGGAGGATCTGCATGCCTTCCAGTTTTAAGTTTCGAGTAGATCAAATCACCATTTACTCTAATTTCATATTTGCCCCCATCTGCTGGTACCAACTCTATACCCGATATGATATCTTTGTACTTCTTCCGTAGTGCGCCCTCCAAACTGAGGGCTCTTGGCGTATAGCTTCAAGGAACGCAGTATTCAATGGAAATTTGATACATGGTGACTTTCTCCTGCTAATATTTTTCCAAAATAGTATATCACAAGCTGGCTTGTGTGATTTTAATGGCTACGCATACAAATACAAGAAAAAACCCTGTTGAAGAAAAAGCTTCAACAGGGTTTGTATTAAAAATACTTGGGGAGCTTATTCCGCAGCTTTGATACTTACAAGCACAGACTGGACCATCCGGCGGTAGCCATAATCACCCCAGGCCTGACCGTACTCCTCGCAGGTGAAGAGGGTCACCCAATCTCCTTCTTTATGATCCAGCACAGATTTTGGAACATACGGGGAAATTAATCGATTGGTCTGAACCTGGTAGGTATATATCTCCCCCCAGGCATGGATATGAAATTGATCTCCATAGCGGAGTGTCTTGAGATCAACAAAGATGCCCGGCTGGTTATCCGGGTTCCAAACGTGGCCGGTGATAACAGTATTGCCAGTCCAGGTTGGGAAGGCTGTACCTATCAAATACCCTGCCTGGTTTCCGAGCCAGGTGACATCCCATTCGCCATTCACTGTTGGCACACCTACCAGAGGAGCCTGGACACCCATTAAGGGTATATCCAACCATATTCCGGTCATTTTTTGATAGGATTTCTCTGCCGTTTGTTCGGCCAATTCTGTCATGACTCCAGGAGAAAATCCGGTATCTGGTAATGGTCTTTCCCGGAGAGGAATATTGTTGTTGATAATAGTCGGATCCCCGGATGCGAGATCGAAAGTGAGGTAAAAAGTAGTACAGGCATTGGAAGTCAGGAATCCCGTACTGGCATTCTCGCCATTGCCTAATACAACCGGCTCGGTCAGACCTGTGGGATCAAAGGGAGGTGGATCCCCTTGCAAACAAACCGAACTCTCTCTATATCCCGGCGGAATTGTTACAACCATGGTATACGTCCCTGCAGTACCGTCGGTCACAAATTGGTAATAACCACCTGATCCATTCTGGATTATAGTCACTACACCGGGGCCGTTTACACTTACCTCTCCACCGTTGATGATTTCTCCATCAGCTTCATTATAGAAGTATCCAGTGGGGTCGTAATCTTGATAGTTGGGAACTCCATCATTATCTCGGTCACCTCCGCCTTCCACATTATCTTCTATGCCATCATTGTCAGTATCCTGAGTAGTCGCTGTTCCCCGGATAGTAAAAGTGTAAGGGGCAACATTATCATCATATTCAATGCTGATTATTGCCGTCCGTGTGCCGGCCACAATGGGATCAAATTCCACAGAGAAAGTAGTTGTTCCACCGCTGGCCACTGGTGTACTTGGTTGAGCTGTAACGGAAAAATCTACTGGATGAACGCCACCTATTGATACGCGAGGGCTGCCAGTCAAAGAAAGATCAATGTTCCCCTGGTTTTCAATGGTAAAGGTATGTTCCACAGTTCCCAGGAACAAGGCAGTGCTGCCAAAATCAGTATCATCTGTTGAACTGGGAGTTGCATCTCCATTTGCTATAACCAGGGAGTTGCCCAGGACAACCATATCATCGGTCTCTGAAACGGTGATAGTCACAGTCGCTGTATCTGTCGCCCCCTGGCTGTCCTCTACTGTGTAGGTGAATGTGTCCGTTCCAAAATAGTTCGGATCTGGGTCGTAGGTTACGTCACTGCCGTTATTAGTTACTGAGCCGTTGGAGCCGTTGGTAACCACACCCACAATCAGGCTGTCTCCTGCATCAATGTCATCATCATTAAGAAGCACATCCACAGTAACTGGCGTATCTTCCAGTGTGCTGTCGCTGTCATTATATGCATTAGGGCTGTCATTCTCTCCATTGATTGTTACTGTTACTGTAGCGGTATCGCTGCCGCCATTGCCATCCGAGATTGTGTAGGTGAAAGTGTCCGTTGTGCTGTCTCCCACTGCCAGG
>Ga0255372_10132_pt1 | contig 14275 bp, 14 predicted proteins | sample ANMaggSeSYBR01E8_FD_182092 | JGI IMG/M metagenome (GOLD analysis project Ga0255372, IMG submission 182092) | Sediment cell enrichment communities from methane seep in Santa Monica Basin, California, United Staets - ANME aggregate JGI... | ecosystem: Environmental > Aquatic > Marine > Cold seeps >...
TAACATATTTTCTAAGGAAGGCATCCGCCTTCAGGTAAAAATCCTGAACATTTTCAGCTCGTTTAAAACTGTGTCCTTCCTCCGGGTAAAGGTGATACTCATGGGGCACGCCATTTTTTCTTAATGCGCCGACAATTTGTTCTGCTTGATCGAGGGGGACGATTGGGTCTTTCCCTCCCTGAAAAATTGCTACTGGATCGCGGATCCTGTCAGCAGAAAACAGCGGTGAACGCTCCTGATACACACTTGCCTTTTCTGGATAGGGTCCCCACAGCCAGTTAGAGTAAAATCGTTCAAATTTGGGCGGATTCTCCAGCAAGGTTAAATGGTTGGCAATACCGTAGAGGGAGATCCCCGCTCGGAAAACACCCGGGTAGGTTACCAGGGTTTGCAGCACAGTTAAACCCCCGGAGCTGCTTCCCAGAAGAACCATTTTGTCCGGATCAGCCCATCCCCGAGCAGCGGTAAAATGAGCTCCGCTGAGGCAATCTTCCACATCCATTACTCCCCACTGTCTCTTCAGGGCTTGGCGGTAATTGCGTCCGTAGCCGGTGCTGCCGCGGTAATTTACCACCAGCACCCCGTATCCCCGGCTGGAAAAAAACTGCGCCCGGGGTTCAAACTCGGCCCATTTCTGCCTGGTGGGACCGCTGTGAATGATAATCATTAACGGAGGCAGGTTATTGTCTGTAAAGGAAGGATTGTGTGGCGGATAAAATAATCCATGAATCATGTTTCCCTCAGAATCAGACCAGGAGACCGGTTCTGGTAAAGAAAAAATATTTCCGGGTTGTACTTCTGGAGTGGAGTTACGGATGACCGAAGTTTGACCATTGGGAGTGACAGTGATTAAGCGGTGGGGGATGTCTCCCCGGGAGGCGATCAGCGCGATTTGATCATTCTGAGGTGAAATGGCAAAACCTTCCAGCCAGGTATAGTCTTCATCAAGGTTTATCTGAGATTCCTGTCCGGATTCCAGGTTCACCTGCCAGAGTGAAGAGAAGCCAGCCTGGTTGCGAGTGAAAAATATCCACTGGCTGTCATTGCTGAATCCGTAGGTGCGTTGATCCTGGAGCCAGGGGGGCAGGGTATGTTCTGCCTGTGTATGTGTGAGCTGCTTGTGAATACCAGACGCCAGGTCAAGAATGTAGATTTGCCACCAACCGCTTCGGTCAGAGATATAAGAGAGGTAACGTCCGTCTGGAGAGAATTCTGGCTGAACGATAGATATTTCCTTACCTCCGGCAATCCGGGTCTTATCCTTCAGAGTAGGCAGGTTTCCAGGATTATTATTCAGCTCCCCTAGAAAAAGATGGCTGCTGTCCCAGGGCATGTTTGGATGATCCCAGCTGATCCAGGCCAGGCGTGACCCATCCGGGTGCCAGCGGGGATAGCTGTAGAAGTCAGACCCGGTGACCAGGGGGAGGGGAGAGGAGGAGCCCTCGATATCAGTTATCGAGATAGTATCGTCGGTTCCATCCGAGTGGATAAAAATCAGGTATTTCCCTGACGGTGAAATTCTGGGAGCTGCGGTCTTGCACAGTGAGGTGGTTATTTTTCTGGGCTGGATATCAGCAGCTGAGAGCAGGTACAGTTGATTGGATCCTTTCTCAACATATATGATTGAATCCCCATTTACTGTAAAGGATCCACCTCCATACCCAATTCCACCGCCGACATTAGTGCCAGGAGATAAATCAATGACCTCTTTTTTATCAAAAGAATACTGATAGATTTCAGCTTTAGTGGAACTTCTTTCTCTCCAGAATAGATCGCTATTCTTGTTCCAGGCAGGTTCACTGAACTCGAGAAGTTTCCCTGTTATTTCCGGGGATATTAATGATGGCCAAGTTCCAGCGGATTTCAGCTGCTTTTTTTTTGACATGGGAGCACTGCTTATTGGATAGAAACCAGTTTTACTTAATCTTACTATGAGTTATTTATTCAATTCCTACTGACAGATAGTTCTTCCTATATCGGAAATAATTATAAGCCCTTAAGGGCGCAGTTTTTGCGCAGCACCCTGGCGGGGTAACAGCCGGGTGATTTTTTACCCGGAGTTTGTTTACAAGGCTAGGAGCAGGAGCCCTTCGACACTTCCTTCGGTCGCAGGACAGGTTCTCTCCCTCGAGCATTTTAATTACATCTAGAGTAGTTAAATGTTTAACGTTAAACGTTCCAATATTGAACACGCCATACTATCCAGCACACCCGGTCATGAATGACCGGGCAAATAACAACGCCCGACGAATCGGGCTTGGTGAATATGATCAATGTTATTCCTTTTTAATTTTAAGGCTCCCGGAGTTTTTAAAAACTCCGGGAGCCTTGCCGACGATTATTCCATATCCCGCATTGGTTTGAAGGTCATCCGGTGCAGGGCGCTGTGTCCGTAGGTTTCGAGGGCTTTCAGGTGATCGGCAGTGCCGTAGCCTTTGTTGGCTTCAAAGCTATATTCTGGATACTGTTTGGCAACGGAGGTCATCCATTCATCCCGGTGAGTTTTCGCCAGGATAGAAGCAGCTGCGATGCTGAGTGATCGGGCATCGCCTTTTACCAAACGGGTTTGGGGAAGGGGATTATTGGGGAGTACCAGGTAGTCAACCAGCAAGTGCTGCGGTTTTATTATCAGTTGATACACTGCCCGCTGGATAGCTAATTGGGTGGCGCCAACGATTCCTACCTGATCAATCTCTGCGTTATCGGCGAAACCAACTGCCCAGGCTTTGCTAGTGGACTCAATCAAGATTTTTTGTTCCGCCCTTTCAGCAGCGGACAATTGTTTGGAATCCTGAACGCCGGACAAGGTCTTTTGGATTTCATCCAGGGGAGGAAGGACAACAGCCCCAGCTGATACTGGACCGGCAAGTGAACCCCGGCCTGCTTCATCAACTCCTGCAACCAGGAGGATTTCCTCGTTCCATAAGGAGTGTTCAAATGACAAATTCGGTTGGGAAGGAATTAGAGCGGGGTCAATTCTCCGGGTCATACATGCCTTGATTTGCATTTTGGCGAATTGTTTTGATATCTAATAAGAACTTTATTGCATCCCGGAATGGGTTGACTTTACTCTCCTGGCGAAAGACCCAGGGGATAGGAATTTCTACGATAGTAAATCCTCTTCGCCGGGCAATATACAGCAGTTCAATATCGAAGGACCAGCCGGATAAAGTTTGATATTGAAAGAGGTCTTTTGAGGCGGATGCAGAAAAACATTTAAATCCGCATTGTGTATCATTTAACCCCGGCAGCGCAAACAGCTGGATTAAACTGTTCATTAATCGCCCTCCCAGGTGACGGAACAGAGGTTCATCATAACGGATAGCTCCAGGTGCTTCCCTGGAGGCAATTGCGATGTCAACCCCTTCCAGTTGGGGAGGGAGGAATTTGTTTACTTCTCCAATGGGCATGGATAGATCTGCATCACACATAAAAAGAAATTCCCCCTGCGCTTTAAGCATGCCGCATCTAACAGCAGCTCCTTTCCCCGGCTCTTTTTCAAAAAGTCCCTGGAAATTTGTAAAGCGGGCTATATATTCCTGGATAATCTCGGCTGTACGGTCCGTGCTGTTATTGTCAACAATCCAGACCTCAGAAGAATAGACTTGGCCTTCAAGGAATGTTCCCACCTTGGTCAAGGTGTCCGGAAGACGAGATTCTTCATTGTATGCGGGTATGATGATGGAGAGAAAAGGCCTTTGCACGCGATTTCCGTTGATTGCTCTACACTGTGAGAATCACCAGTGCGATCAGGATGACGAGGACGATAATTACCACCGCAACCAGACTTCCGACAATTATCCATTCTTTACGAGTGAAATTTATCCGGTTGGTGACTTTTCCCAGACTCTCATCAACTTTGGTAACTGCATCAGGTACCTGGTTGATTATTTCCGGTGGGGCTTTCTTGGATTTTTCTTTTACGGGAATCCGGGGGTTAGACAGCAGCTTGATCACATTTCTGGAATCCATATCGCTGAAAACTGGCTTGGATATCGCCAATTCACGGGCGAAATTTTTAATACCATCTGCCTGGATTACCCGAACCCGGGGCCGGATGGTTTCAACATGCGTTTCCGGCGAGACAAATATCATCACTCCCCGTTCAGCTGGTATAGAGAAATTGTGTTGTTTAAGGTAGCCTTCAATTGTCTTTTGATACAGCCAAGTTTCCCGGATCATGTTGTTGGATGCCAGCTTATACTCATCATCCCGCCCAAGTTCTTCCCATCGTTTTCCTTCTGCACGGAAGAAACCTTGCTGGGATTTTGGGTTTATAACCATCAAGCTGGCTGGTGTAAGCAGAACTACAGGTATAGGTCTGCCAACATGGGGGATGTTCACATCTCTTAGTAAAACACAATCACTCCCCAGTACTGTATCCAGTATCTCAACAAGTTCTTCCTGGTTTTTTCGGCTTTGCTGCCAGTTCCAACCATAGGAAAAGATTCCCCGTAAGGTATTGAAGATACCAGCTATACCTGACTCGGTCTGAAATTTAGAAAGATCTATTGTTCTCATAGGTGTATTGGCAGATGAATGATTTTCTTAGATTATACCAGTCTCTCCTTGGTTAAATCAAACCAGGTCAACATATAAGACCTGTCTATACAAATATGTAAATTGGAAGTAGTGGACCCTGGAAAGGGAGGAAGAAATAACTTTTCCAAAGTCGGGGTGGACGGACTTGAACCGTCGACCTCCGCGTCCCAAACGCGGCGCGCTACCAACTGCGCCACACCCCGGCGAAAACAGCAGATTTGCTCAAAGCAGTATAATCTCTATACAAGTGATAGTCAAGGACAGCGATAAAAGCGAGGTAGAGTTGGAGATGACGGGTAATCTGGTTCAGCAGCATCATGCGAAATTCAAGGATGATCTGCCTTTCTGGAGGTCATGGACCAAAGGAAAAGATCCAATTCTGGAATTGGGATGCGGTCACGGCCGGGTAACTATTCCGCTAGCCAAAGCTGGGCGGTGGATAGTGGGGCTAGATATGGATTGGGGCAGTATCCAATTTTTGAAATCTGAACTGATGGGCGACTATAAGGATCTTTCTGAGCGTATTGATATCATTCAGGCTGATATGCTTCATTTTCAGATAGACCACGTTTTCGGGTCGGTGATAATTCCCTGTAATACTTACAGCGTTCTAACAGCGCAGGATCGCCAGCTCCTGCTTGGTAACGTGACTGCTGTCCTCCAAAAGGAAGGCTTGTTTATCGTCAGTGTTCCTAACCCCTTGTGGATCAAAGTCCTGCATGAAAGTCTGTGGGGGAATGATATTAACTCTGAGCCGGAAACGCAAGTTGAAACCATTTTTACCCATCCTGAAACTGGTCACCCTGTCCAGGTAAGCAGCCGTCTGGCCGCTACTTCAGATGGAATCCGCTGGGATTGGCTTTATGACCAGCTGTTTCCGGATGGACGAACGGAAAGATCACTTCAATCTACTGAACATAAACTCTCTTCCCTGGAAATTTATCAACAGGAATTCAGGAAGGTTGGTATCAAGACAAGTGCCGTTTTGGGTGATTTTAACGGCGCAGGTTTTGGCGAAGATTCTCCTTACCTGATTTTAGTTGGTATAAAAGATCTGTAATTGTCTCCAGGTATCCTGATTTTTTGCCCATACAGGAATATCGGAATTTCCCCGTTAATATTTTGTAGATAAAGCTTTTGTTTTTCTCTAATAGTTTGTTTGTAATCTTCTAATAATCAGCCTTTATCATAAATGGCAGATAAAAAAAACAGTTCGCTTACTGATAAATTAAGGAGCAAAATATGTCCATGTATATAAAACCCTATCATCGTCATTATGGTCGTCCGGTTCATAACTTTGGGGCAGTTGAAAGCGATATTCATGTCCCGCTGGATGTCATCATTGAAAATGACTCCTATGTGATTGAAATGATTGTTCCCGGATTGGAACCTGATGATCTGGAAATTGAAATTGTAGAAAACACCATTGACATTCAGGGTGAATTCAAAGCTGCAGATGAAGATGTAAAATACCTGCGGAAGGAACGGCCAACAGGAAAATTCAGACGAATTATCCGCCTGCCCAAATTGCTGGAAATGGATAAGTCTGAAGCTGATCTGAAGAACGGAATCCTTTCCCTGCGAGTGCCGGTTGCTGAAGAAGCACTTCCCCGCACGATTAAGATCAAAGCAAAATAACCATCCATATCTCTCCAAAGATTAGTGGAGGAAGAGCTGGTAATTTGCCAGCTCTTCTGCTATTAAAGGCATGAATTAATTTCCTGCCAGATACAGGAGTCCCCCAGTATTTATCTAAGCAGATTGGAATCAGGTATAATTGTCTCATTAGTTTGACCATCACCGAGGAGGTCCGAATGACCATTAATGAAAATAATTTAAGCGATGATCTGGAAAAGAAAATTGACGAAGCTGAAATGGAAGAACAAATTGAGGAATCCAATACTGAGTCAGAACCTGCAGCTTCACTTGAAGGAGAAGTTACGGAAAGCCCCGATGTAACCCCGGATGAGAAGAAGAAACCCGGGAAAGCCCAGTTGGTTTTTCGCCGGATCTTGATCTGGTTGGTTGTGATTGCGATAGCATTCGCCGGAGGTATTTTTGTTGATACAGTTCTCCGCTATCAGCCAGAACAGGCAAAGGTCGCGGCACTATCAGAAGATATCACTTCTGCCCAGGCAGAGATCACCACGCTTGAAGCGGAAATTGAACGATTGGACGTTTTTGAGGAAATTAATCTGAGTTTGAGGGAAGAAATAGAAGATATCACAACCCACATTACCATCTTAAGCGCCCGGGTAGCTGTCGCCGATGCGAACTTGGCTTTGGAGCAGAACCGGCTTGCTGACGCAAAACTGGCTCTGGATAAGGTAGGATCTACCCTGGAGTTATTAAAAACCAGGTTAAATGATGACCAGGTTGAAGTTGTAGACAATATGATTCAGCGCCATAAGTTAATTCTAATCGAGTTAGAGGACGATAGTTTTTCAGCCAAAACCGACATGGAAGTTTTGGCAGCTAAACTTAACGCCCTGGAAAATACTTTGTTTGCATCTCCCTGATTATTAGTTTGAGTTTTCGCAGAAATGAAAAACGCCTCCAATCTGGAGGCGTTTTTTGGTTAAGGCCACTACGATCCGTGATCCTTGAAGAATTACGGATCGTACAAATTAACTACAATTACTCCTCCTGCCCGGCGGCAGTAAGGGCTTCCGCTTCGGCGGCAGTTTCAGGCATGCCGTTTAATACCCAGATCTCAAAGAGATGAATATACTCATCTTTCATCAATTTAGTAGGTGGCATTTGCTGGATTATCTCTTCCCCGCTAACGGGGTCAAGTATGCTAATTCCTTTATTGGTCAGGAGCATGTAACTGTTTAGATCTCCGGCAATCAAGTTGTTACCCTGATTATCTCCGGTAGTGAGCATTTCCTGGTAGGTTTGCATCAGGTAATTGTTATTTTCCTTTTCGGGTCGATGACAGGAGATGCAGTAGCGTTGTACGATCCTGGAGATATGTATCTCATAGGATGGGACTTCAAACTCCTTGATTTCGGGAATTGCTCCCGCAGATGAGGCATCTTCCGGAAGTTCTACTCTGTCATCCCATGTATAACGCATAAAAGTGACCACTGATTCAAGTTCAGTTTTTTTCAGCTCTCCTCCATATGCCAGGCCGTAGGGAGGCATGCCCAGGTCCTGCTGGCCGAAAGCCGCAATATTTTCCAATGTTTCATCAGAACGGGTATACATTTCATCCTTGCTGCTGATCGATTTCAAATCCACACCCTCTAATCCTTCCACTCCGGCGATTATGCCGCCTTCTCCATCTGGCCCGTGGCACTCTACACAGTAAACTGAATAGATCTCCTGCCCAAGGACCATTTGGTCCTGAATCGTATTGGCTGCTGACCCTTCTGCCTGCTCTGGAGTGGTGATAACCGAGCGAACCGTCAAGCCCACCATACCCAGCACTACAACACCCATAATGGATATACCTGTCAGGCGATTTTTCCAGTGCCTTAAGTGGTTTTTATCCAGGAATGGAAGGGCAAGTAATGCCAGCACTGCTAAAGCCGGGATTAACGTTGTACCTACCCACTCGATTTTTCCCGGAACAAATTTTAAAAATTCAAAGAGGAACAGGAAATACCATTCCGGTCTGGGGATATACGAGGTGTCGCTGGGATCGGCTTTGGCTTCGGGGTGAATCCCAACAAATGTAACCAGGCCAACCAGCAGAATGAATAGACCAAATGATACCAACAGGTCTTTATAAATGATATCGGGCCAGAATTTGACACCGTCCTGTTTGGCTTGTTCGTATTTTTGTTTATATTCTTGTTTGTGTTCTTCTTTCACGGGATGTCTCCTCAAATCTATCCACAAAATTCGCTGGAATTTTGGATCAGCTATCTCTATCAGGAATATTGGAGATCCCTAGCCGGATCACCAGATACAGGTGGGCGCAAACAGTGGCTATGATCACAGCTGGGAGGATCCAGATATGCATGGCGAAGAAACGCGAGAGGGTGACTGCGCTCAAGTCAGTTCCTCCCCGCAGCACCCGCAAAATGAAATCTCCCACTACCGGCACAGTTCCAGCAATCTCGCTACCAACAGTTGTTGCCCAATAGGAACGCTGGTTCCAGGGTAGAAGGTATCCGGTAAAGCCCATTCCCAAGGCGCCGATCATCAGAAAGACACCGGTAAACCAGGTGAATTCCCGGGGATATTTATAAGCGCCGTAGAAGAATACCCGCAGCAGGTGGAGGAAAGCGGTCAGTATCAGCAGAGATGCACCCCAATGGTGAAGTCCGCGGATAAGCCAACCAAACTGAACACCAGTCATGATATAGGTAATGCTGTCGTAGGCATGATCCGGTGTGGGAACATAATAAACCGAGAGCATCATACCAGTGATTCCCTGCAGCAGCCCTAAAAAGAGACTGGCGCTGCCCAGAGTAAACCACCAATTCACTTTCGGCACTTTGCGGTCAAGTATCGTATCGTAAATTTCTGTTAATCCCAATCGTTCGTCAAGCCACGTGAATATGCTCTGCGCCATGGTTAGCCTTCCTGGAAATGAATTAATAGTTGGCCCTCTTCCATTTTAGTTTCATACCGGTCAAGCGGCCGGGGAGGCGGACCTGAAATCACTTCGCCATATTTACCAAAAAACGCCGCGTGACAGGGACAGAAAAAAGAATCTTGATCTGCGTCCCAGGAAACCCGGCAGCTGAGATGGGTGCAGACGTCAGAAAAAACTATTACGTCTGTTCCCGATTGGCGGAGGACAAATGCCCCGTAGCTCTGGCTGCTTCTTTCCCAGCCATTCACTCTTGTTAGATTGAAACTGAAAGGGGTCGGAATATCCAAAGGATAATTCTCCAGCGGGCCCAGTGAGATCCAATCATCTCCCGTCGCTTTGTTGAGAGCAGGAGATATGAAAAACTGAATCATCGGCAGACCCACTATTGCTGCCATCGTAGTACCCAGGATAGAGGTAACGATTTTAACGAAACTTCGCCGATCCATATTGGGTGAGTGATATTTTGAACTCATAGGGCACTCCTGAATAATTTTGAAAAACAGGATTAAAAGTTATCCCGGCAGGTAAAATTATACAATTACCGGAAAATTCTCATTCATTATAGACCAGAATGGCTCAAGGGGTTGATGATATATTTGACTAACAAACTGTGAGATATGTCACTTTCAGAATTAGCCCTCACAGTGAATAATGAAGGGAAGATTGGAAATCTCGGGGTTTAATTCTTCGGGAATGCTTCTCGGGACGGAAAGACCAAGGAGGAAACCATGGCGTTGAGCCGAAAGGTGAGTTTATCAGCAGGGGCAAAATACAAAGGCGGGGGACCCATGCTGGCCTGGGTGTTGCACCGCATCTCCGGCCTGGGAATTATCATTTTTGTAACCCTGCATGTGATTGCCTCATTCTTTACCCAGCAGTTTGGTAGCGACCTGGGTATTTCTATTAATATCATTTACGAATCAATTTATTTCCAGTTATTTATTGTTTTCTGTGCGATATTTCACGGTGTAAATGGTTTCAGAATTATCGTGCTGGATATCTGGCCCCGTTTAATTCGGTACCAGAAGGAATCCACCTGGCTGGAATGGTTTGTCATTTTACCTTTGTATGGATTAACCGTGTTTATAATGATCCAGCGTTTTCTGGAAGGTTAATCAGTCGAGGAGTAAGCTATGCGTTCAAGAGCGATGCCTAAACCCAGTTGGAATCTGGATTACATGATGTGGGTTTTTACCCGTCTATCCGGGTTGTCTCTTATATTGCTGATTGTGATCGGAATATCGGCAGGTTTGTTAATGGGTGCCCGATCCCAGATGGACCTGGGGACATTGATGCGCTGGACATTTTTTCCTAATTCAAATCATGTTCTGGACAGCGAAATACCCGATCTTTATTTATGGGCCAATGGATTCTGGCAGATCATGCAGATTCTGGTTGTGTTTTTTGCAGCAACCCATGGATTTAATGGTCTGAGGGTGGTTATAGAAGACTATTCCTTGTCCGGATTCTGGCAGATTTTCCTGCGGTTCCTGATTCTGCTGCTGTGGATTTTTTCCATCATGGTTGGAATATACGTCATTCTTGGCTCCTGAGTGAGTTAAGAGGAGAACTGATATGCAAAAACATCAATATGAAGTGGTTGTAGTAGGAGCTGGCGGGGCAGGTTTAACCGCGGCATTATATGCTTCCAAAACTGCCAGCACCGCAGTGATAAGCAAATTGTATCCAACCCGCTCCCATACCGGGGCCGCTCAAGGGGGGATAGGCGCGGCTTTGGCCAATACTGAAGAAGATCATGCGGAATGGCATGCATTTGATACGGTAAAAGGCAGTGATTACCTGGGCGACCAGGAAGCTATAGATTTCATGGCGGAAGAAGCTATTGATGCAGTCTTGGAGCTGGAACATATGGGACTGCCATTCAGCCGAAACCCGGATGGAACTATCGCTCAACGCCCCTTTGGCGGACATACCAACAATGACACCGGAAAACCAGTCCGCCGGGCATGCTATGCGGCAGACCGCACCGGTCATATGATTCTGCAAACGCTATACCAGCAGAGCATCAAAAACAAAGTTAAGTTTTTTGATGAGTTTTACGTGATTGACCTGCTGATAGTTGACGGGAAAACTGCTGGTGTGATTGCTTTGGAACTCAAAACGGGTGAAATGCACATATTCCAATCCAAAACAGTCATCATCGCTACCGGGGGACACGGCCGGGTTTGGGAAATAACTTCAAATGCTTATTCCTATACCGGTGACGGGGTAGCTTTAACTTTGAGGAGAGGCATACCCGCTGAAGACATGGAATTTTTCCAATTTCACCCAACCGGAATTCACAAGATGGGCATTCTGATTACAGAAGGAGTCCGGGGTGAAGGCGGCGTGATGATCAATGGTGAGGGGGAGCGATTTATGGAGCGCTACGCTCCCACTGTCAAAGATCTGGCATCACGAGATGTCATCAGCCGGGCGATGTATCTGGAGATAAAAGATGGACGCGGCATAGATGGAAAGAATTATTTATATATGGATGTCACTCCAGATGTGGTTAACCACTATGCGGAAATTGACGATAGGAAAAACCCTGATGGGTCTCCTTACCGCGTCACTGCCGATGAGATCCTCAGTAAATTGCCGGATATTATTGATTTTTGTGAAACCTATATCGGTATTAACCCGATCGCCGATCCTATGCCGGTGCAGCCTACCGCGCATTATGCAATGGGCGGGATCCCAACCAACAAGTATGGTGAAGTGGTTGTGGATGAAAAGGACACGGTTCTGCCAGGACTCTATGCCGCAGGAGAAGTTGCTTGCGTGTCTGTTCACGGTGCCAACCGATTGGGAACCAATGCCCTCCTGGATCTGATCGTTTTTGGGAAATATTCGGGGTTGAAAGCAGCAGAATATTCCGCCAGGGAGCCTTTCCCCGATTTGCCTAAAGATCCTGCAGCTTTTGCGATGCAGCAATTGGACAGCATCCGGAATAGCAATGGGAATGAGAACATGATCGAGATTGCGGACGAGATGAAAAAGGTCATGTTTGAACATGTTGGGGTATTCAGGGTGGAAGAAGGCATGCAGATAGCGGTTGACAAAGTCCGTCAATTAAAAGAAAGGTTTAAAGAAGTTCGTGTTGATGATAAAGGCCTTAAATTCAATAATAACCTGATCGAAGCCTGGGAGTTAAGCAATTTGCTAGATATTGCAGAAGTTACTGCAGTATCAGCTTTAGCCCGCACGGAAAGCCGGGGAGCGCACTCCCGGGATGATTACAAAAAACGGGATGATAAAAAATGGTTGAAACATACCCTGGCATGGATGGAGAATGGCGGCGTGCGGTTGGGGTATAAACCGGTTCATATTACTAATTACAAACCCAAAGACCGGTCGTACTAGGAGGAAAAACCATGCAGGTAACATTGAAGATCTTTCGCTATAACCCGGAAGATAACCGGAAAAAGCATTTTGACACCTTCACAGTCGAGGCGGAGCCAACAGACCGGATCCTGGATTTGCTGGAGCGGATCAAGGGAACGGAAGATGGAACATTGGGTTTTAGACGAGCTTGTGCTCATGGTGTCTGCGGATCGGATGCTATTCGAATAAATGGAGTAAATCGGCTTGCCTGTAAGGTCCTTGTTCAGGACCTGAAATCAAAGAAAGTAACCATTGAACCAATATTGGGACTTCCGATTGAAAAAGACCTGATTGTAGACATGGAACCGTTTTTTGATCATTACCGATCAGTCATGCCTTACTTTGTTAATGATGACCCTCCTCCGAGTAAAGAGCGTCTGCAGAGTCCTGAAGAGCGGGAACGCTTTGATGACACGACCAAATGCATTCTGTGCGCAGCCTGTTCTACCAGCTGTCCGTCCTTCTGGGTCAATGACAAGTACGTCGGACCGGCAGCAATTGTTAATGCCCACCGATTTATTTTTGACAGTCGTGATCAGGCGGCTGCGGAACGGTTAGAGATTCTGAACGAGCAGTTTGGTGTTTTCCGCTGCCATACGATTTTTAACTGTACTGACGCCTGCCCGCGGGATATCCAAGTAACCCAGGCAATTGGGGAAGTCAAAAAGGCTATCATTGATAGAAATTTGGAATAACAACCAAATAACTCGCTGAAATGAAACAGAAAACCGCTGGATATTTTCCAGCGGTTTTTTTGTAGGATACGTAACCCTCAAAGGATTACGTATCCTCTGGACTTAAATAGAAAAACCCCGTCAGCCGCGGCTGACGGGGAGGGCAAGAAGAAGCGCTTCATGAAGCCAGTAGATTATTCGTAACCCCTTCCAAAAGGAAATAATGCTAAAGGAATTAATTTAAAGTGCTGCTTGGCAAAAGGTAAACCGATGATGGTCACAGCCAGGAGGATCCCATGAATTAAATGTGCCAGGGCGATTTCCCAACCGAACAATAGCAGCCAGAGCATGTTAAAAATCGTATTAGTCACGCTGTTTGCATCTTCCTGCTCATTGACCTCTTTTCCGAAGGGGGCAAAGGTCGCTACTCCGATTTTAATGGCCTGAATCCCGAAGGGGATGCCGACGATGGTTATACAGAGGGCGATACCGCCGATGATATAACCCAATCCAGCAAGGAACCCTCCAAAAATCAACCAGACAATATTTCCCAGTAAAGACATTATTAAACTCCTCTTTCTTTAGTTCATTTTCTTCTATTATTATATACGGAATTTTGCTCAGGAGGTTGCGCGGGAGGGTAGCTGATAATAAGTAGGGGCGACCCGGTGGGTCGCCCTTTAGTATTAATCTGTCATTAGTATTCAGTTGATTTCCCCCGGTTGTCATCCTGAACGTAGTGAAGGATCCATGAAAAGATCAGAATTAATTAAAGACCACAAGTTCCAAGACTTCACTGTTGTTTTATTAACCTTTGATGGATTCCTCGTTCTTTCCCTCGCAATGATAGGCTAGGTTAAACACTTACAACACCCTCAGATTTTGGTTGGGACTGGTGAGGATTCCCCCCCCAGGTAATCACCACCCACGGGCTTTTGCTTCCGCTTGAAAAACCTGAAATCCAATTTTATCTTCGCCGCTCCCGAGATAAGTGCGCAATCCAAGGGTGCGTAAAAATTCCCCGAAGGCAGGATCAGGGAGGCCGTAATAATTTTCATATTCCTTGACTGACGCTTGAGAAAGATCTGTCAACCAGGCGTAGGAAATTAGCGTAATCTGAGAA
>Ga0255372_10137_pt1 | contig 14056 bp, 10 predicted proteins | sample ANMaggSeSYBR01E8_FD_182092 | JGI IMG/M metagenome (GOLD analysis project Ga0255372, IMG submission 182092) | Sediment cell enrichment communities from methane seep in Santa Monica Basin, California, United Staets - ANME aggregate JGI... | ecosystem: Environmental > Aquatic > Marine > Cold seeps >...
CTGGATGCAGAGTTGATGCCGGATACAGGTGCAGGCGGCGAAGGTGCGAGCAACTACGTGGAAGGATTCGAGATGCAGGATGAGAGCGCCCGGCCATCAGATGCGGGACCAATGTCATTCTCAGGGGCTGATCTTCTGGGAATGCTGCTCGTGGTGCTGGCAGCCGGCGCTATCTACATAGGCTTCAGGAGGCGGGGGGGTTAGACCTCCTGCCCCATGAGAATAACTTGATATTGGATACTAGTGTCGAGTCAACCATACAATATCGCTAGATATATTATCTGACACTGTTCCATTTCCCAGTTATTTTTAAGACGCAGATTTACACTGATTTACGCAGATTTAAGGTTGCATCTGAGTAAATCAGTGTAAATCTGCGTCTAATATTATTATTGAAATAATTTGATTTACTAAACTCCCATTTGACCCATAAGTTCCTCATCCTACTGGTTATTGCCTTTGGAACATGGACAACTATGAAAAACGAAAGCTATAGAAAATCTTTATATTCAGAGGTAATGTATTTGGGATAATGAACCTAAACAAAGTCATCGAACAAATAAAGATCAGCAATATTGTGATACCCAATCGCATCGTTTTTCCTGCATTCCAGACAAATTTTGCAACACCGGACGGATTTGTTACCGAAAGACTAACAAGGATGTATGAAAAAATTTCAAAAGGGGGCAGTGGCCTCATCATCACGGGCTGTATGGCAGTATCGGATGACGGAGTTTCCAACACGAATTGCCTGCGGATAAACAAAGATGAACATATTGAATCCTTCAGTGAACTTTTTTCTATCATCAAACAAAACGGTGCAGTGCCAGCCGCCCAGTTATTCCATGCCGGAAGGCAGACCCTGTCTGTGATGACCGGGCATCCTATTGTCGCACCATCTCCAATTCCCTGTCCAGTCATGAATGAAACACCCGAAGAACTGGACGAAGCCGGAATAAAAAGAATCCAGGATGACTTTGTAAATGCTGCTGTGAGGGCCAAAAAAGCAGGAGCCGAATTGATAGAACTCCACGGTGCATTTGGTTACCTGATAGGTGGTTTCCTTTCACCTTATTCAAATAAGCGCACTGATAAATACGGCAAAGACAAGACGTTATTTTTTACTGAAATAATAGAAAAAATTAAGAGAACTGTGGGCAGCACACCCGTTTCCTGCCGTATCAGTGCTGATGAATTTGTTGTGGGTGGGCTTACATTAAGTGAGGTCAGGGAAATTGCTCCCAAACTTGTAAAAGCAGGTGCCGATGTGATCAGTGTGGCTGCCGGGACATATGCAAGCATGAACCATATGGCCCCATCAGAGGATATGGGCGAAGGAGTACATGTGAACCTTGCAGAAGGGATACGCAGTGTGGTGGATGTACCGGTTATCTGTGTTGGAAATATCAGGACACTTGAATACGCCAACAGGATTATTGCAGAAAATAAGGCTGATCTTGTGGCTATTGGAAGGCCGCAATTGGCTGACCCGGACTTTTTCAACAAGTCTATTAACAAGCAGCAAATATCAGAATGTAACTACTGCGGCACATGCTTGTATTTCACAATTGGCGCTGATTCAATGGCCTGTCCCCGGAATCCGGAGCTTTAATAAAATATGGTCAATGATGAAAAATCCAAATTAAGAGCATTAAACGAAATATCTTCGATAGATATTACTCTTGAATTTGACCGGATACTTGAAAAAATCCTGGATTTCACATGTAAAACAATGGATGCCCATTCGGGGACCATCATGCTGGTAGATGAGGTGGATGGTAAACTGAAGATGGTAGCTTCGTACAGGTTGGGACCGGATTATATCGAAAAAGTGTATAAAGCAGCAGAAAAAGCAGGTGTACAACTAACATCAAGTCCCTCCGGTACTGTCCTGAAGACAGGGAAATATTACTCTGTTCCCAATGTTTTTAATGAGACTAAAAATAGGCCGTGGTTTGACCTGACAAAAGAACTGGGCTTTTCGGCCCAGATTTTCGTGCCAATGAAAAGGGGAACAAAGGTTACTGGATTATTGAACATTTACATGGCCGACCCCTACCACTTTAGGGATGAAGAGATCGATTTTTTAACAATTGCTGCCTCACAGGCGGCATCAGTGGTCCAGAATGCCAGGATATGTACCAGATTAAAAGATAACGTCTTTGAGCTTAAACAGTATAAAGAACAACTTGAAGAGAAAATCAAAGAAGCCTATAAAGGCCTATTTTACTCGGAAGCAAAATACCGGGAACTTTTCGACAACGCACAGGAAGGTATCTCTGTAACCGATATAAATGGTCGTTTTCTTTCAATTAATAAAACCGGACTTCAAATTTTTGGATGCACATCAGATCAGATAATCGGTACTAAATTCTCTGAATGGCTTTCAAAGGACAGCATTGATATTGCCCTTAGCACCCTGAAAAGATTACAATCCGGGGAGATAACTGAGCAAGATGTTATCAGGGAGATCATTCGCCCGAACCGGGAACACCGGTGGATTGAAGTAAAAATCCGTGTGATCAAAGAATACGATAGAATAACCGGCTTCCATAGCATGATAAACGATATCACTGAAAAAAAGGACATGGAACTTAAACTAAGGTATTACAATGAAAGACTCAGGATGTCGTATGAACAACTGAAAATTGCCGAGGTCAAATACAGGGACCTGTTCGAAAATGCAAGTGACGGGATATACATTCATGATATTGATGGCTACTTTATTAAAATTAATAAAGCTGGTCTTGAAATGTTTGGCTGCCCTGGTGAAGATATTATTGGCTCCCACTTGTCAGAATGGTTTTCTCCTGTTAGTGTTGAGATGGTAAATGAGATCATAAAGGATCTGGTCTCCGGAAAAACTATTGACAAGCCTGCAATACTGGAAGTGGTCAGGAAAGACGGTAAATCAAGACTTGGTGAGATAAAGGTCAAGCCTGTCAATTACGATGGTAAGATCACTGAAGTTTATGGTATTATCAGGGATGTAACTGAAAAAAACAGACTTGAACAGAAGCTTGCTGAATATCATGAGCAAATAGAACAGTCTTATGAAGATTTGAAAGAAGCCCATCGAGCAAAAACAGAATTCATCTCAAATATCGCCAATGAATTATTAACTCCACTTACTTCGATAAGAGGATGCACTGAACTGATCAATGACAAGATGATGGGGGAAATCAATGATGAACAAAAGGATAAACTGAAGATCATTCTTAGGAATACTGACCAGTTGATTGTCCTGATACATAATCTTTCAATTGTTGCAGAACTTGAAAATAACATATTGAAATTGCAAATTAAGTCGGTATCGATAAATGAGACCATAATCAAAATCCTCAGGGACATACAACCACAGTTTGAAGAAAAAAAAATATCGATTGTCCAGGATATTCATACACTTCCTGAGATTAAGGGAGATGGGGAAAAACTTGCCAGGGTCATCTTAAATCTAATTATCAATGCTATAAAGTTCACACCGGAAAACGGAAAAATTGCAATAACGGCTGTTGAGGAAGGGGACAAAATCAAGATCAGTATTAATGATACAGGAACTGGCATTCCCGCTGACAAACTTCCCTTTATTTTTGATAGATTTCACCAGGTCTACGGTACGTCAATCAGGAAATACGGCAGTGTCGGACTTGGACTTATCATTAGTAAGGAAATAATCGGAATGCATAATGGCATAATCTGGGCGGAAAGTGATGAAAATGGCAGTACATTTAACATTGTCCTGCCAAAACATGATTAAGATAGATATCATGAACCACAGACCACAGACCACAGACCACAGACCACAGACCACAGACCACAGACCACAGACCACAGACCACAGACCACAGACCACAGACAAAAAAACTAAAGAAAAAAAAAATATAGGTGATCAAAGAAAGATGTAGAGAAATCAAGGTATCAATAAAACCCAGGATTTTGATCATATGAAAGAAGATTGTACGATGTATTCCCACCGGAAATGTACTGCGAATGACTTGCAGCCATGTGATTTTGAGGGTGATGATTTCAAGGATTGTTTGAGATACAAAGTAAAGAACCTCAGCACTGATTTCACACAACTGCGCTAATTACCCTCTAGTACTTTACCTAAGATATCGGGCAATGGTGATATCCGGCAGATATCAACGAAAAGGATAAGTATTATCGTGCATATCCTGAATGCCGCCGGATGGCTGAGACTTGCTTATATTCATTATCCCGCCTTAACTCAGCCTGGTTAGAGTGCGCGGCTGTAGTTCGATCATGCACACCTAAATGTGCACACGCGCAGTAACCGCGATGCCCCCGGTTCGAATCTGGGAGGCGGGACTTTATTTTTCAGCCGCAGACTATATTGTATAGTCCTGAAAATAGTTCAATGCGAAATAATTATGTGACTATACAACCGCAGACCATATCGATATATTTATATTGAAATACATTAATTGTTTTTTAGTAGGTATATAATCTATAAGATTATGTACTCAAGTTAATCCAACCAAAGGGAGGATTTTCTTGGAAGTGTATTGCTGCAGGTATACGGAATTATACTTTATTAATTTAAACTAATGATTAGCATGGATTTAAGGTGGATTAGTGTATGAGAAAAGAAATTGTTACAGTGTTAGCTATTATGGCACTTATATTTTTGATATATAGTATTGCGAAACCGACCCATTTGCATCAGGATATTGAGATGGAATACTGCGGTGGATGCCATACTGAGGATTCCATCTTAAGTATGCATGGATCCGTAGATCCTATGGAAACGGGATGTGTGGATATAGGATGCCATCCTGAAGCCATGGCCGGGTTCAGTGTTCATAAAGAAATGATACCAAGTGAATGCGATAGGTGTCACGAGTTCGGTGGAGAACCTATGTATTCGGATTGCGATCTATGTCACGGGAGTTATCATCAATTAGAAGGTAGAATAAATATTGAGGGCAAACCTTGTGAAGACTGTCATGAAAGCCATTCCCTCCTGACTGACGATGCCTGTGACAAATGCCATAGTGAAGCATACAATGATGTGAAGACCGAGGGTGGTAGTCATTTGGATCTTTCTGGTAGTTGCTATGACTGTCATATAGAACATAAGGGCATCCCGGATTGTCTTGACTGCCATGAAGGGATTGACCACAGTGGGAATATCGCAAATAAAGACTGCACAGAATGTCACAATGGGCATATGCCTAAAGGAGTCAATTTCGGTTCAGACACAACAAATGAACTATGTATTGAATGCCATACTAATGTGGCACAGGAATTCCAGGATTACCCATCCAAGCATTCAGACATTAATTGTGTAGAATGTCACCCGGTTCACCTTCAAGTAAGTCCATGCGCAGACTGCCATGAGGGAGTCCATGCGCAGTTAACAGGATTAGATGTGAGTGAATGTAGAGGATGTCATGGTGAAGCCCATTCACCTTCAAAGTATTAATCCACGATAGACCGGGTATCATAGAATTAATTGTGATACCTGGTTAATTTACTTTTTTTTAATCCCTAATATTTCTTTATCCACAATTGCCTTCCAGGCAACCATGGGAATCCATTGCCCATGATAGAAATCTTTAACTCAAATAATAAGTACTATCTACTCCAGTTAATTATTGTTATCCATCTTATCCGGAGAATCGGGAATGATACGGGAAATCACCAATAAATATGAACCAAAAACCCTGGAGGAAGACATCCAAAATTTCTGGGATTCCATAAATGCGTATCCCAGGTCCAGACAGCATAGATCCGGCAGTACAGACTTCTATTTTGTAGACGGACCGCCATATACGACCGGGCACATCCACCTCGGCACGGCATGGAACAAGATCATAAAAGATTCGATCCTGCGGCACAAATCCATGAATAACTTCCATGTCAGGGACCGGGCAGGTTGGGACATGCACGGCCTTCCTATAGAAGTGAAAGTTGAAGAAATGCTTGGTTTCAAGTCCAAGAAGGATATTGAGGAGTACGGAGTAGATAAATTTATTGCCAAATGCAAGGAGTTCGCTATCAGGCATAAGGATGATATGACCCAGCAGTTCAAGGACCTGGGAGTGTGGCTGGATTGGGAAGACCCCTACATGACCCTGAAGGATGAATATATTGAGGCAGCCTGGTGGACCCTGAAACAGGGCCATGATAAGGGCCTGCTGGAACGGGGCAAACGGGTGGTAAACTGGTGCCCCAGATGCGAGACTGCCATTGCAGACAGTGAAGTGGAATACTGGGATGAGGAGGACCCTTCGGTCTATATCAAGTTTAAAGTGAAGGGTGAAGAGAATACATATATAGTTATCTGGACCACCACACCGTGGACCATCCCTGCAAATATTGCAGTATCTGTCCACCCTGGTTTTGAATACAGCAAGATCAGGGCATGGAAGGATAACAAAGATGGCAGCGAAGTACTCTATGTAGCAACAAGCCTGGTCGAGCATGTACTGAAACAGGGACGTTATACAGACTTTGAGATACTGGACCAGATGCTTGGGGAAGACCTGCTTGAACTTTCATATGACAACCCCTTATCTGATAAGGTCCCGGCCCAGGCCGGATTTGATCATAATGTTTACATGGCGGATTTTGTCACAGCAGAGAATACCGGCATCGTTCACATAGCACCCGGCCACGGCATGGATGATTTTATGCTGGGTGTGGAGCATGAACTGCCCATTTTCTGCCCCGTTGGTCCTGACGGCAGATACACATCCGATGCAGGGGAGTATGAAGGAAAATATGTCAAGGAAGTTGACGAGCTTATCATTAGTGACCTGGAAGAAAAGGGGAACCTGCTCAAAAAAGGCATGGTCAGTCATAGGTATGGTCACTGCTGGCGGTGCAAGACCCCTATTATTTATCTTGCAACCAAGCAGTGGTTCCTGAAGATCTCAGATATCAAGGATGAGATGTTAAGCGAGATCGATAAAGTGGCATGGTACCCGGACTGGGCCGGTTCTGCCAGGTTTGCTGACTGGGTATCAGGCGCACGTGACTGGTGTATCAGCCGGCAGCGATACTGGGGAATACCTTTGCCTATCTGGATTTGTGATGAGTGCACCGCAGAAGAGGTTATAGGTACAATGAAAGAATTGCAGGAGCGTTCAGACCAGAAAGGTGAACTGGACCTGCACAGGCCAAGTGTGGATAATATCACTATTACCTGCAAATGCGGCGGGAACATGAAAAGGGTGCCTGATGTCTTTGATGTCTGGTTCGATTCTGCAGTGGCATCATGGGCCACATTGAACTACCCGCGGGAGCATGAGGCCTTTGACAAACTCTGGCCTGCTGATTTTATCACTGAAGGGCACGACCAGACAAGAGGTTGGTTCTACTCGCAGCTGGGTGCAAGTATGCTGGCTTTTGGCAAGGCACCGTACAAGAGCGTGCTAATGCACGGATTCACGCTGGACGATGCAGGCAAGAAGATGAGCAAAAGCCAGGGCAATGTAGTTTCACCTGAGGAAGTAATGGAAAAATTCGGAGCAGACACCCTACGGTTCTATGTACTCTCATCAAATGCGCCTTGGGAGGACCTTAAATTCAACTGGGACGAGGTCAGCACGATCAACAGGAAGGTCAATATCTTCTGGAACGTGTATCGGTTCCCACTGCCCTATATGGCACTGGACAACTTCGACCCCTCGGTTGTAACCTATGATTCGGTAAAGTCTCATCTAAGACCCGAGGACTGCTGGATACTGAGCCGGTTGAATTCACTTATACTTAATGTGAACGAGGCAATGGACCAGTACAACCTTCACAGGGCCACCCGGCCTATATCAGATTTTATACTGGAGGACCTGTCCAGGTGGTATGTCCAGCTGATCAGGCCCAGGACATGGACTGAAGGAGATGACCCTGACAAGCTGGCCGCCTACTGGGTGATGTACGAAGTACTGGTTAAGATTGCCAAGGTTATGGCTCCGTTTATGCCCCACCTGTCAGAATCTATCTACCAGAACCTGGTGCACAACCTTGACCCTGGCAGCCCGGAGTCAATACATATGTGTGACTGGCCCGAAGTGGAGGATGCACTGGTGGATATTGAACTTGAGAAGCAGATGGATACTGTCCGTAACATGGTAGAGGCAGCATCCAATGCCAGGCAAAAGGTTAAACGCAAACTAAGGTGGCCGGTGCGTAAGATTGTGGTGGCCCCCGAAAATGAGCAGGTAGCACAGGCTGCTGAAACCTTGATGTCAGTACTGCTTGAGCAAACCAACAGTAAGGAAATAATGATACTTGGTAGTGATGAGACCTGGGATGAACTGGGACTGGAAACTGTGCCACAACCAAAAGCTATTGGCCCGGTATTCAAAGGCGATGCAGGTAAGGTCATTGCAGCCATTGGTTCTGCTGATGTTATTTCAATGCGGGATGCACTCGTGGATTCCGGACAGTGTGAACTGGAAATAGCAGGGGAAACTGTTACTATAACATCTGAGATGGTGCGGTTCAATGAGACCATACCCGAACATATTGCAGCTGCCGAGTTCTCTGGCGGCCTTGTGTACGTGGATGCCATGCTTACAAGGGAGATAGAATCAGAAGGATATGCCCGTGAGGTTATCAGGCGGCTGCAGGATATGCGAAAAGAACTTGACCTGGATGTAGAAGAAAAGATCAATGCTGTCGTGCTGATAAAAGATGAGCGGATACTGGATCTTGTCCTGGACTGGGAAGCGCATATTGCCGATGAGGTCAGGACAAAACTGCTGGTCATCAGCATGGATATTGAGCCCAAAGGTGACCTGGTTAAGGAATGGGACGTTGAAGGTACAGGCATGAAGATGAGCATTTCAAAGATATCATGAGATTTGAAGACTGGGAGCCGCTATACCTGGAAATAATCAGGGATATGGGTTATAACCGTGTCCTGGATGAAGAATCTGCCAGGGTGTTGTCCGGAATTATTTCAGGCATGCCATCTTCTAAAATAGCATCCATCCGGAGGCTCGAAGAACTGGTCAGGGACAGGGATGTGCTTGTATGCGGCAATGCACCTACTTTGAAAGGTGAACTTGAACAGGTCCAACCTGACGATTTTTGCATCATTGCTGCCGATGGTGCCGCTGCCGTCCTTATGAATCAGGGTATTGTGCCCCACATTATTGTGACTGACCTGGACGGGGATGTTAAAGCCGAAATAGAGGCCAGCCAGAGGGGGGCAGTGATGGTGGTCCATGGTCACGGAGACAATATACCGATTATAAGTTCAATTGTTCCCAAACTTTACAATGTAGTGGGGTCCACCCAGGCCGTACCCCTGGCTAATGTCCACAACTTTGGCGGGTTTACTGACGGGGACCGATGTGTCTTTTTGGCACGGGAACTGGGGGCATCTGCTATAGTACTTATAGGATTTGATTTTTCCGACCCTCATGTAAACGCCACTAAAATAAAAAAGCTGGAGTGGGCACGTAAACTAATTGATGTTGTCCTGGAGGGGGAAGCAGGAGCAGTGGGGGTAGGAGGGGGAGCTGGTGCAGCAGGAGATAGGGGCTTAAAATCACAACCGATTTAAGCATACAGCCCAAACGAAAGACCATGGTCAATGATGGTCTGGACATACGTGTGGTACTGGTAGAACCGCTTTACGGGGGCAATGTGGGTTCCACGGCCCGTGTTATGAAGAATTTCGGTTTTTCAGACCTGGCACTGGTCAATCCATGTGAGATGGGAGGTGAAGCCAGGGCCTTTGCAATGCATGCCAGGGAGATAATGGAAAATGCTTCTGTTCATTCAACCATCCAGGATGCAGTGGCCGGTTCCAACCTGGTGATAGCTGCCACAGGGAATCCGGGCGTGAGAGTTGAAAACCATATAAGGATGCCGCCTTATTCCCCGGAATCTGTCAAGCAGTTGCTTACAGGAAAAAGCGCTTCTGTCTCCATCCTGTTCGGACGTGAGGATAAGGGTTTGAGCAATGATGAACTGAAGCTTTGCGATATAATTATGAGCATTCATACCAGTCCTGATTATTCCAGTATGAACCTGTCCCACGCAGTGGCTGTAGTACTTTATGAACTAAGCGATCTGGAGGCAGGCAGTATCAAACTTGCCCAACGTCCGGACCTGGACCTGATGTATGGTCATATCACACAACTGCTGGGAGAAATTGATTATCCTGTACATAAGAAGGATAAGACTACATTGATGATACGCAGGATTCTGGGGCGTGCAAGATTAACATCAAGAGAAGTACAGACTATCCGTGGCCTGATAAGGCGGATTCAATATCGATTAAATAAACTGGAATGATTGACCGACAGCCTCCACACATTTATTAAAATGTTTTTCTAAAAATCGACAAGTATAAATATTATTACGTGCTGTTACTTTACTAACATTTATTAGTGCAAAGAGTATTAAATAATTTAAGAGGAGGAGATGGATGCCAGAAAAGGATGGTATTACTGTTCTTATTGAGAACAGGTGGATAATCATTGCAGGTATTGTCCTGTTATTGATACTGGCCACCTTTGGTTATATCATCCTTCCGCTACTGGATGGTATCATCCTGGGATTGGTGTTTGCCTATGTTGCCAGACCCATAAGGAGAGAACTAATAAAAAGGGGCGTAGGTGAGCGGATATCTTCATTGGTTGCTACTGTTGCCATAATCACACCACTTATGGGAATCCTGGGGCTGGGTATGATCGAGATATTGAACCAGTTGATCATGATGGCCAAGAACCAACAGCAGTTGGTCAATTCGACAATTACTTTCATAAATGAACTGGATATCCCTGAGCCTATATATCAGCTGATACAGGATGCAGTGTTAAACCTATCTTCTACTATTCTGCCCATGTTGGGGCAGATTCCCTTTTCGATGGGTATAAAGATCGCCCTATTCATACTCAATGTTATCATTTCGGTATTTGTATGCTTTTTTTTGCTAATGGATGGCTCCAGGTTCGTGACCGCCTTAATGCGTACGGTCCCTGGGAATAAGCTCTTGATTGCTGAATCATTTAAGGAGCACCTTGATTATATCCTGGCAGGCATCTTCCTTGGTAACATTTATGCCGCCATGATCACCAGCATTCTTTCAGTCGGGGTGTTCTATTATTTCAAGGTGCCACATATCCCTGCAATGTCGGCACTGATACTTATCGCAGGCTTAATACCCATATTTGCAGGCTGGATGGTGCTGCTGCCTATTGCTATATTCAGGTATTTGGAGTTCGGGGTCGAGAATGCGGCTGTGTTTATACTGGTATCAGCCCTCATCCTGTATGTACCCACTGAATTAATATTCAAACCCTACATCGTTGGCAGGGCATCCCGTATCCATCCGCTCCTGGTTATGCTGGCATTCATCGGCGGCGGTCTTGTGGGTGGTATAGGCGGGTTCTTTATGGCACCTATATTCCTGGGTACGCTGATTGCGGCATATAGGGCATATATTGATGTGGGCAAAAAGGAAAATGATGATTTATTTATGTCAGTAGATGATTAGTTAGAATAATTAGAAGGTTATGATATTATGAATAGGATAGGAAGTTTTGTTTTGGGATTGTTGGTTAATGAAGGTGATGGATTATGAAGTTCAGTTCAATGATAATTGCAATTGCGGTTTTATCCTTATTTACTGCAATAGCTGTTGCTGCACCTGCTGCACCTACTAATGTTGATGCATCAGATGTGACGGGTGATGATGGGGGATATATAAATATAACTTGGGACAAATCCGATGACGATGGAGTTAATGTTACAGGTTACGATATTCTGCGAGCCACAGAACAGGATGGAACATATTCTTTAAGGGGTAATACATCAAGTGGGATTGAAATATATACTGATAACACAGAAGATGAAATTGATTACTACTATAAAGTGAATGCCTCTGATGGTACAAACTCTTCAAGTTCAAATCCTACAGAATCTATTCAATCTAAGGATGACAAATCACCAGAAATAACTGAGGTAACAAATGGAACTGTAACTAATTCTACTGCAGTAATTACCTGGATAACTCACGAGGACTCTACATCTAGGGTGGAATATGGTATAGATTCAACCAGTGAGTACGATAATTCTAGCTCTTCAAATGTTACATCACACGAGATAACCCTTACAGTTTTGAATCCTTCAACAACATATAAGTATCGAGTTTTTAGTACTGATGAAGCTGGTAATTCCAATAAAAGTGAAGAAAAGAGTTTTATCACAGCATCCGACACTACAGTAGATACTACAAAACCTACAGTTGAAGATACATACCCTGAAAATGATAATACTAGCTTCAATATTACGGCTAATATCACAGCAGAGTTTAGCGACGAAATGAATGGATCAACACTGAATACTAGTTCATTTCTTCTAAACATTTCATCAAATTCAAGTTCAATTTTAGGTACGGTAACTTATGACAGTTCTACAAAGACTGCGACCTTTGATCCAGACGAATATCTGAATTACAATACGGAATATACAGCAACGGTGACTACTGATGTAACAGATTTGGCAGGAAATAATTTGAACGAAACCGAAACTTGGAGTTTTACTACTGAACATGAAGACACGTCTAATAATGCACCTACAGTGGAAAAAGAAAGTGTTAATCCTACAAGTGGAGTTACACCGGTCACATTTAATTTTTCTGTAACAATAAAGGATGTTGATAACGATACACTCGAGTACGTGTACCTATATATTAATGATGATGACCACGAAATGGAAGAAGATGATTCTTCTGACCAAGTCACATCTGATGAGAAGGATTATGTTTTCAATATAACAATTAGCGATGTAGGTACATATAAATATTATTTTAAGGCCTCTGACGGCAATGATACAGTAGAAACTGATGAAAAAGAATTAGTTGTAAATTCCAAGACATACTCTTCAGGCAACCGCATCTGGGTTCAAGACACTGGTATGTCCAAAACCTACACCTGGAACCCCCAGAGTTTTAGCGGCTTCTACTACGACCTTGACAATGACATAGGGAAAGAGACCTTGACCATTAAGGATATTGGCAGGTCACTGGGCAAGAGAGACATCATATACGAGACATCCCCTATAACTATCGATTTTGAGCAGGACATCTGGGAGACCTACGAAGTCATCGGCTTCATGGCAGACCGGTACTTTGCAGGCTACACCAAAGATACCACCTTTGCTTCAGACAGTGACAGCCTGCTGGACGAGAGACAACTCAGCAAGGTCCTGATGGATACGGATAAGAAATACAAGCTAACGTCGGGTTCATCCCTGGAACTGGAAGAAGGGTATGAATTAAGGATTTCTGAATTCGGTTCAGGCGGCGATGCTGTGATGGTGGCAATGTTCAAGAACGGCGAAAAGGTGGTTGAAGATATAGTCGAAGAAGATGACACCTTTGTCTATGAAAAAGACCTGGGAGGTGCCAGGGATATTCCTATCATTGCTATCTACTTTGATAAAGTATTTGTGGGAACAGAAACCAGCACCATTGTGATCGAGGGTATCTTCCAGGTATCTGATAATTATATTGATGTCAGTACTGGGGATGAGTTCGGCTTGATGGAGATCAAGAGCGCAGACTCAACCGGCATTGAAATGGAAAATGATAATACCGTAAGTCTGGGGAAAGGAGATGACTTCAACCTCATGGGTAAGATCAATATCATAGTGGCTGATGATAGTACACTGCGGTTCGCACCCTATGTTGATATGTCAGAACCGGGCACCTATGAACTAAGAGGTACAGTAACAGAGGAAACCACCTTCAAGTGGACACCCTTCAACTTTGAAGGTCTGCTCTATGATATGGATACCGGTTATGGTGACGAAACACTGGAAGTAGTACGTAACGGAAAATCAGTTGATTACGGTAAGTTAACCTACACCACTAACACTTTTGCCTTCGGAAGTTATTGATATGACAATGGTCTCACCTCTGTCAGCTAGCAATGGAGCACTTATTTCCAGCACCTTTGGCTGGTACAGGATTTCTATATCCTCGCTATCGCTCTCATACCCGGATTTGGAGGCAGTGACTTTGAATTCACCAGTTTCAACGGGTGTATAGATAAGCTCACCATTGGAATCG
>Ga0255372_10141_pt1 | contig 13932 bp, 13 predicted proteins | sample ANMaggSeSYBR01E8_FD_182092 | JGI IMG/M metagenome (GOLD analysis project Ga0255372, IMG submission 182092) | Sediment cell enrichment communities from methane seep in Santa Monica Basin, California, United Staets - ANME aggregate JGI... | ecosystem: Environmental > Aquatic > Marine > Cold seeps >...
GTTATGTAAAAATGTATTAGTTATATTTTAAGCACAACTCGTAAAAATCAATCAATAGATCTGCTATTTTGGGCTTATGGTTGCTAATCCATTTGAAGGTATCTTCCCAACTAAGAGATTCAATATTGATTTTCTCAAAAGCGGGTATGAAATAGTCAAAATACCATTCATTCATCTCCCCATCGTATGAATCAACACGTTCTTTGACTTTTTCTTGGATTGATTTTGTATCCATTTCTCTTGAAAATGTACCCTTATCAATAGTATCTTGTGGAGCGAGAACGATAAAATCAAGGCGAGCAAGGGAAGATGATTTGATACCAGATTGAGCCAAAACTTCGGCCATACAGGCTACATTTCTTGCAGCTTGATCATAAGATGGTGCATGAGCTATCCCTTTTGCCAGCGGAGCACCAATTTTGGCTTCAACCACTGTAAATTGAGTAGCATTTTTTGCCAGTTCAAGATCCGCCTTGCCTTTTTCTCCGATTTTAATATGCCCGATCACTCCATCCGCATTGGTTCTTGACTCACTCAACGGATCACCACGAAATCTTGCTTTAAATACGGTAGGTAATAAACCTTCAGAAAACCAAGAACTACCTTCTTGAAAATTCAAGGGAAAGCCTACATCGGGGATAGATCTCGCGTGGCGAAGAACTAATTTTATTAGCCAACACTCGTTATAAATTTCTGTTGGTCGAAAATTTGGGGTGGTTGTGTCTAATGAGGAAATAAGATCTGATAATAAATCCATTTCTATACCTTTTTTACATAACGGATGAGCTCACCCGCCTAAGATTATTTGATTATACTTGCGCCGCCGGTCCACAATGGTCGGGTGGAGCGTGGGTTAGGTTTTCTTGATCAATCAATAATTCTTTCTACTATTAATTTCTGGTTATCATCTGAAGGAAACGCAACATAATCACCACCTTTTGAAACCGAAAATGGATACATTATATCCCTGCGAGCAATATCTATTATGTCGTGTTGAGTGATATAGACATCAAACGGATCTTCTGAAATATTGATGTCTAATATATGTAACTCGTCAAAAAAACTCATATACAATATTTGATTACTATCTTTTGACCAAACAGGGTAGTCTATATCGATATCTGATTGCAGGCCTAAATCTAGAGTATCGCCTGAGTGTATGTTTGTGACAAAAATTGTTTCATGCTGAAACTTGTCATCATCGGCTGCAACCCACATGATGTATTTACTGTTTTCTGACCATGAAGGAGGTTCATAATGAGGAGAATTATCTACTGCAATGAGTCTTATTTCGTTATCTATAGAAATGATGAATTGTAAATTCCCTCCTTCATCTCCCAAATCTAATACAACAGCCGTATATCTTCCATCAGGAGATACTAAGTAATAACGAACAGGTAAATCCTCAATGATTCTAGGAAGATAGGTAAATTCTCCGCTTTCTAAATCCAATAAAGCACCAGTACCTTGAACAGCAAGTTTATTATCATTGTCTATCCATTCAAGCTTATCCTCGAAATCATATGCGTGTCGTAAGGGCTTAGGCAGTTGATAGTTTTGATAATTATTTTTTGAGATATGCCATACCACGATTTCATCTTGGTAACCTGGTTGAATAGTAGATATCCAGGCTAAACTCTCTCCGTCTGAGGACCATGCTGGAAAGTATTTACCTCGCTCCTCAGTTACCCGAATAATGTCTCCATTGGTTACATCCTTTATACAAATATCTCGCATTGGATATAAATGGATACCATCATTAATTAATCCATCTTTATAGTCAGAACTTGTTAGATATATACACTCAAAAGCGATCTTATTTTCCCTTGGAGACCATGTAGTATACCGGGCTATTTTAGGATTGCCAAAATTAAGAGACAGATACCAACCAAGGCAGTAAATTGGAACAAGGAGCACAAACAATATAGGCCATTCTGGATTATTCTTTACGAAATCCTTCCATTTTTTTCCCATATAGAAAACCTAACGTATGAGCTCACCCGCAGCCCTTAACCAGTATAAAGCAAATATTCTACTGAATTTTGTTTAAATGCTTAATTACCATCATTAATAAAATGCCAACCTTACCTGGCTGTCGGGTGGAGCGTGGGTTATGCTGAAAGTTGTTCACCAAAAGAATCTTGGTATATCTTGAATTACAAGCATGAATAATGTGCCAACAAAGAAGAATCCGATTGAAGAGAGGATAAAGCTAATTAGAACATTGGCAAATGACTGCAAATAATTCAGATCCATTATGACTTTTACACTTATTGTTGATATAACAAACCAATATACAACAGGTGCGATTAAAAAAAAGAGGTTATTGGATTCGGGGAAGAATAAGTTACTCAAAAAGGTCAATAACAGAATTACTATACTTGTAACAACGAATGCTACAACAGATGAGAAAAGCAATTTGTCATAACAATATTTGTTGTTATCAAAAAATACTTGATTCATTTTGTGCATAAGGAATACGAATAATAGAAACCAAATTGGGACCATAACAATGCTAACAACCAGCAGATTAAAAGTTTCTATGTCGTCATAAATAATGCTAATTGGTGCTAAGAATAGTACTATGATGATTACTATCCAGGCTATCGCCTCACCAAACTTATCATTTACTTCTTGAGTAATTGAGGTGAAAGTCTTTGGTGTTGGACTAATCAAAACAGTCCAAAATGAAAGCAACCATTGCTTAATGCTTGACATAATAATTTCCGAGACCGAAATAATCGTAATTATCCAATTTTTCTTGAAGCATAACGGATGAGCTCACCTGCAGCGCTTAATCAGTATAAACCCAATTATTAGTGATTTTGTGATTAACACACCTTGACCATCGCTTTTAATGGCCAACGTTACCCGCTGTCAGGTGGAGCGGGGGTTAGGGCGAAATTTCCTTATTAATTAACTTTACTACTTTTTGATGTCTTTCTTTTCTTTTTTCAGTTGAGTTGAAGCCAATAATTCTTAGGGCATTATGGAGTTCCGTATTATATTCAAAAATTGTAGACAAAGCATAAGAAATTATTAATTCTTGAGATACATACTCAGCATTTAGATATGTATTTAATAAGGCATTGATAACCTCAGTATCTTTTCCAAACCCAATAAGGAGAGTTATCACATCTTCTTTTAATAAGTCGTTTGATCCTATTTCTCCCAACAGAATAGCTATTAGATAGTCACGATCCACATTTTCAAAGTCAATCTTTAGCAAAGCCCAATTAACTAACGACCTAAACTCATTGCTATTTTGACCCTTTTCAGACCTTAATAATTCCTCCAGTCTTGGAACTAATTCTCTAATCCTTAAGTGACCTGCTGCTCTTATTGTTCTATCTTGCTCAACATTCTTCTTAAATGCTAGAATAATTAATTCTCGAGCCTCTTTGCGTTCATCACCTTCTAGATCTGTACAAACATATTCGGCTAACCCGTTATAGTGAAAATAACGGTAATCTCCAAAAACATATTCATAAAACAAGGAAAATGCTTCTGAGTGTTCCTTTTCAATGTTTCCCATAATTAATTTGCCCTAACGTATGAGCTCACCTGCCGCCGGTTTTGCTTTTAATGATTATAGATTATTTACCAATAATTGCTAAAAGCGGCCGATTCCCCTCGCCGCAAGGTGGTCAGGTGGAGCGCGGGTTAGCCTGCATTATTACTAGTAATCCCGTTGAGTCATACCTACATATTCCCCTTGAAACCAAACGTGAGAATGACCTTGTTCATCCATTAAATATGTATCATCTCCTTCCTTCCATATGAATAATCCTATTTCAGGTTCCCAAATGGGTTCGAACTCTATGTAACTATCCGATATTCGTACTATTTCTTCGTTCAGATACACATAGAATCGATTCCTATTAATTTCAGCTGAATTCCCAAAGGGGTCAAAAAAATTGAAATCGACAACTCGTTCTATTCTTACACTTGGGAAATCATAGAACTTATGTTTTAAGCAATTTCCATCAAGAATATTGCGGAAGCAATCCTCACTGTAATAGTTGAAATACGCAACCTCGTTATTTGATGCTAATCTCAGTCCGTTTGTATCTATGGCATAAATAGGAGGATTCGATTGACAGTCATTTGATAAAAGGAGGGTATGAGTATCATGTTTAATTGTTTTTGTATGCGGACATGGAATAAGAGCAATCTGTTCCTCTGAAGGCAAATCATTAATGTCATATCGAATAAAGACTATCTCCTCAGAGTGAGCATCAGTAGTAAACTTATGCATCTTCACCAAGAATATTTTATCGCTTAGCCAAGTAGGCGGATTATCCCAAGCCATTTTGTACCCAGGTATTATTGGTAATATATCCACGAACTCATTTTTACGCATTTTATAGATGATCAGTCTATCAATTATTTCTTCATTATCCTTTTTAACACGGTAGTTCGATGCAATATAGCTATTACATGGCGATATGCTTGAGTAACCCAATAAAAATGCATCATTATCTCCGGTTATTTCCTTTATATTGAATAGAACCGAGTGTTCTTTGCCGAATATATCAGTTGAAATGATTTTGTTTTCTTGCTCGTAAAGAAACAACCATTTTTGATTAACCTGTTCTGTTACAGAATCAAATGCTACATCGTCTCCAAAATTTGTCATCGGAGGGGATATTGGATTAAATGGAAAATAACGAGATTTTAAGGACATACCGATGCAAATTAAACTAAGAACAATCGATACTATTAATATTATGTAAGTTGGTTCTTTTCTAATCTGTTTTATCATTTTAATTTCAGCCAACAATAATCAGAATATATAAGCAGGCTAACGGATTGAGCTCACCTGCAGCCGGGTCGTGGTTTGAAAGATCGTGCGTCCCAGGCCGTCCACCTTAACCGGCTGTCAGGTGGAGCGGGGGTTATATAGCTTCGCCGATTGTTTTATATTCATCACTTCTATAGTGATAGCAATTCCAATACCAAGTAGCATCGTCCAAGACCCCCAACCTGTACTGCTATTATATGTAAATAGAATATGTGGGAGAACAGGTATAGCAGAGATGAACAGAAGAAATATTATCCATTTTGACAATCTTTTTGAATAGTTATCTATTTTGGTATGGATTATTGAGTAAACGCTTAAACCAAAATACCAAAACACTATCAATTGACCAGAAAGCTGTAAGAGCAAAAATGACAAGACGGCCCAGAGTGGTGATAACCTATTGATAGAATCTGGATTGGCAAAGAAGTAGATTATGTCTTTAAACACAGAGAATCCATTGATAATAGAAGGAGGGCCTGGCACTCCGGAAAATAACTTCTCCCATGGCGCAACAGATGAGAGTATCAGAAATGCTGAGGTAAATAAGCGTGATATCCTCCGATTCGAAATTTCCATTTCCATTCCATAATAAAGCTATATAACGGATGAGCTCACCCGCCGCAATTTGTGATTGTTTATAGAAATTGTAAACGATTCTACAACTATTTAAGCAATGGTTCTTGTTCGGCGTACGGGCGGAGCCCGGTCGGGTGGAGCGGGGGTTATATTGAGCGGCGGTGAAAGCAGCACCCGCTTAACTTTAGCAACTTCCAAAAAACAACGAGAATGAGACCAATAAAACGAGATTAACGAGAAAACATTCAATCTTAGAGAAGCTTAATAACGATTCTAAACCAGGACACCCTTAAATTAACAATATCTGACGTAAATGAAAAGCGGTCCCCAAAAACTGGAACCATCAACCAAATAAAGCAGAAAATAATGATCAACAAATTATATAGGAAAACAACTACCAAAAGGAATTAATAACAAAAGCTTTTAAGCAACAACATGCAGCCGCGAAATATAACGGATGAGCTCACCTGGCGCCGGGTCTTCCTTGATGATCCCCCGGCCCATTTCACCGCCCTTAACCGGCGGTCAGGTGGAGCGGGGGTTAGCTGATTTTATTATAGCAATAGTATCAATCCAATAAATTTACGTCGGGCACGAAAGTTTCAACTTCAATAATATACATTTCATACGACTCTATTTGTTTAGGAAAATGGTATCTAATATCAAAACGTACTCCACAATCTATGAATCCCCTGTCTTTGCAACTAGAACTTTCCGCAAGTTTGTATAGTTGATCTACAGAATAATCGTATTCCAAGAAACTTCTCATTTTCTCTGGTCTTTCTCGTTCTAAGACGATAATTTCTACAGTTTCGTTATTCTCAACTCTTATTTCCCAAAGCCACATAACACCATCTGATCTTATCTCTCTTACCTGCATCGTATATGACTCTGGTCTCAAGAGATTCCATAGAGGTTTATTAACCAATATCTTAACTCGCGTAGAAAAGAGGTAAACAAAACTAAAAGCAAGGAGAATAACTATAGCTGCCTTGATAGCTTCGACTATTACCACTTTTCGAGAACGAACGGGACTATTCATAAATAATCAGAGTGCATTGAAAAAAAGAAAAATCAATCAGCTAACGTATGAGCTTACCTGCCGCCAATTTGACCCTTTTAAGGATTTTAACTCAAAACTAAAAATAAACTAAAAGCGGCCGATTCTCCACGCCAGAGGCGGTCAGGTAGAGCGGGGGTTAGGATGACCGGCGGGGAAAGCAGCAACCCGCTTGACTTTAGCAACTGATAAAAAACAACGAAAGTGAGACCAATAAAAGGGAATTGATGAGAAAGATTACAATCTTAGAGAAACTTTATAACCTATTCTAAACTAGAAAAACCTTAAATTTACCTGAATTGTCGTAAAGGAAAACCTGATACCGAAAACTGAAACCATCACCCCAAGACTAAGTCATTTAAGAACAAAAACCAACAAATAGAAACCAATTCCAAAGAATAATTAACCACAAAACCTTAAATTCAAGATTATGAAGCCGGGCCAGCCTAACGGATGAGCTCACCTGCAGCCGGGTTTGCTTTCTAACATTATAGAACCAAAACCAATAAGGAGAAACGAAAGTTGGAATTTCCGGAGCGATAGGCTTGTCAGGTGGAGCGGGGGTTAGGGCGTTTCTTTTTCTTTTAAAGTCAATGATACTTGTCCTTCTACATACTTTCCTTTATCTACATAGATCCGATAATTGATTAGCAGATAGCTCGGTAGTTTTTCAGCATCACGAAATGTAATCTTTCCTAGATCAATATCACTTTCTGGAAAGGAAACATATTCTTGCGTTGATCCAAAAATGAACCTATGATTTTTTCGACTTTGATAACGCCAATGGTCCATTGTCATTTGAGCTCTTCCACATTCTTTAGGTATGTCAATTGATACTTGGTAATGTATGGCTGGAGTTGTTCCTGTATTTCGCAAGATGATAGCATTGCTGTTGAAATTTATTGATTTAGGACGATTCCTTTCAATTGCTTTATCTAATTCATTGTCTTGTAACCAACCAATATCTAATATTGCTTTTTCTTGAGATTTCTTTATCTCATTAACAGTGACAACGAAACCATATATAGCAAGTGGTATAAGGGATAATTCGACAAGAAGTTGACCTAGTGATAGATTATCTCCCCAAGACTCAATATTGGTAAATTTAACAAGGAAGAATCCAATAAGGAAAATGGCACCGTATACAATAAGTGTTATTCCGAAGTACTTAAAATATTTCATAGGTATTTGTAGTGATTTTATTAAAATCGCCCTAACGGATGAGTTCACCTGTCGCCGTTTTTGCTTTTATCGATTATAAATCAAAAAAACATCGTGCCCCAGGGTTGCCCTGGGTTTTTTTGCTGAAGGCGATCAGGTGCAACGGTGGTTAGGTGCCACATGAAGCATAAAAAACTGTCTGGACGTGAGGAAGCCTTGTTTTTTCATGCTTCAGTAGGGGGCTGACCTTCTCACGCTGAGTGACGCTGGTTTATCTACGATGCATATTAGGGCAAAAGGTCAATTTTGCCTCTTTTTTGCTGAAGGGTGGGAATTTTAGAAAATGGTGCTTTATTAGGGGTCTCGCCATGATAAAATCTTCTGCCGGTTGGCGGGCTGAAAGTTCTTGCTGATAGCCTTTTTTCCCCGCCAGCACCACGCCCAGAAATCATGGGGACGGGGGCCCCCATGTCAAGCATCATTTTTACACCCTAACCACGTAAGAGGCAATTTTAGAGGGCTTTTGAGCGATTTAGGCAACCTAACGGATTGAGCTCACCTGCAGCCGGGTCGTGGTTTGAAAGATCGTGCGTCCCAGGCCGTCCACCTTAACCGGCTGTCAGGTGGAGCGGGGGTTATATAGCTTCGCCGATTGTTTTATATTCATCACTTCTATAGTGATAGCAATTCCAATACCAAGTAGCATCGTCCAAGACCCCCAACCTGTACTGCTATTATATGTAAATAGAATATGTGGGAGAACAGGTATAGCAGAGATGAACAGAAGAAATATTATCCATTTTGACAATCTTTTTGAATAGTTATCTATTTTGGTATGGATTATTGAGTAAACGCTTAAACCAAAATACCAAAACACTATCAATTGACCAGAAAGCTGTAAGAGCAAAAATGACAAGACGGCCCAGAGTGGTGATAACCTATTGATAGAATCTGGATTGGCAAAGAAGTAGATTATGTCTTTAAACACAGAGAATCCATTGAAAACAGATGGTGGGCCTTGTACTCCGGAATAAAACTTTTGCCATGGTGCAATAGATGAGAGTATCAGAAATGCTGAGATAATTAAGCGTGATATCCTCCGATTCAAAAATTCCATTTCCATTCCATAAAAAAAAGCTATATAACGGATGAGCTCACCCGCCTAAGATAACTTGATTATACTTGCGCCGTCGCGTCATCAGGGTCGGGTGGAGCGGGGGTTAGGCGTGTTCTATCAATTCAGGCAAATTATATTTCTGAACTCTAAACCAAACAGCTCGACTTATCAAATGTAATCCGCCAATTGCAATAATACAAGCCAATATGGCAGTGCCGGCGTTATGATAATCTAGGAGTAAGATGCTCTGAATAAGGGACAAACCAATACCGCCGCCCCCGATTAAACCAAGCACAGATGCAATTAGGAAATTGACAGATAAGTACTTGAAGGTTAGGCCAGGGAAGAATACCTTGAAAAGTAAAGGCCAATTCAAAGACATATGTCCTTGGGCATATTCTGAAAATTCCCCAATTAATACCGCCGTTGAATATACGGTAAGAGCCAGTACACCGGATTTGGAGCCAATACCAGCTAATAAAATTATGAACATACAGGTAATCAACGGGTGAACAGCTCGGACCACAGCAAGTATGGGCTGTAAAATGTAATTAAATACTCTACCCCAGATTGACGATGGCCGGGCACTAATAAAGGTTAATAGAGAGGCTAATAACGCGCTAATAGTAGTAGCAAGAAAAGCAATCTGAAATGTCTCTATCATTTTGATAGCCACCAAGCGGTTAGTCTCACTATTACTTATGTTGGGCTTTGATAAAGCTGTTAACACACGAACAATATGAACCTTCCGCTGGGGCAGGGCGATTGTTTCTATCTTCATAATTGATTGATATGAGTAGATGAAGAAGACCAAAATCCCTATCCAGAATATAATTCTCATCCAAGTTTGTATTTTAGGCCTTTCTTGCTGCGTATTCATCAGTTTCCTTTTTTGACATAATTATTGTGGTTTTAAATATATATAAGTAATTAAAACGCCTAACGGATGAGCTCACCTGCCGCCGATTTGACCCTTTAAAGATTTTAACCCAAAACTAAAAATAACTCAGAGCGGTCGATTCTCCACGCCAAAGGCGGTCAGGTGGAGCGGGGGTTAGCCGTCAAGTTCATTAAACTCCAGAATCACATAGTACCAGAGGCCATCTCTTCTTCCGAAGAAACCTATACCATTTTCGCCCACACGGGGGTTAACTGGTGGAGGATTTCAACCATATCCGAAAGGAATACTGTCATAATAATTCGGAAGAAATTGCCCATTATAGGAGATGCCGACTCGCGGTCCCTTGCGAAAGAAGTAGAAGGGCTTGTCGTTGATCAACTGCCAATAGAAGGCATCGTCCAACCCATATTTTTCGTTCAAAATCTCCCCATCCTGAATTATAAAATGAGTCATGTCCATGACCCAGTGGTCGTCCCACGAATGGAATCCCTTGAGTGGAAGGCTGGCTGAGAAGGATGACGCGAAGGAGAAGACTAGATCATGCTGGCTGTTTCGGACCTCTAGATAGGTATGCTCGCCCATCCCCAGCACAAGCAAGTCCCCGGCAACCCAGATGGGCGGCTTTCCAGGATCCGTGCCTTTAAGTGGCTCTTCCTGCCAGATGCTGATGGTTTCATTTTGGACCAGATAGATGACCGCGTTATCCTTTTCATAAAAAAACTTATCAGGATCTTTGACAGTTTGAACAAGAAAAGCCAGCACTTCGCCCGTTGGCGTCGAAAACATGTGAACAGCGGGTAATCTAAAGATGTTGTTGAGCACCAACTCACCATCCAGGTACAATTCATGGGGCTTTTCGATATCTGATCGCAGTTCGTACCCAAAGGGTTCGAGCATTTCGTTGACGTATGCATGTGAGTTGGGGCCGCAGGGAGGGATGGAGCGATCACAAGGGATCGGTTCCAGGCGGGCTTCGGGAGGTATGGCCCTTTGAAACACCCCCCCGGGCTCTTCATTTTGCACTTCTTCTGGGAGTTCGTATTCAGTCACTGATATTCCAGGGGGCAGCGGCGCGGTATTTTCCCAGAAGGAAATATCTACCGGACGCAGGGATGCCGAGTGAAACGCCGGATCGGCGTCAAATTCAACGGGGCGCAACCAGGCAAGAGTAGAGGCGATGCGATCGAAATGTTCAGCGTTTGCTTTGATAAACAAGAAACGTTGCGGCAAGTCCGCTGATGGATTTTGAATGACCTCCAGAACTGTTGCGGGGTGAATTCCAGGAAGAGTTGTAAGCTCACAACTTAAACTATGAGCGCTTCTCTCGTGGTTTGTGCTTATCCAGGAAACAGAATAAACGTCTTTCGTGTCGATATTGGCCAACCAAGTACATACATTAAATGCTGAGCGCATGTACATCATGTCCGGCATATAGCCAATCTCTACAAAGCCATCTTTTCCCGAAAAGGAGCCTGGAGATCCATTTTCTTCCCAGTCCAGAGGGACATAAATGGAAAACCAACCTTCGGGATCAAGATAATTCTTCTCATAATCTCTCATGGCTGGTGGAGAAGACAAGTCAGGAGTATTCGTTGCAGCAGGGGTGATTGTAAGCTCTGAGGATGGAGTAAGTGTATAAAATGGCGATGGTGTGTCTGATGGCAGCGTGGTTTGTATCACGGCAATTGTAGGCAAAGCAGGAAGGCACGAACTCAAGAGAATTGTCAATAATAGCCAAACCTTGATCTGAGAATAACTTTTTAGCATGTTCATCTAATACCTCACATATTCTAAAAAGTAAAAATATATTAAGCCGGCTAACGGATGAGCTAACCTGCAGCCGGGTCTTGTTTTGACGATCCTATAACCCAGGCCGCCCACCTTAACCGGCTGTCAGGTTGAGCGGGGGTTATGCTGAGTTCTTATTCGAGTTCATCATGCTCCTTTTTTGTTATGGGAAACCACCTACAGATAATTGTAGGTCTCATGTCCTTAGGCCATTCAGGTTCTTCATCTTCTTCCCATGACTTTAAAAGTATTGAAACGGAGTCTATTCCATAAGTAGCGGAGAATGCAACAAACAACCCCTGGCCTATCATGTGCTCACAATAAGAAATTGCATATTCCATTTTGCCAGATGATTTCCAAGGTTCTTCGCTCGCTCCTTGCTCAAATTGCCATCTTAAAATAGATGAGCCATCAACGGGTTTACATGAAATATTATTAGCTCCATTACCAATTGATTTTAATGCGCGAAGAAACATGTCAGCCCGATCGTAGAAAATTCTTTTGAAATCCTCATTACTCATATAAACCAATCCTAATATTATCGAAGCATAACGGATGAGCTCACCCGCAGCCGGATGGGCTTTTAATGATTATAGATTAAGAACCAATAAAGGGAACAAGTTATAAAACACCCCACGTGACAGGCTGTCGGGTGCAGCGTGGGTTAGGATTCAAGTTTCGATACAATCTTTTCAGTTATTGATATAACCCTATCAACTATCCCAAGAGCATTTTCTTCAATCGTTCGATCAAGATTGTGAAATCTTAATAATCTTGAACCTGCTATCATCTCAAAGAAATCGTATGATTCAATGATCGATGGATCATCCACTCTTTCGCCTCTTAAAAATCGTCTTGACAGCCCATGACTTAGGGGGATTCTAATATTGCTATAGAAATCGATTATGTCATCGTACAGTTGTTTCTCGATATCTAAATGATTAGATACTTCCGATAATATTTTGTAAAATGAATAATGGGGTTTCTTAGAATCTTCTAGGCGGATTTCTTCAATGTCGTTCTTCTTAAGTGTTGAGGGAGCATAATTGTCTGATTGATCAAGATTGATATACAAAAGAAGATCTCGCAAAAAAACCTCAAGCAGAGTCGAAGAAAGATGAGTACTGGAGAGTAACAATCCGGCTTCGAGAGATAACGATAACTCCTTAGCATACAATATCCCTGCTCCATCATGTATAGGGTATTGATCCAAACGCTTTTGTAGTTCGCGTATTTTTTCTACAGTTTCAGGTTCAAACTGATCGGATAGAGGTTGAATAGTTATCATTTTAATGAATCCTAACGGATGAGCTCACCCGCCTAAGATAACTTGTTTACACTTGCGCCGCTGCGTCACCAGGGTCGGGTGGAGCGGGGGTTATGTGATTGAACATGATAAACGAAGCAAAGATAGTTCGTTCAATTCTAGTCAATATTCTCCCTAAGAACTCGATAGAGTTGTTTGCCCACATCCTTATGAGATGGAATAATTTGAACAAATAAATCCCCAAGTTCAAATGCATAAGCATAACCGCCATTCATTCTTTTGTTTAACGCATTCACAGACTTTACCGAGTTCCTGGCATAATCCCAGCTTTTTTGAAGGGAAACATACACCCCGTACTTTTCATTTTCAAGATAGAGATTAAATCTTAAAGCATATAGGGGTTTAGCAATTGGTCCAGGAACATAATCATCATAATAAACATTTTCGATGACATAACCATTGTTTTGAAGTACAGTTATAAATTCTTCAGGGGTGATATGAATTGAGTTTTGTCTTTTGGCCCAAATTCCATAAATTGAAATATACAATCCTACTACTATTAATAGAAGGATTAATCCAATAACAAATTTTATTACTAATGTGCTTGATTTTTGCATAAATAAAAATCACATAACGGATTGAGCTCACCTGCAGCCGGGTCGTGGTTTTGCAAATCGAGGTCCCAGGCCGCCCACCTTAACCGGCTGTCAGGTGGAGCGCGGGTTAGGTTGAAATCACGGTTCAAGAGAGATAATTGGAGGATTATCCTCATAAATTGACATTTTATTGTCTACCGCAACCAATACCTCTTGAATTAAGTCATAGTTTGTTTTTTCTTCAAACCATGTTGAAACCCTTACCAAGAATTGTCCATATTGACCGATGTATCTGCAACTTTCAATGTTCCCAGTGTCATACTCAAATATAATACATCCAAAATCAGCCCCTTCTGAGATATTAAAATCAAATTCCACTTCGTCTGGTTTCAAATACTCATTATTATTATCTTGGTATTCTGGAAATGCTAAGGTATGCCTAGTTTGGTAATCATCCAGTAATGATTGAGAATCCTTGTAATAATGAATTTCAACCAAGAATCTGCTGATTTCACCATAGAAATAAGTCACATACTTTTCTTGACGATTTTCACATCCACTCATTAATGGTGCTGATATACAACCCTCACTGATTCCAGCTTTTTCCCAACCATCTGGTAAATCACTTTCATCAATAAACAGTTTTTCCCAATCCAATATTG
>Ga0255372_10144_pt1 | contig 13836 bp, 12 predicted proteins | sample ANMaggSeSYBR01E8_FD_182092 | JGI IMG/M metagenome (GOLD analysis project Ga0255372, IMG submission 182092) | Sediment cell enrichment communities from methane seep in Santa Monica Basin, California, United Staets - ANME aggregate JGI... | ecosystem: Environmental > Aquatic > Marine > Cold seeps >...
TATGATTGGTGGACTAGGAATGCCGGAATTAATAATAATTCTTGTAATAATCCTTATTATTTTTGGGGCCGGCAAGCTCCCTGAAATCGGAGCAGGGCTTGGAAAAGGGATACAAAACTTTAGAAAATCCTCTAAAGAATCCAAGATTGAAGATAAAAAAGAAGAAGAGACTAAAAAAATAGAAGAAGACAAAGAAGCTTAAAACTTGTTTACCTTATTCTATGGCAGCTGCATTAAAACAATGTAGCTGCCATATACTCTCTTATACTTCTATACCTCTAAATTCCTGAACAAATAAAACACAAAGTTTAAACCCCACAATTTTAAAAATTCTATTATCCACTTAGGGATTAAAACTTTATAAACTTAAAATTACAAAAACGTAATATTTTACTATTCTTTAATTACATTTTTGTAACTAAACGATCTGTAAGAGGGTTATTTTTCAGTGTCCCTTTTTAAAAACTGCTACCATCAACTGTTCTAGACCTTGGCACAATCATTGCTTGCTATACTATGAAATGAAAAATATAGACATATTAGTTGAAAAAAAGAACGCCTTAATAAATGGCTTTATAGATAAAAGTGAATCAAATCTTTTATATGATCTCAGCAGTGTTCTGGATGAATATTTTTATGGGACATATGAAAGCAGCATAACTGCCAGGAATATCAATACAGCAGGGAACGCATTTGCCCTGGTAGCTTTAGGTGGATATGGAAGAGAAGAACAATGCATTCATTCTGATATAGATCTCTTAATTCTTTTTAAAAATAAAACCCCATCCAATGCAGAAGCCTTTATTCAGGATCTGGTTTATCCACTCTGGGATGCCCGCTTTGAAGTCGGATACTCTGTAAGAACAATAAAAGAAAGTCTTTCAATAGCTTTTGAACGATTTGACGTGCTAACAACAATGCTTGATGCAAGATTTATTTGCGGGGCATCACATATCTATTTAACACTCATGGAAAAATTCAGAAAAGAACTGAATAAAAAGAAAAATTTTAAAACATGCCTTAAAGGCCTTGTCAAGCATGCAGAAAAAATGCATTCGGATTTTGGAGATTCAACCTATCTTCTTGAACCGAACTTAAAATCAGGGCATGGCGGTCTAAGGGACTATCACGCCCTTCTATGGTATGGCAAAATAAAATCCGATATTAAAAAAATCCAGGATCTGGAATATTATGGCTTGCTAACTTATGACGAACACATAAGATTGGTCGAAACTCTTAATTTTATATGGAAAGTTAGAAATTTATTACATTATATATCCAAACGAAAATGTGACCAGTTACATTTTGAGTACCAAATTGAGCTTGCAAAACTTCTTGGATTCAAGCCGAGCAGGGGGCTAAGACCGGTAGAAGCATTTATGGGTGAGCTTCACTCAAAAATGGAATTCATGAAACATATAGCTAAAATTGTCAAAGAAGGAATCACTTTTTCCATTCGTGCCAAAAAAGCCCGGGTGTTACCAAACCCAGAGACCATGGAAGGTCTTACAATCAAACAAAACAGGCTTAATTTTGCAGGAACAGTACATATTATTAATGACCCATCTCTATTGATAAAAATTTTCCTTGAAAGTGGAAAAAGGAAAATTGCCCTATCCATTGAAGCCAAACGGATTGTAAGTGAATTCAAATATCTTGTAGATAAAAATTTTCGGCGAGACAAAGAAAACATAAAAATGTTTAAAAAAATCCTTTCTCTCTCATTATGGAAATTTAATATTTTAAATGTAATGCTGCCAACTGGTATGTTAACAAAGTTTATTCCTGAATTTGCTTCAATTATTAACAAAATTCAGTTTAATCAATATCACCTCTTCCCTGTTGACAAACATTCCATCAGATGCGTACAGGTTATAAACAGTTTTGGCAAGAAAAAAGACGGGACAGCTAATACTCTTTATTCAACTATTTACAGAGAAATCAAAAATAAAAATGTTCTTTTAATTGCAGCCCTGCTTCATGACTTGGGTAAAGGTGTTCCAGGGCATGGTCATTCTGAAAAAGGGGCACAAATAGCAGAAAAACCACTAAAACGAATGGGGTACACACCATCTGAAATCAGTGACATCACCTTTATTATCAGAAACCATCTCTTTCTTATTAAAACAGCAACAAGGCGGGACATAGGCGATGAAGAGACAGCTCTGTTTTGTGTAAAGAAAATAAAAACACTTGAACGCTTAAAATTGCTATATCTTCTCAGTGTTGCAGATTCAAAAGCAACAGGACCAAAAGCATGGAATGACTGGACAGAAACCCTTTTAAAAGACCTTTTCTTAAAAATATTTGTCATGCAAAACAAAACACTTATTTCAGAAAAGAATTTAAAGATGGTTGAGGATAAAAAAACAGAACTTACAGATTTATGTCGTGGCAAATGGAGTACAGAAGCACTTCAAAAAAAAATCAGCTCAATGTCTTACAGATATCTTCTACATACGCCTACTAATGAAATTGCGGAACACATTGACCTTATAAAAGATCTTGGTGATGATAACTTTAACTGGCAAATAAAAAAAGAAAATAAATCCGGCCTACGCATTGTAACCATCTGCGGGAAAGACAAGCCAGGCTTTTTTTCTAAAGTTGCGGGAGTATTCTTCTTAAACAATATAAGCATTCAGGTATCAGATGCTTTTTCCTGGGATAGCAAGACTGTCCTTGATATCTTCAGAGTAACACCACCAAAGGATATAATCTTTGAACAAGAAAAATGGGACAAAGTTAAAAAAGATTTAAACCTTGCAATTGATGATGATAATTTTTTAAAAAACCTTGATGCAAAAATCCCACAGGCATATACACTTACGCCAGGACAACTTTTGCAACCAAGTGAGGTTAAGATTGATAATATAACCTCAAGCTTTTTTACAATCATCGAAGTTTTTACCCATGATTTTCCAGGGATTCTTTTTGCAATCACAAATGCTCTGTATGAAAACAATATTGATGTAAAATTAGCTAAAATCGCAACAAAAATAGATCAGGTTATTGATATTTTTTATATATGTTCTGCTGAACATGGTCAGAAAATCGAATCTTCTGAAACCCTTGCAACGCTGAAGGACAGCATCTTGCAATCTCTACCTGAAACAAACCCTAAGAAGGACAAGGAGAAATAGTATGAAAAAAATTGAAGCTATTATAAAGCCGTTTAAACTTGATGATGTCAAGGAATCCCTGAATGAAATCGGGGTACATGGTATGACTGTGACTGAAGTAAGTGGTTATGGACGACAAAAAGGCCACAAGGAAATATACCGGGGCGCTGAATATGTTGTTGATTTTGTGCCTAAAATTAAAATTGAAATAATTATAAACAAAGAAAGAGTAGATGAGGCAGTCAAGACAATTTGTGATGCCGCAAACACCGGGAAAATTGGTGATGGTAAAATCTTTGTTATGCCTGTTGAACAGGCAATAAGAGTTAGAACAGGTGAAAGAGGAACTGAAGCAGTATAATAATTTTATATAATTTATGGAGGAAAAAATGGGACCCAAAGAAGTTATAAAAATGGCAAAAGAGAATAATGTAAGGGTTGTTGATATCAGATATATGGATTTCCCGGGAACGTGGCAGCATTTTACTGTTCCCCTTTGTGAATTCACCGAATCTTCGTTTGAAGATGGATTTGGATTTGATGGTTCAAGCATGAGAGCATGGCAGGAAATAAACAATAGTGATATGATTGTAATCCCCGACCCTGAGACTGCAAAAATCGACCCGTTTTTTGAGGTTACTACTCTTGCTGTAATAGGCAATATCCACGATCCGATTACTCATGAAGCGTACAGCCGCGATCCAAGACACATTGCAAAAAAAACCGAACAATATTTTAAAAGCACAGGTATGGGAGATACTATTTTCATAGGGCCGGAACCTGAATTCTTTATCTTTGACAGTATTAAATACGCCTCGGAAAATCATCTGGCCTTCTACGAAATTGATTCAGAAGAAGGTGCCTGGAATACAGGGCGTGATGAGATGCCGAATCTCGGATATAAAATACGCCATAAACAGGGTTATTTTCCCCTTCCGCCTGCTGATAAATTCCAGGATATGCGAACTGAAATGATGTTGACCCTTGAAGATCTTGGAATAAAAATGGAATGCCAGCACCATGAAGTTGCGACTGCAGGTCAGTCTGAAATTGATCTTCGGTTTGCAAGCCTTCTAAAAATGGGAGATCAGCTTGCATGGTTCAAGTATGTTCTTAAAAATGTAGCAAAAAAATATAATCGAACAGTAACATTTATGCCAAAACCGATTTACAATGACAATGGAACCGGAATGCATACACATGTCAGTTTCTGGAAAGATGGCAACCCGATATTTGCCGGAAACAAATATGCCGGCATGTCTGATGAAGCTCTTTTTGCCATTGGTGGAATTATGAAACACTGTAAAGCTTTGTGCGCCATAACAAATCCTACGACTAACTCATACAAACGACTTGTCCCTGGATTTGAAGCACCTATAAACCTTGCCTATTCCAGCCGCAACCGAAGTGCTGCAATAAGACTTCCCATGTATTCAAGCTCACCAAAAGCAAAACGAATTGAATTTAGAACGCCTGACCCTTCATGCAATGGTTATCTGGCATTTTCAGCAATTACAATGGCAATGATAGATGGGATACAGAACAAAATTGATCCCGGGGATCCCATGGATAAAAATATTTATGACCTGCCACCGGAAGAACTTGCAGAGCTTGATTCTGCTCCTGGCTCACTTGACGAAGCTCTCAATGCCCTCGAAGAGAACCATGATTTCCTTCTCAAAGGAGATGTGTTTACCAAAGATGCAATAAGTCACTGGATAAAATACAAACGAGAAAATGAGGTAACTCCTGTAAACAGCAGGCCTCACCCCCATGAGTTCTTGCTTTACTATGATATTTAACCTTTATTAAAATCAATTCACAAAGGTTGCTGCCAGATTTTTATGCAGCAACCTTTGTCTCTCCTGTATTTATTTTCGCCACGCACCATTTTTTTAATGAAAAAAACATTGAAACGCGGTAAGCTTAATAATAAAGATAAATTACAGGAGCGAATATTCACAATATGAAATCTGTTTTCTTGTACTCATGCTTAATTCTAACATTGACCCTACAAGCCAATCTTGCTTTTTCCAATAAAAACAATACAGATCATATTTTTACTGACCTTACAAAACAACTTGTTAAAGATGGGTTTAATAAAGAAAAATTGGATAGGCTGTATTCAAATAAAGATATTTTCTTTGATTCAACAGGTATATCGTTATTTTTTGTCCATTCTGAAGCAAGCCTTGATTATGATCAGTTTGTATCAGAATCTTCTCTAAAAAATGCTTTCATATATATGGATAAACATAAAAATGATTTAAAAGAGGCTGAAAACAAGTATGGCGTCGATAAAACAATCATTACAGCTATTTTACTTGTAGAAACCAGACTTGGAAAATACCTTGGGAGCAGGCTTGTTATCAATACTCTTTCCACCATGGCATCACTCACAGATAATAACCTGAGAAAAAAATTATATAAAGCAATACCTGTCTCTAAACCAGGTGCGAAAAGAATTTCTAAAATCAAATTTGAAAAAAAATCTCAATACAAAGCTAAATGGGCATACATAGAACTAAAAGCACTGTTAAAATATTCAGCAAGAGAAAAACTCGATCCGTCTAAAATCACAGGCTCATATGCCGGAGCATTAGGGCTTTCACAATTTTTACCAAGCAATGCTTTAAGACTTGCAAGGGATGGGAATAAGGACGGAAAAATTGACCTTTTCCAGCACCCTGATGCAATTTACAGCATAGCAAATTTTTTAAAACATTATGGCTGGAACCCAACAATTTCAAGACAAAAGGCACATAAGGTTCTGTACAAATACAACCATAGCAAGCCATATGTCAATACACTCCTCAAAATATCTGATCAATTAAAAGGATTAAATTTTATATGAATACCACCTATATTATTATAATTGCCAGCGGAATAATTCTATGGCTGCTAACATCTCTGGCGCTTATTGATATTCTTTTAAAAAATTTTGGCTCCCTTAAAAACAAAGTCATCTGGTTTATAATTGCTTTTATCCCAGGTATTGGCTGGCTTATCTATCTTATCTTTGGCTTTAAAAAAGGAAAAAGAAAACCGTAAATTTCTTTGAATAGTTAAAATTGTTGCGATATTCAATTTTTTACCTTGTATTTTAAAAAGATATCTTTTAAAATTACCTTGTATTTTAAAAGGAGGTCTTTAAATGAAACGATTTATAATAGATCAATTATTACATTGGCATGGTGGTATAAGACCTAAGCCATTGATATTGCGTGGTGCTCGTCAGGTTGGCAAAACCTGGGCTGTTAAAAAGTTTGCAGCTCAGCATTTAAATAATAAAATCCATATTGTTGACTTTGAGAAACATCCTGACTGGCATAGAATATTTGAAAAAAATTTGGATGTACAACGAATTATATCTGAGCTGGAGCTATTATTAAACAAATCTATAGTTTTGGACAAGGATCTTTTATTTTTTGATGAAATACAAAGTTGTCCCAGAGCAATCATGGCTTTACGTTATTTCTATGAAGATATGCCTGAGCTTAAGATAATTGCAGCAGGGTCTCTTTTAGAATTCGCCCTTAAAGATATTTCTTTCCCTGTGGGACGAGTTCAGTTTATGGATATGTATCCAATGGTCTTTACAGAATTTTTATTCGGACTTGGTAAGGATTTATTGGCAAAAACTCTTATTTTAGGGTCCAAAAATTTTTCAGAAAATATTCATCAAATATTTCTAGAGCAACTTCGGTTATATTTTTTTATCGGCGGGATGCCGGAATGTATAAAAACATATCGAGATTCCAATAAATTAAAAAGAGTATTAGATGTTCAAGAGGGATTAATTGAAGCATATCGAGCTGATTTTGCCAAATATGCACCATACTCAGACAAAAAATGCTTAAATTCAGTTTTTACAAATACTGCCCGTTTTTCCAGTCAACAGATCAAATACACTCGCCTTGCCGATGGTTTTACTCCGCCAACCAATAAAAAGGCTTTTGACCTTTTGAATATGGCACGGGTAATATATAAAGTGCCTGCTGCCTCCCCAGCCGGCTCCCCGTTAAGTGCCTTGGCTTCAGACAAAAAATTCAAGGCTTTAATAGTTGATATTGGATTAATGCAATATCTATGCAGGTTAAATATCAATGAGGAGATATATAAAAAAAATCTGCTAAATATTTATAATGGAGCATTGGCAGAGCAGTTTGCAGGGCAGGAATTGCTGGCTCATAGTAGAGACCAGCTCTATTATTGGGCACGGGATGCAAAAAGCAGTAGTGCCGAAGTAGATTACCTTGTTCAAAACAATGGCGAAATTTTACCAGTTGAAGTTAAAAGCGGGTCAGCAGGAAGGCTTAAAAGTCTGCATCTATTATTAAAAACTTTTCCTGATATTTCCAGAGCCTATGTTCTATCCCAAAGGCCTTATGAAGAACTACCCCGACAAAAACTTATTTTCCAGCCATTGTACACTGCTTTTAGTTTGATTAATAATAACCCATATATGTCAGGAAGTTGTCCATAGAAAGTACACCTGTCTTTCTGGTCGGGGCGGCAGGATTTGAACCTGCGACATCCTGCTCCCAAAGCAGGCGCGCTACCAGGCTGCGCTACGCCCCGAAAAAAAAGATTTCCATAACTATCATTTCTGAATCAATATTTCAAGTATTATTCTTTAGAATCAAACCCTTTGTTTTAAAAAGCTTAAGAATTCTTTGGCTATGGGGGATAATGTGCGTTTTTTATGCGTGACAATATAAAAACATCTGTGAAGATTTAGCCCTTTAACAGTTAAAGCTTTTAGCCTGCCGGTTGTTATATCATCCTCTACTGCAATTGTTGAAAGTATTGATATACCGGCTTTACTGAGAATTCCCTGAATAATAGCTGCAGTACTCCCCATTCTGGCAGCAATATTAAAATTTGTAATATCCAGCTTTGCATCTTCCATGCTCTGTAATATTGATTTACAAGTACCTGAACCCTCTTCCCTTAAAAGGAAAGGCTCTTCAAAAAGCATGGCATTATCAATCTCATCCCTGTCCGCCCATTTATGACTATAAGGAACAATAAGCTTCATTTCATCATCAATAAGCTTTTGTTGTACGATTTTAGCATTGTTTGTACTTGCACCTACAATACCTAACTCAGCTTCTCCATTTTCAACTTTTTTAATAATCTGAGCTGTATCTCCTGCAAGAACAGAAATATTTACACCTGGAAACTGCCTGGAAAATGGTCCTATCAGCCGGGGGATTATATAACCTGCCGGGATTGTACTGCCGCCAAGAATGAAATCCCCTCTTACGTTACCAAAAAATTGAAAAACTGCGGTTTCAGCTTCCTGGGTAAGGCTTACTATTCTTTTGGCATATGAATAAAGAATTTCTCCGGGTTTTGTCGGGACAACTTCTCTTCCTAATCTATCTAAAAGCTTGCACTCAAAATACTCTTCCAGATCTTTTATATGGCTGCTTACTGTGGGTTGTGAAAGGTGGATTGCCTTTGACGCCAGAGAAAAACTTTTTTTTTCAACCACATTTTTAAATATTTTAAGTTGCCAGATATCCATATGATTAAGCTATCTCTTTTTTAATGTCTCAAATTTTTCTTCAAGTTTCAGCATGACAGGGTTTGATACCATGCCTGAGATATCTCCACCAAACTGTGCGGCCTCTTTAATTATTGATGAACTTGTAAAAATCCATCTTAAGCCGGTCATTAAAAAAACTGTTTGTACTTCCCTTGAAAGACTACGGTTCATTAATGCCATTTGGAATTCATTTTCAAAATCCGAAATAGCTCTCATTCCTCTTAAAAGCGCAATCGCTCCACGCATTTCAGCATAGTCAACTAAAAGCCCGCCAAATGAATCAACTTCTATTGAATCAGTATGATTAAAAGTTTCTTTTATCATTGTAACTCTTTCTTCAACAGAAAAAAGAGCCTTTTTTGAAGGGTTATGCAAAACCGCAATAATTACCTTGTCAAATATTTTACAGCCCCGATCAATAATATCAATATGCCCATTTGTGAGGGGATCAAACGATCCCGGATAAACTGCAACTTTTAAATTTTTTCCCATCTCTTTAATAATCCCCTGTATATGTCTATTAAATATCTATCTGCTACATACTAATCTGTTTTTTTCTAAAAAAGGAAATCAATGTTTTCCCATAAGTTCTCTTATCATAAAGATCAAGGCCTGACACCTTTTCTAAATTATTCTCCTTTAAAGAGTGTTCTACAATTATAATTGATTCATCATGCATTATGCTCAATAAATCAATGTTCTCAAAAATACCAGGAATAAAACCCCTATTATATGGTGGATCCACAAAAATAAAATCAAACTTTTGTTTAAAAAAAAACCCCCTTGAAGATAAAATGGTGTATGCGTCATGCCTCAAGACCTCTGCGCTCTCTTTTATACCAAGGAGTGCAATATTTTTATTGATAATTTGAACTGATTCTATTGATTTGTCAATAAAATATGATTTAGCAGCTCCCCTGCTCAAAGCTTCAATCCCAAGTGCTCCGGTTCCTGCAAAAAGATCAAGCACCATAGCATTATCAATTTTTTGCGCCAGAATATTAAAAAGAGCCTCCCGTATTCTATCAGAAGTCGGTCTTATTTGCTTCCCGTTTAAGCTTGTAAGCTTTCTGCCCTTAAATTCCCCTGCAATCACTCTCATTTTATTCATTCATCGCTTTTAAGGTAAGGGTGGGGAATATCCTTAAGATCAACCAAATCATCCTGAACCATAATAGAAAGCCTTTCTATTAAATTTTTCAGCTCCCTTACATTGCCTGGCCAGTCATAATTAATAAATGCATCAATAACCTGCTCAGTGACTTTCTTTTTCTTGCCTGTGGTCTGGCTGGCAGATGTCTCCAGAAACACATCCACAAGATCAGAGATATCTTTTTTTCTTTCCCGTAATGCAGGGACATGAATAGGAATGACATTGAGTCTGTAATAAAGGTCTTCTCTGAAGTTCCCTTGCTTGATCTCCTGCTCAATATCTTTATTTGTAGAAACCAATATTCTCACATCCATACGAAGAGTACGCCCACCGCCAATCCGCTGGAAAGTTTTAGATTCAATGGCTCTGAGTATTTTTGCCTGGGTTTTAAGATTCATATCTCCAATTTCATCTAAAAACAGAGTGCCGCCGGATGCAAGTTCGAATTTACCTTTATTTCTTGCTGTATCTTCCCCCATTGCCCCTTTTTCATGGCCAAATAATTCGCTGTCAATATTCTCTTCAGGTATGGCAGCGCAATTGACAATAACTATCGGTCCTTCAGGTCTCAAGCTTAGCTGATGAATGGTTTTTGCAACAAGCTCCTTACCGGTTCCGTTTTCTCCGGTAATCAGTATTGAAGCCTCTGAAGGAGCAGCTCCTGCGATTTCTTTATAGAGTTTTTTTACAGCAGGGCTTGATCCACTAATTGAATTTTTTTCTATGGTTTTTTTTCTTAAATATTTATTTTCCTCTTCAAGTCGCCGAAAATTTAATGCATTATTAATGGTTAGCATTACCCTGTTAATGGAAAGCGGCTTTTCAAGAAAATCAAAAGCGCCGGCTTTAGTGGCATCAACGGCAGACTCAATGGAGCCGTGCCCTGTAATCATTATCACAGGTAGAGTGGGATGATTTTTTTTAATTTCTTTTAGAGTTTCAATCCCATCCATTCCGGGCATCCATATGTCAAGGAGCACAATATCAGGGGATTCTATTTCAATTTTTTTCAGTGCCTCATACCCGTTAAAAGCATGGAGTACTTCAAACCCGTCATCAGAAAGTATTCCCTCTAAAGATTCAATTATCATTTCTTCATCATCAACTATTAAAACTGCTGGGTACATTTTCTCTCCTAATTATCTGTTATACAGCCAAATTACACAGGAAGTTCAATAATAAACTTTGCTCCGTCAGGTTTATTATCCTGGACTCTTATTGATCCATGGTGATCTGTAATAATAGAATTTACAATTGCAAGCCCTAGTCCCATTCCTGATGTTTTTGTTGAAAAATATGGTTCAAATAATTTAATTTTTTCACTGTCTGATATTCCTTTTCCATTATCAGCAATTTCCACAGTCACAATCTGCAAAATCTCATCATATGAAATAGTAACTCTGATTATACCATTTTTATTAACTGCTGAAACCGCATTATCAAAAAGATTAATAAAGGCCTGTTTCATATGCTGGGGATCAAGGTTCAAACTCGGTAGGTTTTTATCAAAATCAGGCTTTATTGTAACATTTTCCAGACCTTCTTTATAGAGTGCGATTGTTTCATTGACAATAACTTCAATGCTGCATTGTTGTAAATTAACTTCAGGGAATTTGGCAAAAGTTGAAAATTGATTGACAAGGTTTCTAATATGCTCTACCTGGTCTATTATCGTGTTAGTACAGGTTTCAAAAATGTCTTCATTAATCTGCTTTGAATACTTTTTTTTCAGGCGCTGGGCAGAAAGATTTATAGGCGTTAACGGGTTCTTCACTTCATGAGCTATCCTTCTTGCGACTTCACGCCATGCTGCCACACGCTGCGCTTTTTCAAGCTCTGTAAGATCATCAAAAACCATTACTGCGCCAATATTTTGATCTGTATCATCTTTAAGGCTGTTATAATGGATTGAAAAATACCTTGGTATTCCATCTATTGCTACAGACAATGGGAATACTGCTTTATCAGAGCTTGGGCTTATTTGACTTAATACTTTTTGCGCAATATTAAGATAATCTCCTTTTAAAAAATCTTTCCAGTGTTTGTTCAGGATGTTTTCACTTTTCAGGCTGAGCATGGTTTTAGCGGCTTTATTCAAAGTTGTTATTTTGCCGTCATTATCAAGAGTCAGAACTCCTGCAGAGACATTCTCAAGAACTATCTCCATATAACGCCTGCTTTTCTCAAGCTCAATATTCTGATGCATCATTAGTTTTTCAGAATGAGCAAGTTTTTCTCTTCCGGTTTTAAGCTCTTTTGTCATCTTATTGAATGAAGTTATCAGTGTGCCTATTTCATCATCTGTTTCAAAATCTATCTTGTAATCAAGGTCACCCTGGCTGATTCTGAGGGTTCCTTCGGCAAATTTACTTATGGGTGTAGTTATTGATTCGGCAATATGAAATCCAAACCAGATAGCACAAAAAACCACAAGCAGGGCGACAATTGACAGAGCTATATAATTTGTTATCTGAACCGGCTTTTTTGCCATTTTAAGCTGCTGATACTCTTCATATCCGGTTGCAATTGAAACTAAATCCGATGAAAGACCACGTGGTGCTAATGAAGAAATAACCATAAATGCTTTGGCATCTTTTACGTCAACATTAAAAGGTATTGTGGATATTGTTTTAATAAACTCACCAATATTTGTATTCTGGGTAATTGTTTTTGCATTTTTCCCCTTGGGAATTGCTGTAAGCTCATCGCTGGTAAGAACTTCAAGATAATACTCTGCAAGTTTATTCTCAACTGAAAGAGTTAAACGTTCTGCCCCGGGAGTATATATCTCGACTGCGTCACGATCAAATGCCCTTTGAAGAATTTGAACATAACGCACCAGGTCTTTTCTCTTCTCTTTTTTTAAATACTTTAATTTATCAATCTGTAAAGCACCTCTTTCTGCAAAAAACAGATTCTTTTCCTCTACAAATTCATACAGCTTTTGACCAACAGACAAAGAACTGTTTAAAGTCTTTTCCACAGGAGCGTTGAACCAGAAAGCAATGCTTGCAGAAATGAAATGAATAGAAAAGAAAAAAAGTACGATTGTCGGTAAAAGGGAAAGTGTAATAAAAGCTATGGTCAGCCTGGTTTTAAGTTTTGTACCGAGAAGTTTACTTTTTTTCTCATAGTAAAGTTTTGCAAGATTGCGAAAAACTAGTAAAAGAAGCGTGAGAAGCAAAAGCAGATTAATATTAATCAGCGTAAACATCAATATAGTATTGGATACAGGGATGTCAGGCCCAAAGTCTGTAATCCTGATTTCAATAAAAGTAAGAGCTGTAACTGCCAAAATAATTGCGACAATTATAAGCCCTTCTTTTTTCATCCTGTGTATTTCCGGTTTTTCTTTATCCATACTGATTATTTTAAAATGGTTAATATTTTCAATATGTGAACTTTGTTATGTGCCAGTCAGTTTCAAAATCCCAGAAAGCTACAAAAAAAAAGATATAGTGAAGATACCAGGGAAGAGTAACTTTATCCAGCTTAGCTTTGAGTTTAAGTTTGTATTGTTCACCTTTCACAAGATTTGTAAGTTTAGTAACCTCTAAGTTATCTATCCCTGTCATTATTTTTTTTGCTTCTTCAAACGAATCAGTAATAAATGGTTTTTCATTTTTCCATGGCCTTGAAACAAGGAACTCCTTTTTAAGAGCATTATATTTCAAAGTTGATGTCATTTTATAATCTTCGACCTCATTATTCATCAGGTTTTTAGTTACCTGATCTAATTTGATGTAAAATGAAAATGATGCTGGCACACCTTTTAGGACTGCCTCACAGATTTTATCTGTAAAGGCATTTTCAACTTTAAAATATGTAATAAGATCATCCCGGGTGTTGGTCAATTGCACATTAGCAATAACAGCTTTCTCCGAGGCAAACAGATTGGTACAAAAAACAAAAGAAACAGTCATTATAAAAATAAAAATTATACGTTTTTCTTTACAAAACATTCTCATATTCTACGATACCTGATCTTTCTTAACAGAACACGTTTT
>Ga0255372_10147_pt1 | contig 13544 bp, 13 predicted proteins | sample ANMaggSeSYBR01E8_FD_182092 | JGI IMG/M metagenome (GOLD analysis project Ga0255372, IMG submission 182092) | Sediment cell enrichment communities from methane seep in Santa Monica Basin, California, United Staets - ANME aggregate JGI... | ecosystem: Environmental > Aquatic > Marine > Cold seeps >...
AATACCTCATGGAAAAAAATCCTGATTTTCTGAAAAATGATGCCACCATCAATTCGTACAGAGAGTCCATAGCGGAAAATGAGAATTTTCAAAAAACGCTGGATTCTGTTTTGACCAAACATATTCAAAACGAAGAAAACCAACTGATTTTTTATTACCAGATAAAGGAGATGGCTACAGGAAAAATATTGATCAGTAAACCGGACAACATACATGCTGGGATTTTTGATAATAAAACAGGAACAGTTGTATTCAGGGATAATTATTTCTTCAGTCCTTTAAAGCTCAGCCTTTTCTTTCCCGATAAAAAAAAGACTCTAATCAAAGAACTATGGACGGTGATCCTGATTTCGTTGGTTTTAATCGGATTGCTGGTGAGTTTAATGCTTTACTTCATCCGGATCCTGATACAGCAACAAAGGCTTTCAGAGATGAAATCGGATTTTATCAGCAATATGACCCATGAGTTTAAAACCCCGGTAGCTAATATCAACCTTGCTCTTGAAACCTTGGAAAAACAGGGATTGGCTAAAGATGAGAACACTCAACTTTATACCGGAATAATCAGGGAAGAAAATCGCAGGCTACGAAACAACATTAACCTTATTCTTGAAACATCACTGTTTGAGAATAAAACGCTGAAACTATCAAAATTACAAATTGATGTCCATGATCTGATTACCGGAATAATTGAAACCAAACAAATTGAATACGATCAAAAAAATGGTAAAATCAAAAGTAATTTTCTAGCCGGACAATTTATAATTTCTGCGGATGAAGTTCATCTTACCAATACGTTTTTAAACCTGCTCGATAATGCAATAAAGTATTCTGAAAGGGAACCGGATATTACAGTTACGTCAGTCAATAAGGATAATTTTATCATTATTTCAGTGGAAGATAAAGGAAAAGGGATACCAGCTCAATCCCTGGATAAAATCTTCGAAAAATTCTACCGTGTTCCGCATGGAAACAAACATGATGTAAAAGGGTTTGGCCTGGGGTTGTATTATGTGAAACAAGTACTTGAAGCGCATCATGGAAAAATAAAGGTGCGGAGTGAAATAAACAAAGGCAGCCGGTTTGAAATATGGTTACCAATGAGATAAATCCCTAAAATCATTAATTTAGCAGATTAAAATTAGAACTATGTTGCACAGTGAAATACAAAAATTATTGCCAGACATTAAAATTCTTCTTAAACGACACAAAATTAAGGATGCTTATGTTTTTGGTTCTGCTGTAACAAAAAATTTCAATACTTCTAGTGATATTGATTTACTCGTAAATATTCATGAAGAGATTGACCCAGTTGTGGCAGGTGGACATCTATGGGATTTACAAGAAGAACTTGAAGACCTCTTTAAAAGGCCAATTGATTTAATTACCGAACGATCTCTTAAAAACCCATATTTTATTACAGAAATTAACAAGAACAAAGTTCAGATTTATGGATAAAAGTACTTCACAAAACAAACTACTATTTGATATAAAAATGTGTATTGCCAATATTATAAGCTATGTTGGCTCACCACAAAATTTCAATACTTACGATAGCGATACTCTTCTTCAGGATGCAGTTGAAAGAAACCTTATCACTATAGGTGAAGCAATAAATATGCTAATGAAGCTCAACCCCGAAATTGAAATTACAAATACAAGGAGGATAGTCAATGCCCGTAATAAATTGACCCATGGATATGATGAAATTGAGAATATGCAAATCTGGAACATTATTGTTATATATATTCCTGTATTAAAAAAGGAAGTTGAGAATTTGCTTAATGAGTAATTTATTCCCAAAAATACTCATCGTTGAAGACGACAAAAACATGGGCTACCTGTTGAAAGAAAACATGAAGCTTGCAGGGCTCAGTCCGGTTTTATGTTCCGATGGTATTGAGGGCTTAAAAAAATTTCATTCCTATCCTTTTGCCTTATGCATCCTGGATATTATGTTACCCGGGAAAGACGGTCTGTACCTTGCCGAAGAAATTAAAAAATCAAATAAAGACATGCCGATTTTATTCCTCACCGCCAAATCACAAGATGAAGATAAAATTGCCGGATTTAAAGCAGGGTGCGACGATTATGTAACCAAACCTTTTAACATTGAAGAATTGCTTCTAAGGATACGGGTAATTTTACGCAGAGAACATAAATCAAGGGATGAAAAAAAACAGGAAATTTTATCTTTTGGAAACCTGACCCTGAATTGTGAAGAGCGTAAATTAAGAATTGGGGAAACTGTAAAAAATTTGAGCACCAAAGAATCCGAATTATTAAAAGTACTGGCAATCAACGAAAACAAAGTGGTATCCAGAAGTAAAATACTAACTGCCGTATGGGGACAGGATGACTATTATGTTTCAAAAAGCCTGGACGTATACCTCAACAAAATCCGAAAACTTCTTAGCGAATATCCCAATATTGAAATTATGAATGTGCATGGGTTTGGGTATAAGTTGTATGTGAAATATGATTAAGGAATTAAGGAGTATTGATTTAATTATGTTGCGTTTGTAAAAGTAGGGGGATTTTCGGTAATTAGTAAATACAAAATCATGAAAAATCACATTATCAAAACAGCACTAATTGCAATTATGTCAACAATATTCTTAGGAGCAAACACACAAACAATTCTATACACCATGCCCGAAGAGATATCACAGCATGAAGGAACCTGGCTTCAATGGCCACACAACCATACCTACCCTCCATTTTATCAAGATGACCTTGAGCCTACCTGGATAGAAATGACACGGGAATTGGTGGCCGGGGAGAATGTTCATATCATTGCTTATGATGAAATTGAGCACAACCATATTGTTCAAGTCCTGACAAACGAAGGTGTGCCGTTAACAAATGTGGATTTCTTTATCCATCCAAACAATGACTGTTGGGTAAGGGACAACGGTCCTATTTTCGTTTATGACAATAATGGAGACCTTATAATCCTGGATTGGGGATTCAACGGCTGGGGGAATGCTGCCCTGTATGCCTTGTGTGATGTAATTCCACAACTCGTCAGTTCAGATATTGGAATTCCAAGTGTGGATTTGAGCGCTATGGTGTTGGAAGGAGGAGCCTTTGAAATAGATGGTAAAGGCACGTTGATGGCTACAAAAAGCTCAATTATTAACCCCAACAGAAATCCCTCATTGACGCAATCTCAGATTGAAGAATATATGACTACCAATTTGGGTGTTACTAACTTCATTTGGCTTGATGGTGTGGCAGGTCTTGAAATCACTGACATGCACATTGATGGCTTTGCCAGGTTTCACGATTCTACAACCATTGTAACCATGGAGAATCCTGACCTTCTGTATTGGGAGGTTCCGGCTTCTGATATCAGTATATTATACAATGCCCAAAATGTAAACGGAGAACCTTATAATTACGTATACCTCCCACTTACTGTCAATAATGTTGTAACCACCTGGGGGCAAGATCTTGGCTACAAAGGCTCCTATGTTAATTACTATATTGGGAATGCTGTGGTATTGGTTCCTACGTACAATGACCCCAATGATGCCGTTGCGGTTTCTATTTTGCAAACCATCTATCCTACCCGAACAGTGATTGGAATAGATGTAAGAAACTTGTATTCCAATGGCGGCATGATACATTGTGTTACCCAGCAGCAACCAGTTAGTCAAAATCCAAGTGGATACATTGAGAAAGATGAAAACGGAATTAGATTATCACAAAACAGCCCGAACCCATTTAGTGATAGCACTATTATTACTTTCACTTTAAAGGAGAATTCTTCTGTGAAATTAGAAGTATTCAATTCTCAGGGACAAAAGGTAACCACTATCATTGATTCCAAATTACCGAAAGGTGAACATGCTTATACACTGTTGGCTGATGACTATGAGAATGGAATTTTTACTTATACTTTAACATTTGACAGCATAATAATATTGAGTAAAAAGATGATAGTAATCAAATAGTTCTTAAATACTGTTTAAATTTATTAATAAGATTGTTTTCTACATTTTAAGTCACAATCAAAATATTAATACTTTTGCCAAAAATTAAAAAAAAACTAAAACAGAAAAAATGATCAAAACAGTAACAAAAATTATCTTAATTGCAGTATTTGCGATTTCTATTTCATTTGATGGATTTACGCAAAAAACACTGAATAAAATTATTGAAAAGGGTGAACTGACTGTTGGTATGTCAACTAATCAACCTCCTTTCTCAATGAAAACTAAAGACGGTACTATAATCGGATATGATGCTGACCTTGCCGGCCTGTTGGCTGAATCAATGGGTGTAAAGCTGAAAATTATTGAAATCCCATTTCCCAATTTGTTAGGTTCGTTAGAAAGAGGAGATGTTGATATTGTTTTATCAGGGATGACTATAACAATGGAGCGGAATATGAAAGTTGCTTTTATAGGGCCTTATACTCTGTCAGGTAAATCTATTTTAACAAAGTCTCCTGAGATGTCAAAGGTTGATGAATCGGAAGATGTTAATGATGAAACTATTAAACTTGTTGTTTTAAGAGGTTCGACCAGTGAAACATATGTAAAGAGTGAAATGCCTGAAGCCAAAATCATCTTGAAAGATAATTATGATGCAGCCGTAAATATGATAGTTGATGGCACAGCAGACATAATGGTTGCAGATTTCCCGGTTTGCGCTTACCAGGCTTTGGTTTACCCCGAGAAGGGATTGATTACTATTGCCAAACCCTTAACTATTGAGCCTATTGGCGCTGCTGTAAACCCTGATGACCATTTATTGATAAACGTTGTGGAAAATTACTTTAATTTAATTGCAATGGTGGGTATTTTGGATTTATTGGAAATTAAATGGTTTGAATCGGGCGAGTGGGTTGAACAAGTGAAATAAAAAATAAAAAAACAAATTAATTTCCCGCCCTATCTTCATAATCTGTAAATGGAGCATCTTCTTTGTACGGGGTGTGAATGGTATCGATAGGAGTAAGCTTGATATTCACAAAACCAGAGCCTGGGTGAGCAGTTGAAAACTATAGCCTATCAAACCGTCTAATCAGTGATGAACTCCGGATTGACTTTAAACTATCCCTAATGGTAAAAGCTTTATGTGAAAAAAACAGGCTGCTTCAAAAAAATGAAGCAGCCCATATGTATGGATTGATTTATTATCCTGCATTCTCAGGCAACAAGTCCTTTGTTTTAAGTTTTGCTGGAGTAAAAATACCGATTAAACCTTTTATCCCCACCGTCATAATTATATTATAGAGGAAAGCAAAGAATGCCAATATTAATAATGCCCCGCAAATTCCGGCCATAATCATATACCAGTTATATTCACCTTCATAGTAAATAGTTCTTCTCAGCATGCCTTTTAACCCGGCCATACCCATAAATGCACCCATACCGATGCCACCTATAAGGTGTGCCCAAAAGTGGAAATTTGCCAGTTTCTGGCTGTATAGTTTTGCTCCGTTTGTTAAAATCGGCAATAAGAAATAGATTGCAGCATAGAGTGTCATAACTAAACCGACCAAAATAGCGACATGAACATGAGGCCCGATAATCCATTGTGTATTATGTAATATCCTGTTTAAACCAATATCAGCCTGAATAATTCCTGCAGGAACTGCTAACCCGAATCCAAGTAAACCTCCCAATAGAAATTTCAATGGATTTGTCATTTTTAATGGCCTTGCACTCCACAGAGTAATTAAAGTTATGAAAAATGCCAAGCCTTGTGTTATTAGCTCAAAGGCTGTAACAAACTCTCCTGATACAATTTTCAGGATTGCGGGTTGAGCCTGATCTGCTAATAAATGATGTGACCAAACAGTCCAGGAAACGACTAATTCTACCCAGAGTGCCAGACGGGCAATTCGAGCCATATACAGGTCTTTTCCGGTTATCAGCATAGCTAATAAATACCATGTGCCGGCAACAAAAATCAATACCAAACCATCAGCAATCAGGTCTAATCCCCACCAAAACCAGTTTTTATATAATAAAGCATCAACAGCTGTATCTTTCAGATCAAATCCCATTATGGCACCAACCATATATACTAAAATCAGAACACCTGTAAAGGTTATAATCCCTGCATTTAACAAAACATCAACAGTTCCTCTGGCTACCGCTGCAACAGGTAATGATACAAGGTTTTCCCTGCGTTTGCTTTTTTTCCTGAAAATACTCTCTTTCCATGAAAAACCGGTTGCAGATGCCAGCATCGCCCAACCATTTACTTTCTCATGCCCTTCGGGTGTATAAGCAATTGTTTTAAATATATTAAAAACATAGAATAAAGAGCCTACCATTACAAGTGCGATCCCCACTATGAATATGGCTCCTCCAATAGGATTAAATTGAGAAAAATCAGCTGGTAAAGGCCAGTATAAAGTATACAATGGTGCAAAATGAGAAATGAATCCTGCCAGCCAAAATATCAATGTTCCAACAGCAATCAGGTAGAAACTCCAGTATCCAAATTTTATGCTGTAAAGAGGTTTTTTCATCAGGTATGGAACCAAAAATAAAAAGGCCCCAAATACTATTGAGTAAGATGAACCAAAAATACCAACTAGGGGATGGGCAGTCATAATAGCGAAAAAATGCTCGCTATTTAAACCGGCGATGGGTTCAATTTGATAAATTCTCATTATCATACCTTCAATAGCAGAAAGTCCGTAATACAAAATTCCTACTACGACAAATCGCAAAGCTAATTTTTGCATTGGGGTGAGGGTGTCTGGTTTAAACAATCCTTCTACACCATTCATTAATGTATATTTATAACTCATAGTTTTAATTTTTTCTTTGTTAGTAATTAATTTGTTACTTCTAACACATCCCTTAAAATCATTTGATGTCCCTTTGGGCCGGAATATTCAGTTGAACGAATAGTGTAAATACCGGCTTTTTCGAATTTCCACATTAAATCATTTCTGTGTCCGGGAACAACCTGCATTTGACAGACCATTGATCCGTCCTGACGAAAAATCCCAAATCCATATGTCAAATCGTGAGATGTAACATCAAATAAGATTATATCACCCACTTTTACAATCATCTTTTCTTCCGGTAATTTAAATTCGTGGTTAGCAACAGAAATATTTATTACATTATCAGGAGTTATATTACTCCTGTTCAAATCAATAGATACCCAGGGTATTGTTAGGTTTGTTGCAATATGAAGGGAAACACCCAATACAGTTAAAAATATTACCAAAACAACAAATAGCCTGGTTTTCAATACCCCGGCTTTCCCGGTTTTAGTTATCATATAGCCAAACCAGGCTATAAGAAGAATGATCACTATTGCATATAATGAATAAGCAATAGTTTGCCCGTTTAAAACAACTGATGAATCAATCATAATTAATCTTTTTTAGTGAATATTAAACTATTTTGTGAAATAAAATTATGAGGCCCGGTTTCCTTTAGTTCTTCCAGGGTAGTAGAATTCAAAACATCATTTATGCTATTGCGTATGGCTTCCCATTTATCGTGCATGATACATTTATTTACGAATGCACAATTCTGAAAGCCAAAAAAGCATTCATTTTTAATTTGATCATCCCCTGTTGAATGAACAATGTCGGAAATTGTTATTTTTGATAAATCCCTGGAAATTTTATATCCGCCTTTCTTGCCTTGTATACTAATCAATAATCCGCTTTTTGATAAACTTGTCAATAACTTGCGTAAATACCTGAAAGGGATATTTAGGTTTTCAAAAATATCATTCGCCCGATACAATTTTTTTTCATCCATTGCCATGAAGCTCATGATCCTAAGTGCGTATTCAGTGGTTTTACTGAAATTCATAAATGATACCTTAAGGTATTATTTTAAAAGTGAGCAAAACTAATTAAGAAATTGTTTGGATTCAAACTAAATTACATGAAGAAATAATTTCAGAAATGTATTGTTAAACGACCATTTATTCTTCAATTCCTTCTTTTTTTTGAAAAAGTTGTCTAAAAGCTTTCCCTATTTCTTTTATTCGTATATTGTAATCGCAAATAAAATATAAATCTAGCTTGATTATTATGAAAAGTAAAAACCTAATCCTCATCAGCTTCTTTAGTACTTGTATGATCTTCACAAGTTTCGGTCAAACCTGGGAATGGAGTAATCAAAATAGTCAAAAAGATGCATCAGCCTGGTCATTTATAATGGACATTGATTATCACAATAATATTTATACTGGAACTCAATATGGTGACTCAATATTTTTTGGAGATACTATATTTGCTCATGAAAACTACTACGATTGGGCAAACTGGGCTATTGCAAAATATGACAACCAGGGAAATTTTCAGGGTGCCATAGACATTAGTACTTTACCGGACAAAACTATTTTTGATGTTAAACTTGCTACAGACAAAGACATGAATATGTATATTTCAGGTGAATTTCAGCATTTGGTATATTTACTCGATACTACAATTTATCATGGAAATACGGTTTATCCTGATATGCCTGATCTTTTTATCGCTAAAGTCGCACCCTCACTTAATATTGAATGGATTCAGCTTGTTAGCAGTACATCTCAAGATCAATGCTTAGGGCTTTTAGTTTCTCCAGATCAATATTTATATATGGCCACCAAACATTCCGGTTTTGCAGGTAATACTGACACTGCGATTTATTTGGGCCAGGATACTGCTATATTTGAAAGCTCCTTATGTTCAATCTTGAAAATAGATCTTAGTGGAAACATCAAATGGAGAAATGAATTGCATACAAGCAGTTTAGAAGTTTCAGTAAGAGAAATTAATTTCGATATTTATAATCATTTGACAGTAAATGGATATTTAAAGAATGATCTTTACTATACTAATGACACGATATTCCATCCACATCCGGGAGAGTTCAAGTACCGGTCATTTATTCTGGAAATAGATACTTCAGGTGGGTTAATTTCAGGCTTAATACCCGACTGGTACTTAGTAATGGCAGATACTGACAGGGATGCCTTTGGTAATTTCTATTTTGCTGGCTTTATTTGGGATACTGTATATTTTGCAAATGACACCTTAATTCAATATGAAGATTCAACCATGAATATTATAGCAAAATTAAATTCAGATTTTGAACCCATTTGGTATGAAACAGCCAGCGCTAAATCGGAACAGGGATCATACTATTTTCATATTGATCTGGATCAGGATACTCTGTTTTTTGCAGGCCGTTGCAGAGGTGCGTTTCCAATGTTCGATACTATATTTGGTATTGGTGGCTACGAGGCATTGATTGGACAGGTAACACCGAATGGTGAGCTGGATAAAGTTATTGTTACCGAAACCACAGGAGGGTTCAAGCCTTTTGGTTTGAAATTGGATAATTGTAATAATATAATTGTTTCAGGCCAATTCAGAGGATATACACATTTTGGACAGGACACAATTGAATCCTATTCTTATGCTGTATGGGATGGGATCACTGCAAAATTAGAAAGATATGAATTTAATGGTTTTTCATTTGGCCCGGATACTACAGTTTGTGAAAGCATTACATTGTTAGGCCCGGAAGGCTACCAGTACTATTATTGGAACGATAGTTTATCTACGCATAACTGGATTAATATTACTGAAACAGGAGAATATGTTTTTGCATGTACTAATGATGGGGGATGCTGGATAAGAGACACAATAAATATTACTGTCCAGCCTGGGTTTACTATTAATTTGGGTCAAGACACAACCATTACACTTCAGGATACAATCACTTTATCAGTTCCGAATACTTATGAGAGCTATTTGTGGTCAACTGGGTCAAATGGGAATTCAATTGATATTACTGGAAACACATTTGGACCAGGCAATTGGGATATTTGGGTAAAGGTAACTCAGGGTGTTTGTATTGTTACAGATACAATTCAACTCACCATCACCATTTCGGTTCCTGAAATAAAAGATATAGGTTTTAAAGTATACCCAAATCCCACTTCTGATGTATTTTATGTAAGTTTATCGAGAGATATTGAGAAAATTGAGGTGGTTGATCTCAGAGGTAAAATAATTTACATGCAGGATAAACGAGAATTATTGAACCATCATTTGAAGATTGACCTTTCCAGTAGGCCATCTGGTTTATATTATATCAGGATATATTTTAATAATTTGGTAGGAAATTGCAAGATAATTAGATTATAAATGCTCAAACTGTGTAATTAAAACTCAATCTGATTAAATTCCTAACATTCAATCCAACCCAAATTAGCATCCTCTTTCATATCAAAATCCCGGATATAGGGTTTGATATCTAATAAAGGAGTCCCATCTATAATGTCCAGGCCATAAGTATATATTCGATTCCCTTCAATATTCTTAATTTTCGCTATAGTTAATCCGATGGGATTGACCCTGTTTGGTGAACGTGTTGCAAACAAACCTATCTCTTTTCCATTTCCCCTTGGAGGGAAAATATGCATTCTGGCTGATTTCTTTTGTTTATGGATATGAAAGAGAAGGTAACAATACTTTAGCGTATCAAGCTGGTAAAGTCCATCGATATATTCCTTATTTAATTCAACATAAAATTCACCTTCTGCATTTTCAAAATCGGTAAATGGGGCATCTTCAAGGTAAGGAGTGTGAATGGTTCCGATGGGGGTTAGTCTGATTTCCATGTTTTTATTAGGTGAAATGTGAACTAAACTTCTCACTATTCACTTATCTGTTCTTTCAACCATTCATACCACTTATCCATTCCTTCTCCCGTTTTTACAGAAAGCTCGAAGAATTTCAAATGATGGTTTACCTGCATGGCGTATTCTTTACATTTTTTCATATCAAAATCAACATAGGGTAATAAATCTGTTTTGTTGATGATGCAAATATCTGAAGATTGGAACATGGTGGGATATTTGATAGGTTTATCGTCACCTTCAGTGGTGCTGATAATTACAACTCTAGCAGCCTCACCCAAATCAAATAAAGAAGGACAAACCAGGTTACCTACATTTTCAATCACCAAAACTGAATTATCCGGGATATTCAATTCCTTTACCGCTTTATTGATCATATCCGAATCAAGATGGCAACCATTGCCTGTATTTATCTGAACAACCGGAGCGCCGGCCTGGTCAATGCGATTGGCATCATTCATGGTTTGTTGGTCGCCTTCAATAACATAAAATTTTATTTTTTTGCCCAGATCTTTGATTGTTCTTTCCAATAAACTGGTTTTTCCAGAACCCGGAGAACTGACAAGGTTTAATGCAAGGATATTTTTTGCCTCAAAATATCCACGGTTTCGTTCTGCTAATAAATTATTCTTTCCAAGGATATCCTGCTCTACTTCTATCTCTTTCCCATGATTATGGTGGTGATCAGCATGGTGATGATCGTGAACATGTTCTTCACTATGATGGTGATGATCATGGTTGTGGGTATGTGATTGCACACTATGTTGATGACTGTGATCGTGCTCATGACCATGGGTATGTAAATGAGTATGATCATGATTATGTTTTTCACCATTATGTTCATGTTCGTGGGAATGGGTATGAACGTGATCATGGTTATGTTCAGTTTCTCCCGGTTTTCTGATGGTTACCCCATCGCCGTGTCCGCATCCGCAAGTGTCGCACATATTTACTAATATTTAGATTTTAGATAAAAGTATTTAGACTGCAAAGATATTTATTATTCGACTTTGAGGGATTTAACCCTTAATTCTTTTCCCTGATAGATTTCTGAAAATGGATTACTGCATTTTGGACATGGAGAAAATAGATCTTCAGTTTCAAATTCATGTCTACAAGAATTACAACGAGCCAAAGCAGTAATTTTATTGATTTTCCAATTGGCATTTTCAAGCATAGTACCTTGTTTAGCCGACTCAATGGCAAACTCCAACGCTTCCATCACTACTCCTGCCTGACTCCCTATGTCCAATTCTATTTCGGAAATTATAGAAGCATTTGCATTTTTTGCATTTTCTTCTGCTATCTCGATAATATTCATAGCAATAGACAACTCGTGCATCTCTCTCCCTTTTACCTATTAACATTTTAACGATTAACAAATCCTCGGCAACTGTTCTCCCGCCAACATATCAATGATCCTTCTCCCTCCAATTCCGGTTGTCAGCCATGCCTTACCCTGATGTTCACCAACAACTTCTCCGATGATAGCGGCTTCCTTTCCAAGTTCATTTTCCTTCAAAGCAGTGAGAACATTTTCTGCATCTTCTTTTCCTACCACAATTAATACTTTTCCCTCATTCGCCACATAAAGCGGGTCGAATCCCAGAAGTTCGCACATACCTCGAACATTTTCATTTATGGGTAAAGCATCCTCATTAATCTCAATCCCAAAATTTTTTCTTTCAGCCAATTCACAAAGTACTGTCGCCAAACCTCCTCTTGTGGCATCACGCATGAATTTTATTTGATCTGAAACATTCAATGCATCTTTAATCAGATGGTTCAAGCATGCGCAATCTGACTTTATATCTGTTGTAAAGGTAATCTCTTCCCTTGCCGCCATGATACACATACCATGATCGGCGATGGTGCCGTTGATGATGATCTTATCACCGGGCTTGATGCTTTTACCTGTACCTATATCTGAATATTTCTGTGGCAATTCCCCTACACCAGTAGTATTAATAAATACCTTATCACATTTACCCCGGTTGACTACTTTTGTATCTCCGGTAACAATTATGATCCCTGCTTTTTTGACTTCTTCTGCCATCGACTTAACTATGATCTCCAAATCTTTAAAGGGGAACCCCTCTTCAATAATAAAAGAAGTACTCAAATATTTTGGTTTTGCACCCGAAACAGCCACATCATTTACGGTTCCGGCAATAGCCAGTTTACCAATATCCCCACCAGGAAAAAATATGGGATCAACTACAAATGAATCAGTAGTGAAAGAGAGTTTATTTGAATTGATCTCCAGTACAGCTGCATCCGTTTGCTCATCCAGAATATCATTTGAAAAATATTTAACAAACAAATCTTTTATCAAATCGTGGGATAATCTGCCTCCACTGCCATGTCCGAGTAAAATATTTTTATTCATTACGTTATAGCTTCAATTTAATCACGATTATACTTGTAGTATGCATGGCACGATCCTTCATGTGAGACCATACAGGCACCGACCGGATTGCTTGGGGTACATACTTTCGCAAACAGCCCACAATCCTTCGGATTTTTGAGGCCTTTCAATATCTCTCCACAAATACAACCTTTATCTTCCCTGGTGGGTTCTACCTGAACCGGTATTTGGGTCTCGGCATCAAAATCATTATATTTCTCTCTTATCTTCAACCCGCTTTTTGGAAGTACTCCTAAACCTCTCCACCAATCATCACGCAATTCAAAAACTTCATCCAGCATTTGTTGTGCTTTTATATTGCCTTCCGGTTTTACAACACGGGTATAAGCATTTTCAACTTTTTGATCACTATTCTCAATCTGAATAACAAGCATTAAAATCGCTTTTAGGAGATCAACAGGCTCAAACCCAGATATCACACAACCCAAACCAAATTTTTTAGGGATGTTTTCATAAATGCCTATTCCTGTTATGGTACTAACAT
>Ga0255372_10149_pt1 | contig 13413 bp, 12 predicted proteins | sample ANMaggSeSYBR01E8_FD_182092 | JGI IMG/M metagenome (GOLD analysis project Ga0255372, IMG submission 182092) | Sediment cell enrichment communities from methane seep in Santa Monica Basin, California, United Staets - ANME aggregate JGI... | ecosystem: Environmental > Aquatic > Marine > Cold seeps >...
CTTACGATGAGATTAATATATGCACCAACGGTTGGCTGTCATTTAATAACGCTTTCATTGTTCAAATGGAAAATGATATTATACCTCATTGGAATCTGCCTAATAACATGGCGGCAGTATTTTATGATAATCTAACCCTTGAATATGGCGGTAATGTTTATTACTATACCAACAACGCCGATACGGCAATCATCACCTGGAACCTGGTGTGGGATTATGATCAGGAAAACGTTTATACATTTCAGGCAATACTTACGGCTCCATCGACTATAGTCTTTCAATACAGCCGTATGGGACCTGAGCGTTTGGATGAGTGCTCTATCGGGATTGAAAATCGATTCGGTTATATTGGAACTCAAGTAGTTTGCAATAATGAATATATTCATAACGAACTGGCGGTTGAATTTCTGCTTGGCTCTATGCCGCCGCCCTTTACCTGGATGGAGATTAACCCATCCGATGGGATAATAGCAGGATACGACCAGCAGGATATTGAAATCACTTTTAATGCCAATGATATCCCGACTGGCATCTATCAGGCCAGTAGTAGCCAAACGAATCCTGTTCGCTCATTGCATAGCTGTCTATATGGAATCGAAGATCACCGTCGCCGACATTTGCCAGCTCGATTGTTCGAACATCCTGAGAACCGGGATTGAGGTCTACCCATATTGAATCGGGCGAGTATTCCATCTGCGCAATTCCGCTATATTGATAAAGTGGCCTGGCGGAATATAAGCCCATACCGGATGAGTTGTATTTCATGTAGAAATAGCCCTCATCTCCCCAAGTTGTATTCCAACTGTTTTTTACAATCCAAGCGCCTTCGCCATTGCACATATCATCATCCCAGCCGACAATTGTGACGGCATGATTCAAGCTCTGATTGTTATATTCATGCTCGTAGCATCCGCCGGAATAGCCGAAAAAATCATCGAATACATGGAAATAAGTAGAAACAGGTCCTAAAACGAGCGAATTCTTTATAGCATCGACATTATTAGGAACAGGCTGATAACCCTGCAGATATGCTATAATTTCGCACTCATCCATCGTGCAGGGCACTGTATCATCCGCTTGATACGGCATGCATGATTCATCAACTATGCCCTCTATTGAAAGAAAGCTGTAAGCATCCTGGGAAACACCGCCGGCACAGCTATGACCATATTCATTGCAGGAAAGAACCGCTTGCTCAGAAAAATCCGGCGCTGCATTTCCTGCGATTATATAAGCAGATTCGACCGCTGTAATTGCTGCAAAATCCCAGCATGAACCGCAATTGCCTTGATGCTTTACCGATGTTACAGCTTCGAGTTCTCGCCAGTCGAAAACAGATTCGGTACTTGTTATTAGCGGCGGAGGAAGAATATCGAGAGCTTCGTAGAGCGCTTTAATTTCTTCGGTTATTTTAGCGCCTAATCGCAATTGCCTTTCTTCCGCCGGTAAATCCATCATCGAGGTTTGCCTGGCAGTCCAATGCAGACCTTTTTCTTCAATCATTTGCCGTATAGCTCTAACTTCATCAGAAACATCATCAGCATATACAGTTAATAGGGGAAATAGAATTGAGAATAACACCATAGCGACCTTTTGCATTTGTCCTCCTTTAGAGGTTTTAGCAGAACTACTATTTATTTTAGTAAAGACTATAAATTAACACTTTGTATATGACGCTTTACAAGTTTAGCAGGTTAGAAGTCGTCCGGCAGCTTGCCGGATGCCAGTTAAAGGAAATGTCGGGTTTTTCCCTCCGGTCAGAACCCGACCTACTTTGCTAATTAATGAATAATTAATAATTAATAATGAATAATTTTAAATCGTAGTCGTAGGTCGGGTTTAGCTCTGGTTACCAAGCGCCGCTTGGTAACCAGTTCGTAGGTCAAGACCCTCTTTTGGGCCTTGACTATTCATGCGCCGAACTTACGAATTGCAAACCATGTCTAATTGGTAATCCCTCAGGATGGAGTAAAGCAACATCCTGAGGGGGCGTCTACATGTAAGCTCCGGCGTCATCATCAAACATCAATTTTCAACTGCTGATGGGGAGTAAAATATTTTCTGACTGTCAATTCGAGAGCAATAACTGATGAGATAGATACGGAGCTTAAAAGCATATAACCAACAATTACCTGGAGCAAAACGGCTTTCACCGGTTCGGCGCCGGCGAGTATCATCCCGGTCATAGCGCCGGGCAGGGCAACGATACCGGCTGTTTTCATAAAATTTAGTATCATAGTCATACCGGCAATAACTGCATCCTGTTGAAATGTCTTGCTAGCTTCCCGCCAGGTTTTGCCTAAGGCTAAGGCTGTTTCAATTCTTAGACGGTTGGTTTTAATATCCGAGGCTATGCGATTTATTGTTAGGGTAGAAGCATTCATCGAATTGCTGATTATCATACCCGCCAAAGGGATTATAAAACGAGCTTCAAGGGTTATAATTCGCAGTAATAGCATAAGGCCTAAAGTGATTAGAGACCCGATTGTAATTGAGATAAAAGCTATAATAAATGAACTTGATGTATTCTTAGTTCGTCCTGATACCGTATGAGCGCCGACTGATATCATTATCATAATGACGGCGAATATCAGCCCAACATTATCAAGATTGAAAATAAATTCTAACGCATAACCAACAGCTACTAATTGGATAAAAGTCCTGAATGTTCCCCAAATTATTTCTTTCTGAACTGGTATTTTCCACCATCGGCCAACAGCAATAGCAATTGCTACTAAAACCAATGATAAAAATACTTCCGTATATCCGGCATCGATCATTTAAGCGCCTTATTTTTATACCGACAGCCTATTTCAGTCTGCGGATTGTTTATTACATTTTCGCATGTTCCCCACTCGGCCAGTTTGCCTTCATCTAATAAAAGAGCCGTGCCGCCCATTCTGAGCGCCTGTTGGGGATCGTGAGTAACCATAATAGCAGTTAACCCTTTAGTTAATACAATATCCTTGATTAAGCTTTCAATTGCCGCTGTATTAGTCGGATCGAGGGATGAGGTTGGCTCATCCAATAGTATAATGACTGGTTCTATCGCCAGAAGTCTGGCTAAAGATGCGCGCTGTTTTTCACCGATTGAAAGATTTTCAATGTTGGATTTTAGCAGGTTATTTTCAATTCGGGTGTGCACGGCAAGTTCGCTAATTTTTCCATCGCTTAATTTCGGATTTGCATATAAAAGATTATCATATACGGTTTTGGGAAAGAGATACGGAATTTGAAACAGATAGCCTATTTTATAACGCAATTTACATGGCGGATATTCCCGATAATCTTGGCCATCAAATACTATCTGTCCGCCGGTAGGCTCATCGAGCCGATTAAGAAGACGCAAAAGCGATGTTTTCCCCGACCCGGTGGCGCCGATTATATTGTAAATCTTTGACCTTTCGAATTCAAAAGAGAAACTATCGATTATTGTTTTTGGCTGATTTTGGGTATTGACGATTCTCGATAGATTAATAGTCTTTAATATAGGACCGGTTGAAGTCAATTTTATTATCGCCTTTCGTTGAATCTGAAATCAAATCATCAATACATGCGAGCAAAGCCATATTTTTACTTTGACTGACCCACCTGTCGGCGGACATTCTAAGATAGAATGAATTTATTGGTTTTTCAACAGATTAATCACAATCTGAGTTATTAATGAAGATAATACTATTTAGAAATTAATGAGAATTTCGACTAATTATTCTTGACAATTATATATTAACCGCTATTTTATTTTGCCGATAAGGTAGATATTTATCGAAAGTCTAGTTGGTAGAGTCCCGACAAAATGTCGGGATTAACTACTTTGCCGGATAAATAAAGATTCCCCGGTAGCTCAGTTGGTAGAGTCCCGACAAGATGTCGGGATTAACCACTCTGCCGGAAAACAAAATATTCCCCGGTAGCTCAGTTGGTAGAGCAGGTGGCTGTTAACCACCTTGTCGCTGGTTCGAGTCCGGCCCGGGGAGCTTTTTTTTTCTATAGATAGAACTTCATTATCAGTAGATAATCCAAAGTCATTGATTATTGGAATGTTATAATCAATTCTGATTTCTGGGTGGTTAACAACAATTCTTTTAATAAACGATCTCAGAAAAGATTTTTGCTCTATTATAGAACCCTTTTTAAGCAAATCTGATAAGTCTTTTATATAGCTTTTTAGAGCCTTTAGATCGAAAGGCTTTATCTTTGGGCTATTAATTTCATCTAAGTATTCATTCTTCTTAAATTCTAATGATTTTGTTTGACCTCTAAGTTCCTTAATTCTTGGAGCTAAGTCATCGATATCGAGTTTTCCGGTTTCAAGTGAGTAATATAACTTATCAAGTTTAGCCTTTGATAGCTCTAACTGTTTATCAATAATTGCTATTTGCTTTTTATAGGTTTTCTTATCGTTGTTCATTTCATCAATGACAATACTTAATAGCTCTTTAAGATTCTCTTCAGTAATAATCTTGGTTTTAATGCGATCTATAACAAGACGCTCTATTTCATTTCTATTAATAAGCTTAGCATCGCAAATATCTTTACCTCTTTTTGAATAATTATGACATGCATAATAAAAATGTTGGCCAGATTTGGCTGAACTTCCGATCATCTTTGCTTTACATTTCCCGCATTGAATTAGCCCGCTTAATAGGTAATTGCTTGTAAGTTCTCTTGGATGGATAGTTTTAGGGCTTCGCTTTAATATGTGTATTTGCGCTGAATCGAAAGTATCTTTGCTAATAATAGCCGGGTGATTTTTTTCGATACGAATAATATCTGGATGATTACCATTGTTTCGATTCTTGTTTTTGCCATAGACCAAAGTTCCAGCATATACCTCATTCTTTAGGATATAACTAATTGAGGCATTACTCCAGAATTTACCTTTACTTGTTTTTAAACCCTCACTATTAAGTTTTTTTGCAATTTCTTTAATTCCATTATTCTCAAGACATAACTCAAAAATTCTCTTTGCAATTGGAGCAGTATCGATATCAGGTTCTAATTTTGTTCTTTTATTATTGCCATCTATTACTTTTTTTGCTTTATAACCGAATGGGATATTTCCGTTTTGAAATCCTCTACTTGCATTTTCGCGTAACCCTCTTTTAGTATCTTCTGCTAAATTTGATGAGTAAAATTCATCAATGACTTCTATAATACCTTCAAGAAGCCTTCCTGATGCTGAATCGTCAACTTGTTCGTTTATAGAGATAACCTGTACACCATGTTTTTTCAAAAGTGATTTATATATAATCGAATCCTCACGATTTCGAGCAAATCTGGAATATTTCCAAATCAAAATCGATTCAAATACTATGTTCGGTTTTTTAGCAATAGAAATCATCTCTTGAAAAGCGGGGCGGTTGACTGAACGAGCACTCTCAGCTTCATCGACAAATTCTCTATAAATTTCCCAGTTATTACGCTCTGCAAAACTGCGCAAAGCTTTTAATTGGGCAGAGATTGACAGGTCTTTTTCCGCCTGTTTTTCCGATGAAACTCTGGCATATAATACTGCTTTCATAATTACCTCTAAATTACTTGATACGATTCGTCAATCATTATTGGATTTGATGACATGATTTGCTTATGAAATCTATATGATTGGTTATCTGGTACTGCAATTATTATGAGTTTAGCGATTTTCTCGTTCCATATAACAGGTCTTATAATTACAGATAAACAGTATTTGTTCCAGAAATCCAGTCCGGTCAATTTGTCAATGTAAACTGGTTTTTTATTTTCGCATACTATACTGATTATATCTCTAATTGGGACAAGCTGACCTCTCTTTGGAAATAATGTATTAGGTATTCTAAAACGGACTTTGGGAATATATTTTGGGCTTCTATGGAAACTACCAGCTTTCAAAAAGCCTTTTGGTAAATCAATATTAGATTCTAAAACGGAACTCCATAGATGCCATTTATTATTTTCACCATTTAATACTGAAGCCATTCTTGAAGCAACTGCAATATATGATAAATTATACATCTTATGCAATTCTATAGGGTCTAACCCTGTAATTTCCATATCATTGAAAAATTTGACTCTATCCATTAATAATGCTGCTGCAAAAGCTTCAGCCTGATATTCAAGAGCATCTCCTGAATAATCTTCAAAGATAGGATTAATCATTTTCATTTCTTGCCCAAGAATCTCTCTAATTTCATGTGCTACCGTGAATTCTTGTGATCCTATCCAATCCGATTCCTTATATAGAATTTTAATATTGTTTCCTAATCGTACATTAAGACCGCGTGTTTTATTTTGGAAAGCAAATGGTTTAACTTCTCTAATACCGAGCTTTTTCTTTGCAAATTTAGTCAATTTTTCAAGAGTTAAAATTGGTTTTAAATCAAAATATTGTCTGAATTCATCTGCCAGTAATTCACTTTTAAAGAAATCGCGCTGGTTATACTGAGAAGAGAATTCTAAGCAGAATTCTTGCATAATAGTATTTTGAGTTGAAGTTTCTAATGATAATACTTCGTTCATTTACGTTCCCCCACTTTCTTCCTTAAGTTCTTTATACATTTTTGCTATTAACTTTTTTGTGTCAAAGTCTATTTGCCCCTTTAATCTATGACCAAAACTAAACTTTGGATTATTGATGGCTTCATTGAATAACCGTTCGACTTCGGTCTTTTCATCCAAGTTATCTTGGTTAAGATATCCCGCTACTTCCATTATTTTAGAAATACTTAGATTGTAGAAAGTAGCTAATTTCTTCAAAATATTGGGGTGGGGTTCGGTTCTTTTCCCACTCTCAATCATTGAGAGATATGCATTTGATATTCCACATGCTTTTTCCACTTCCCTTAATGAAAGTCCCAATTCTTTTCTTTTTGTTCTGAGAAAATCTCCCAGCTTACTCACCATTCCTCCTCGATCATTTACTTGTTGTTTAAACGTAAGGTAATACATTTTGCTAATTATTGCAAGCATTATTTTACAATAATTAACATATTCGATTGACAAGTCAGGGAAAATATGCTAACAATAATATAATGAACATTAACAATAGTGAGCGTGTGAAAATGAATAAAGTGAAATTAAGACCAAAACCAATCGAAAACTTATTGATTAGAAAGAACTTATCTCAAAATTGGTTGGCGCGAAGGATTGGAATTTCAAGCGCCTATATGTCTCAATTATTATGCGGTAAAAGGTCTCTTTCACCTTTAATGAGAAGAAAGTTTTTAGACTATTTTCAAGATTTGTGTTTTGATGATCTGTTTGAAATAAAAGAAATGGATAGATGAATACAGTTTATAATGAGAAAATAAAAACTAATAATCATTTAACCGATGGATTGCGAATATTAGCCAGAATAATAGCTCAGGATTTTCTGGCGAAGCAAACACTTATTAAAAATGGAGATAATATTATTTATGATTCAAAGCCTAAATACATACAAAACAAGTGATCTTTATTTGTCTGCTTTCCTAAAAGCCAAAGGAATGAAGCTTAAAGATAAACAGAAGAACGGTAATAAATATATTTTTATATTTGAAGATAGATCGGATCGCAAAGAACTTATTCAAGAATTTTTTAACGATGGGACTGTTAGTATTTCAGCATTCAAGAACGCCTTGCAAGATTTAAAGACAATGGTTTTCAACGTTTAATGTAAGATTGGATAATTATATGGATATTGATATGGCAATAAATAAAATTCCGGTACAATTGCAGAATGATAGATTCAGGTTTGTGAAATTAAAACCTAAATCGAAAATCCCATTCGAGAAAAACTGGCATAAAAAAACATATTCCTATAAAGAAATTCAATCCTGGATTAATGAAAGCGGTAATTACGGGATTCAGGGCGGCTATGGTGATCTAATCATAATTGACGCTGATAGAGAACTTATGAGTAAGCTTGTCAAAGAAAAGCTTCCCGGAACCTTCACGGTAAAGACTCCAAAACAAGGTTTTCATTATTATTACTTCTGTAAAGACATTAAAAAGAAAATCGTTTTAAAAAAAGGTACAGAGCATTTTGGCGAAATTCTCTCTCAAGGATCACAGGCTGTAGGGGTAGGATCAATCCATCCTGACACAGGCACAAAATATCAAGTAAATAATGACGTAGAAATTGCTGAGGTAACTAAAGAGCAAGTATTTTCAATTCTAATTGAATATATTTCAATCGATTATCCAGCAAAAGATAAAGATTTAGAGATAGACAATATTAGTATTGTAGATGTTTTAAATAAGTATAATATCCAAACAAGACAGGTTGGGGATCAACTCGTATGCGGACATCCTGTTCATGGATCAGAAACAGATTGCAATTTTGTTGTTCATCCGGCGAAGAATGTTTGGCATTGTTTCCGTTGTGGTACAGGTGGGGGCGCGCTATCACTTATTGCTGTAATTGAAAAGATAATTGATTGCAGTGAAGCAAAACATGGAGCTTTAAGAGGTGATAAGTTTAAAAAGGTATTGAATATAGCATCGCAAAAACTTGGTTTTTATATGCCGACTATTAAAGATAAAGTAGACGATACCCTGCTAAATGAAGATGAATTAGCTAAACTGGAAAAGCGTATTAAGGCAATTCCTCACGATACAGCTAAAACAAAACTGCCCGGAATTCTCGATCCTATCCTGAAAGAAATGGTTGAACTCAATCCCGCTCAAGCTGATGCTATCATAAAATATACTATCAAGGAGCATTTTAATTTTACGATAAAAGAATTGGCAAATTATGAAGACGTACTCAAATCATATAAAAAGCGGCCAAAAGACAGCAAAGAGAAAAAGCCCATAAGTAAAGATAAGTTGATCGAGATTTTACACGAAGAAGAAAACAACATAACCATTCATCCAGCGCAAGATTTTTCAGATGGCATTATGACTTTTTCTGTTAAGATTGGAAATGAACTTTGTATAATTTCATCAGACAAACAATTATTTACTTTTAATGATTCAGAAACACAGGGATTTATTTTAAAACACGATTCTGTGGATACAGCACATTTTTCACGTTATGGTATTAAATCATATATTGAAAATTCCAGCATAATCAGTCTTAACAAAACATATAATAAGGTTTACAATTATATAAAGAGATATATTCAATTTCCAGATGAATTGTATCTAAACTTTATTTCACTCTGGGTAATAGGTACTTACTTTTTTATGATATTCCGTTACTATCCTTACGTCTGGCTTAACGCCGAGAAGGGATCTGGGAAAACATTACTTATGGAAGTATTATCAGTTATTGCTTTTAATGGAGACCTTATAACTAATCCCACTGAATCAGTTATTTTCAGGGATATTTCAAACAATTTAATTACAATGTTTATTGACGAAGTAGAGCAATTACGCAAGCGCGATAAAGATGCTTACAGCTCAATTATAAGCCTGCTTAATTCGGGTTTTAATAAATCAGGTTCGGTAAAGCGGAGTGAAAGAACAGGCAAAGGAAATTTTGTTGTGAAAACATTTAGTGCCTACTCCCCTAAAATGTTTGCTGGAATTAATGATATTGATGATGTTCTTCAAGATCGCACTGTCCGCATTCCGCTTTTACGCAAAAAGGAAAATGAAGTTATTCAAAGATATAAAGAAACAACCAAAATTTTCAATTTGCATCGAAGCATAAGAGATGATCTTTATACAATAGCACTTTCACATGCTAAAGAAATCGCTGATAAATATCATACTGGAGAAAGCGAAATAGAAGGATTAGCACATTTAAATAACCGCGAACTTGATATCTGGGAACCAATTCTTATACTTGCAAACATCATCGATGCGGAATCAGAGAACACCAGACTTACTGATATGATGGAAGAACTAAGTAAAAAATCTACTGATGAAAAACAGGCGGATAGTATTTCACAAAACGAAACATATAAGTTGCTTAACATTCTTAAGCCTATGATAGAAGAATTATCTCCCGTTAAAAATGAGAACGATAAACTAATATTTAAAGCAGATGAAGTTTTCAATTACTTCAAGGCAAGTGAGGAATATGAATGGCTGGAAAGAAAAAACGCTCTTACATCAAGACTAAAGAAAGTAAAAATTAAATCTGAGCAGAAACGAATTGATTCAGAGAAAATTCGAGTTTATATAATGAAATTATCTGAGTTTCAGGATTTATGTGAAAGGTTCAAAATATAATGTATATTTGCAAATTAAACTTATTATCAGTGGAAAATAATTTTAAGGCTTTAAGGCAATTTAAGATACTTCCTTTATATTTAATGAGTTATAACGCCTTAAACTATGTTAGTGGATTAAGACACTTCCAAGACAGGGTTAAGACGTACGAACTGATTGTAATACATATACTTAAGCGATTCTGACTTAAAGTCTTGAAAATGTATAGGGTAATGTGAAAGTTAATATAATCAATACAATAAATATTGAAGGGAGGTAATATTGACAATTTCAACTAAGAAAGTAGAAGCTAATCGGCAAAACGCAAAGAAGTCAACCGGGCCAAAAAATACTTCATTGGTTCGCTTAAATGCTGTTAAGCATGGTCTATTGAGCAAAGATACTGTGATAAAAAGTGAAAGCAATAAAGAACTTCAAGAACTTGGAAAAAGATTGAGAATGGAATTAGCTCCGCAAGGTGAATTGGAGATTATTCTTGTTGACCGGATAGTATCATCTATATGGCGTATGAAAAGAGCAATCAGGGTAGAGCGGGATTACATTCAAGCAGAATTTAATGATTGTAAATATGATTATCATGGTAACGAAAGAGAAGATATTGAAGCTTGGAATAATGTGGTAACTAAAGAACTTGGTATTAGCAATACCTGGCTTAATCTAACCCGTTATGAGACTGCGATTGAACGACAAATATATAAAGCCCTACATGAGCTAATGAGGATACAAAGCGCGCGCAAAGGTGAAAAACCACTGCTTCCGCTTGTTATAGATGTTGATGTTTCTAAGGATTGATAATCTGGCTTTGTTTTGAAAAAATAGTATTAATAGTGTAGCTTTTTATAATGAATAATATTATCGAGTTAATACTAAGTGAGATAACAACCTAAGCTAATTTTCAACAAAAAATAGAGGTTAACTTTTGTTAATTATTTAGGTAATTATTTGAAGAATATTATTTTTAGGTAGGCAGATAAAGATGGGCAGATACTCTTGGTCAAATAGAAATACAGTAGAAGAATGCGAAACTATTTCAATATCTTGGTTACGACAACATGATTATCTTTGCGGATATAAATCGGGTGTAATCGAATGGCGATCTGCCGGCGGACACAAAACAAGTGTAGGGATTGAAGTATCAGTTGATGAAATGAATACTTATGGAAGCTTTTTAAAAATCAATTATGATATAACTAAGAAAACAACCGGTGAGATACAGCATTATGATTACAAGGTTGAGATTATTTCCACTCCATGCAATTTTGGCGGTGTAAGATATTGGTTTATCTGCCCGCTTGTTACTAATGGTCAATATTGCGGAAGAAGAATAGCTAAAATTTATCTTTCGCCGGGTAGTAATTATTTCGGTTGTCGACATTGCCATAATCTCACTTATAAAAGCTGTAAGGAACATGATAAAAGAGTTAACGCGCTGATGAAATGCCCTGATTTATTGAATCGATTTTCATTAGAAGGCAATGTCAAGGATACTCTGTTAATATTGAAAGCTCAAGCTAAATTGCTGGGCATGTAAATTATATCAATTTTATTCCTATGCTATACACCCAAAGTATAATAATCTGCATGGATTATATAAGCCAGAGAATCTTCTACATGAACAAACATTGATGAAAATAAATACTATACTTTTTTCGCCGGGGTTAAACGTTATTTACGGCATAGCGACTTAGCAAGTTATCCTGTTCACATATTGCGGGCGCTGGAAAACCCTGTTTAAACCGCCTACGGTGCGTTCTGAGCAGATTTAGCTGGCTTTTAGTCATATACTATGTGTTTTCACTTCAAGTAAATATTGCCAGACACCCCGTAGGGGGACGATGACAAGAGTTGGAGTTAATGATTATTTAATCTGTCTGAGCTTTCATATAATATTTAAAATCATAAATTCATTAGATTAGAGAAAGAATTATTCAAAGTTTGAATGATATTTAAACTTTGTGTATTTGTAATGTTTCTCTTGATTTTAGAAAACTACAATAGCTATATTGACAAAAACTTTAGCCTATTTAAAACACTTGAGGTGGATTTTGGCGTCATCATTAATAGAACAACTGCCAAAGATTGTAGCTGAAGGACGAAAAGAAGCAGAAAAGATTCTTGAACGTCTGGCAAGCCCTAATAAGATAACTCTTCAAACAAATGAATTAGTTTTGCCATCCAAAGAAAGATCGGGATTATATCTTGGAAATATCCCCAATTTCAAATCATCGGCGGTGGAGGTTCTTGGCGAAAAGCAACTCGAAATAAAGGGCATAGAAACAACCGGTCAGCAAAAGTTGAAAAGTGAAATTGGCGGACAGTGGATTAACAGGCTAATTTATGGTGATAATCTTCTTGTTATGCAGGCTTTGCTTGCTGGTGATCCAGCTACAGGTATGCCTTCAATGAGAGGAAAGATTGACCTTATCTATATTGACCCGCCTTTTGATAGTAAGGCTGATTATAGAACAAAAATTGAATTGCCAGGAAAAAATATTGTGCAAAAACCTACTGCAATAGAGCAGTTTGCCTATTCAGATACATGGAAGGATGGTACATACAGTTATTTATTAATGCTGTATCCACGCCTTGCAATAATGAGAGAATTATTAAACGAGTCGGGAAGCATATATGTACATATTGATTGGCACATAGGGCACTATGTTAAAGTTATTATGGATGATATTTTTGGTAAAAGTAATTTCATTAATGAATTAGTATTTCGATCTACAGACCCTAAAAGTAATACTGAGCGTTTCTTTAGTAAGATTCATCAAACCTTACTTCTTTATGGTAAAACGGAAAAATATTACATCAATCCCAAAATAGGCGAGGTATCAAGCAGTGCTCTAAGCGAGTATAGTTACTTTATGTTAGAGGATGGCAGTATAATTCCAGCGAAAAATGCTGAAGGCAAAAAAGGCAGATATTTTAAGTTAGAAAATACAACTGCTCCCAAATATACACCAAGCAGAGTCTTTGAATGGAAGGGTTATACACCGAAAAATGGGTGGCGATATAGTAAAGACAAATTAGAAGAAATGCTTTCAAATAATGAAATCTTGTTAAAAAAAGGCAAGGCCTTAAGTCGCTGTCATATAGTATTTCTTGATGAAATAGGCAAGGCAATTATGCCAGATTTATGGGTAGATATAGGCACGATGAAAGGAGGGCAAATCTATGCAACTCAAAAACCTGAGAAATTATTAACAAGAATAATAGAGGCCTCAACAAAAAAGTGGAGCATTAGTAGCAGATTTTTTTATGGGATCAGGG
>Ga0255372_10150_pt1 | contig 13375 bp, 13 predicted proteins | sample ANMaggSeSYBR01E8_FD_182092 | JGI IMG/M metagenome (GOLD analysis project Ga0255372, IMG submission 182092) | Sediment cell enrichment communities from methane seep in Santa Monica Basin, California, United Staets - ANME aggregate JGI... | ecosystem: Environmental > Aquatic > Marine > Cold seeps >...
TGTATAATATCCAGAATAGCAAATTACTGGTTATCGAGCCTGTATCAAAAGTGGACTTGGACCTGGCAGGTGCTATTATGGTGCCTCGTGGATGGATGGGAAGCAGTGCCCGGAACTCATCATCTGAACGAGCTACTGCTTCATTCTGGCTTGGTTCATTTTCCAGACTGATGCAAAAGCATTTTTGTATGTCCGTGTATATTTGCTTAACAAGAAATCATGCTGAAATAAGATAAATGGAGATTATGATGAAAGTACGTGATGCAATAAAAATGATAGAAGCAGATGGCTGGTATTAAATTAAAACCAGAGGAAGTCATAAACAATACAAGCATCACACAAAATCAGGTAGAGTAACAATTGCTTATCATTTAAATGATTATTTAGCACCCGGGACTTTTAATAGTATCTTAAAACAAGCAAAATTGAAAGCGGTAGAATAAGATGTATCGTTTCTTAATTGTGATTGAAAAGGCAAATAATAATTATTCAGCATATTCACGTGATTTGCCTGGTTGTGTTGCAACAGGTGCTAACCGTGAAGGTACAGAACAAAATATGTATGATGCAATTGAAATGCATATTCAGGGATTAATAGAAGACAACTTGCCGATTCCAGAATCAAATTCTTTTGCAGAATATGTGGCAATTAATGAAATATCAGGCACAGCTGATACAGCACAACCAACTTAATAATATTTTCATTCCACCATTTCTACTCTTACCGAGTGCTTATCACACTCCGCTCAACCCTTAAGCCCTTGTGGTGTGCTGAGCGGGCTGGCAGGCGCATTTTTAGTACTTCATAGATGCATTGCGTGTCCGGTGGGCTGGGGCTGCAAATTTGGATAAATACTTGGTTGGGTGTTGCAGGTGGGGGCTTAAAGAGCAGGACAAAATAGAAAGATCATTTATTTCTACTGACACTGATCAATACAGGCAAGAAGATCAAAGCTACTAAAAATACTGCTAAACCTGCTGCAGCAAAGCTTACATGGAAACCATATGAATCAGCGATCAACCCACCTGTAAAAGGACCTATTGCAAAACCAAGAGAACCGAACAGGTTGAACCCACCCATGGCAGTCCCCCTCTTTGAAGGATCTGCAAAATCACCAGCTAATGCTGCCGATGGAGGATACATAAGTGCTCCAGCGACACCACCGATCACCATTACTAAAACCAGCAAAGGTGGGGCCGTGAAGCCAACACTTATTACTATAATGCTATAGAGAACGGAACCAACTATCAGGGGTGGAACTCTTCCTATTCTATCAGATATTACACCGAAAGGGTACTGAAGCATGGCAAAAGGTATTAAAAACGCAGCCATGTACATTCCGATAGTACCTGGCCCCATCCCATAATTAATTGCAAGCATAAGTGGGAAAACGCCCACAAAAAATCCTACTGTAAACCGCTCAACAAAAGAAAAGGCATATGGAATGAATATCCTTTTTTCTTCCCTGAGCAACATTAGTGAATCTATAAAAGAGGTAGGTCTTGAATCGAGTTTGCGCTCTTTGAGCATTAATGCTGCGATCAATGCTCCAAGTAATAGTAGTAAAGAACCAAAGTAAAGAGGATAAAGGGGATCTATTGAACCGATCTTACCACCAAATGGTGCTCCCATGGCATTACCTGATGCCATTCCCAGGCCAAGTATTCCCATTCCCTTACCATACTGTGTTTTTTTGACTAGATCGAGTACTGATGTCATAATTAAAGAAAATGCCATTACAGTGAAGGCTCCTTCAATGAATCGCAGTGCCAGTAGGGCTGACATGGTAGGGGCAAGGGTAAGGCTAAACATCAAGAGAGCATTACCCAAAAATCCGGTAACGATGAATATTTTTCTTTTCCCTAACTTATCGGAAGTGCTGCCCCATATAAGAGAGAATATTACATATGCGGCCAGATTTATTGAAACAAATAAACTAGTCTCTGCTACGGATGTGACATAAAACCTCTCCATAACAAAATCTTCCATAACAGGATATATCAATGTGACACTGAACATCAGCAGAAATGTTAAAATACCAAGAATATATATCTCCCGGTAGCCTTCTTTATCTATTTCAGGAATAATGCCACCCTCTTTTCTATTCATTGATCATTTATTTAATATTTAGATTATTTGTAATCTAAATCGATGAAAGGTTGAAAAATTTTAATTTTATTTACACAATAGTGTCGAGTCAACCATACAATATTGCAACATATATGATCTGACACGGTTATATTTTCCAGTAATTTTCAAGACGCTGATTAACGCAAATTAACGCTGATTTAAGGTTGCGTCTGCGTTAATCAGCGTCTAGTGTGATTATTGAATAATTAGATTTTAAAATTGTACCGCATACCCTTTATAATCCGACACTTGATGGTTGACTTAACAATAGTATCAATTGGGTAATTAATTTTTCAATTTGGGTTACTTGTTTATCCTGGGTTTTATTAGTAGTTTTCCTGGGATAACTAAAATGTAAAATTTTATTTCAGAGGTAACGACCTTCCTCTTCTCAACATATAAGAGTGAGTGTGGAGGCATCTTAATCTCTTTCAGTACAAAGCGTATTTGCATTGCAGAGTTCCAAGAATAGAATGTACAGAATGCGGAATTCACCGAATTGAAATCCCATGGGCACGAAAACGTAGCGGATTTACACTTCTTATGGATGCCTTAATCGTAACAATGTCTCAATGTATGACAATATAATAAGTTGCCGAGCAAATTTGTGAACATAATGCACGTATCTGGAGAGTTGTGGATCATTATGTCAAAGAAGCTAGATCTCAAGAAGACTTTTTGGATGTCACTGTAATTGGAATTGATGAGACTTCGTGTGCCAAAGGGCACAAATATGTTACACTTGAAGTGGATTTCGACACATCTAAAGTAATTCATGTTTGTGAAAGAAAAGACTCTAATACTGTTTCTATCTTCAAAAAAGATTACAAAACACACAGTGGAAATCCTGAGAATATTCACTCTGTCTGTTGTGATATGTCCCCTGCTTTTATAAGTGGTATTCATGCTGAATTTCCTAATGCAGCAATCACTTTTGATAAATTTCATGTAATGAAGATGGTAAATGAGGAGGAAGATTAATGAATGAAGCAAATTACGGCAAGAGTAGAGACCTATCGGTCATTTGGGAGTTTAGTAAAAAGAAGTGTTCGTGTTTATCGAAATGTTCAGAATTTCATTACTATGATCTATCTTCGATTGGGACAATTGAATTTCCAGTTAACCACATGAATTAGCGAAGAGCCAATTAATTAATTAGTTTGTTCCTTTACTATTATAGATAATTTCTTCTATCCATCTATCCCAACAACATGACTGTTTTTCTATCTCCCCACTATCTTCAATTTCTTCCATAGTTAACCACCGCCAATATCTCCCCTATTATTAGCATCCTCATCATTAAATTGGCAATGATGATATAAAAATGTTTTGACTGAAACCTGAAAGTTGCAGTGTACGGATCCAGGGCAGTCCTCTGGCAGTCCAAATCGTCCCTTAAGAATCAAAGAAGGGTGGTATGTCAATCGTTCAGAAGCCATCCGGGATGCCGTGCGTAACATGGTAGAGCGGAAACAATTGGCGAGACTTGAAGCCGCAGTTGAAGAAGACATTCAATGGGGACTTCATGGAGATTAAAGCAATTTCAGATGCTAGACCAATCATACATCTCTCAGAGATCGGAACATCCACGTGTTTTTCACAATCCAGCAAAGTGCTTGTGCCAAGAGAAGTCTACAACGAAGTCAAAGTTTGCAACTTGCCTGGGAACATTGAAATTGAGTCAAAGATATTTGAAATGCTTGACATTGCATCAAACAAAAAGGACCAGATAGAATATTTTTCAATAAAATATGACATCAGCATACCTGATGGAAGCGTAATAACGCTTTCAGAGTACACAGGTATCAATCTCGTCCAAAGCGATGACCTGGACGTAAGGGATGTTTTTAAGTCAATGGGAATGCAACCCGTTGATTCCATAGGCATACTTCTCAGGGCATACAGGGAGAGGATAATATCCTATGATGATACAACAAAGGCACTTAAAGACCTATTGGATATTTCTTCTTTATGTGTTACTTCCAGGCTCATTCAAAATGCGAAAAAAGCATTGAAGGAATATGATGCAGGTTACAAGATGGAATAGGAATATGTGTATGAGGTTTGCTCATAAGAATAAAGAATAAGTTTTCTGTGCACCTAGTCCCTGGCGCTGCTGATCAGGTGTGTAGGCTGCTATTCAACTGACCCTGCCACCGCAGTCCGGCAGGACGGCATGGTGGCAGCCAGCCTTGTGTTATCTGCGAACATCCGGCTCCCACACACCCGTAACCTTCCCACCCAGGGCCAGCCGGCCCATTGCCCTGTTCACATCCTTACCCACAGGTGACGGCACTGCATTCTCAAGCGGCGTCCCGGGTAGGGGTGTGAAGTAATGGGAATGTATGCGTCCGCCTTTATTTACCACAAATTCAACCAGTTCCAGCGTCTCCTGCTGGTCAGCGACTGTCTCACCGGGCAGCCCGAATATAACATCCACAATAGGTGTCAGGTCATATTCCCTGCATAGTTCGACAGCACATTCCACGTCTTCAACCGTATGACCCCTGCTGATTCTATCCAGCACGCTTTGGCTGCCGCTCTGCGCGCCAAGGCTCAGCGATGAGTTGTGGCAGTACTGCTTCACCAGTTCAAGCATCTCTCTGGTCACGAACTCGGGCCTGACCTCTGACGGGAATGTGCCAAAGAATATCCTGCACCTGTCAGGGATGGCCTCCAGCAATGCCTGTATCATATCAGGTTCTGCTCCCTGCCCGCTTGTGCCATAGGCAAAGGCATTAGGTGAAACGAACCTCACATCCCGCATCATACCGGCATATTTGGCCACCACTTCAGGGCTGCGGTGGCGCATCCTGTGTCCGGACAGCCGGGGCGTCTGGCAGTAGCCGCAGCTATAAGGGCAGCCCCTGCTGATCTCGATATAGCCCTTAAGCCCGTCTCCTGAGAACGGAGGATACTTATCAAGGTCAACTGGAGGTCTTTTTCCATTGATCACGCACCGCCCCCCATCCTGGTATGCTATCCCTTCCACATCAGCCGGATCAAGATCACCGTTGCCGATACTGCGAATAAGTTCAGGTAGTGTCTCCTCCCCTTCACCTATTACCACGTAGTCGAAATATTCAAGGCATTCACAGGGCCTTGCTGAAGGGTGCGGGCCGCCTGCAATGTAGATCGAATCAGTAGATGAATTTCCTATTTCATCAAATACCCTGTCTGCCTGTGCAGTAGCAAAACTATACGCCATAATTCCATCAACCGGCCCATGCACTACCTGCGCCCCGGGGACCAAGGGCATAAGGGCGGCAAGGCTGTTGCGGTTCTTACTATCCAGCCTGAAATTCACACCGTCCAGATTTGCAAACCCCCTACACCTGGATCGGGACGAGTGTTACACACAACAGGCCTGCTATAAAGACCAGCACACCCACCAATATTCTGCTGCTATCCAGATCATCCGAATCCTCCAGGGGTTCAGGGTGACCCGCTGCTGCAAATAATGTGATGAACAATCCCCAGAACAGCAACATACCACCATTTTGCTGCATCACGAAATAGATGAACAATGAAAGAGAAAGCAGAACGAAAGGTACCACGGCAGATACATAGGCTGACCTTGGACCAATCATAGCACGCAGCATATGTCCACCGTCAAGCTGCCCCGCAGGTATCAGGTTCAGTGCAGTTACAAGCATACCCACCCATCCGGCAAAGGCCACGGGATGCATAATTGTTTCGGTCCCTATCCCTCCTACAAAGTACCCGATAATATCAAACAGAATCGGGAGTGATAGCTTTAGGACCATTGAGCCATCCGGGATAACTGTGTTCAGTGGGGTCAGAGATAGGCCGATCACTGTTACAATTATTGATGCAAACAGTCCTACAATGGGGCCTGCCACACCCACATCGAACAGGGCTTTCCGGTTTGGGATCGGTCCTTTATGTTTTATCACTGCACCCATGGTCCCGAATAAACTGGGGAAAGGAATGAAATACGGCAGTGAGGTTTTCATACCGTGCATCCTTGCTACCAGATAGTGTCCCATCTCATGCGAACCCAGCACGAACATGATGGCCAGAGTGAAAGGGAGACCTTTCAATATTCCTGTCGGATTTGAAAAAGGGTCAATACCGAACATCATGGAACCCACGAACATGGTCGTGATAACTGTAAGGAATGCCAGTACCACATTTATCCATATCCGGTCCTTCTTCCGGGTAACAGGGCTTATTACAAGTACATACTCACCCAGTTCGTAGACCATCCGGATTTCATAACCCATATTTGAAATTGGGACCCAGAGCCGTCTGATCACGTCCTTCGGGTCATCTATTGGATTGCCGTAAAAAAAATATGAACCATCTTCAAGTGCATACTCATATATCCTGAAATCCGGCACATCGGACTCGATGATCTTAAAAATAGCAGATTCGGTTTCAGACCTGTCTGTTCCATTATCTTTGGTATGGTTCATGGATTCAGTATGGTTCATAAAATATAAACAGCCCCACTGGTCCCATCGACCCTGACCCGATCCCCGGTTCTTATAGTATCAATAGCATCCGGTTTGGTGCTGTCTACCATTGGTATGTCAGATATAATGGCCCCTACTACCACAATAGGTTCGGCGGACCTGTTTATAACTGCTGCCGGGGCAGTCCCGTTCTTTTTCAACTGGTACATCACATACGACCCCACTGTGGAACCTTTTCCCGAAGGGAACACAAGGACCTTTCCTGTCACATCCTCACCTTCAAGTTCGTGTCCCTTCTCAAACACGACCCCTGTGTCAGGGTCTATACTGCCAAGGAATGAAATGGATTGGGTAGTAACCAGTGCTTCACCTTCGGCCTGTCCCCTGGAGATCGGCCTGCCTTTTAAGGTCCTAATCGCTATCCTCTCCTGCCAGGCATTCGTTAATATGTGCAATTCTGGCCCTTACACCACACAGGTTCGGAACATACTTGAAGGCTTTACCCGAATCGGTAAGTACACATCCGAAACGATCTGTGGCTGGTGATACCACCATGCAGGTATCAACAAACACTTTTGCGCCGCTGTCCTCAATTCTTCGTACCAGATCTGGATTAGCATCCCTGACCCTGCGGGACGTACATATCCATACCTCTTTTGCCGGGGTATGGTCTTCAAGTAAGCGTGCCGCTTCTTCCAGTTCACTGGCAGAGTAATGGGGGCAGCCCAGTGCCACCAGGTCAGGTTCATTCCCACATCCATTCTTATATCCTTCTCCGTATCCATTTCCGCATTCTTTCCCGCATCCTTCATCAAATACATCATCGATCTGACCGCGCTCTATGATAATAGTCTCCTCTGGGAACTCTTGCTGTCCTGATTCGGGGGTGACACCTTCTACATGATACAATGCAACTGCACCAGAAGCTGCCATGGCCGCACCCAGGGCTTTTAATTCGGTATCGTACGGCTTTGACCTTACCCTGAACATAGGTACACCTGAGCCGGCCTGGGCTCCTGCCAGGCAGCCCAAAGCACCGTAATCTGCTCCTGTTAATTTACAATCCACTTCAAATCCGATTGTCGGGACCCGGTTTTCGTCCAGGTGGTAACCGTAATTGGCGGTTTTTCCAATAAGCGCAGCCGATAGTGCAGAAGGTCCGCCTTCGCGGTTGGTCCTGGCACCTATCACCGAATTTGCGTAGGATATTGCCGAGCTTTCACTCCATGCCAGGTGGTCGCCAAAAGCAGCCAGTTCTTTGTCAATATAATAAGGAGTGCAGGTGCATTCACATCTCACGCCCAGGCGCTTGTATGCTTCAACTATCTGTACCTGTTTGGATGCAAACTTCGCATCCACACCCATTTCCTGCCAGCGCTCCAGGTCCATACCTGCCGGGTTCAGGATGGAAGGCACCATAACTGTGCCTTCAAGGTCTGATATCCATTCCAGGCCTGCATCACCTATTGTCTTGTAGCTCACACCTGCTATCTGGGCGCTCTTTACCGGTATAAGTGAGTCAGCACCATAGATATCGCCAAGGGTTGAAAGAATCTCCATGGCTTTTTTAAGCGTAGGACCATGCTCGCCTTCCAGGATAGACTCTTCTTCCTGTGTCAGGTACAAGCTTTTAGTCCCCCCCCGGGGTCACTCGTTTGAATTTGTGCTCTTCTCCCAGTATCATGGTTGCGTCAAATCCCATCTTGGCTGAATTCCCGTTGGGAGAACACATGGGGTCAAGGCTGCTGCCCCGTACGTTAGGGTACACGACCAGGTCTTTGTCTGCCCTGAACCTTGTTGCTATGGCATATTCCACATCAGACAGGTCAAAAATGTCAATATCATCATCCACCACTATTACATGCTTCAGGCTTTTATGTGCCGAGAACGCTGCATCGATAGCCTTTCGCCCGTCGTTGTCTGCGGTCTTGTGTATCCGGACAATGGCATGCAGGTATGAGCAACCACCTTCGGTCAGCACCACGTTGCTGGCATCACAAACTTCCCCCACTCCTTTCAGGATCAGGGGTTCGTAAGGTATGCCCATGAGCATCTTGTGTTCGCCTCCTGCCGGCATGATGGCATGGTAGATGGGGTCATGACGGTGCATGACTTTTGTGATCTGGATCAGCGGTTGTTGCCTGATGATGTCTATGGTATCTGTGATATCTACAAAAGGACCTTCAGCTACATTGATATCAGGTTCAATATATCCTTCCAGCACCCATTCGGCATGTGGGATACTGATGCCGTTATCAAGTTTGAATAGCTCGACAGGCCGACCCTGTAGTGCCCCGGCATACTCAAATTCCTTGCCTTCAGGTACTCTTGTGGTGGTTGCCAGAAGTATAACCGGATCTATACCTATAACTATTGCAATGGGCAGCCGCTCACCTGCTATAGATGCAGCCTTTTGAAGATTATATGTATGCCGGTTCTCTACAAGACGACCTACTAAGGTATCTTTGCCCGTTACCATTAATCGATGGATCGATGCATTGCACATGCCACCGTATTCTGACACTACTACTCCAGCTGTGATATAAGGTCCGCCGTCATTTTGGAAATATGTCAGTATCGGGACCTTGTTAAGGTCTACTTCAGGTTCTATGACCTCTGTAGAGGGTGTGTTATCTACAAGTATCACTTCACCATCTGGTTCTATGCCTGCAAGGTAATGAACCATTTTTTCTGGTGTAGTTCCCAGTGATGCTGCCATACACTGCCGGTTTGCGATAATATTTATTACTATTTTATGCCCCTTCACATTATTAAAAAGAACGGGACCTTTTATTTTATGTACTGATCCTGATACCTCCAGGTAAGGAGAATAACTATCATTGATCTCATGCAATAACTGGTCTGACCTTAGTTGTTCAATGAAGTATCTAAAACTCATTTTGCCTCTGTTAAAATCTTATAGCTAGCATATCTTATAATAGCTTTTACAAAAAATAGCTTTTACAGAATCAGGATTATTTAAATATTCAATTCATTATAAAAATAGCTATTGCCATAATATTATAAAAAAAAATTCCGCAAAATATATATAAGTTAAATACCAAGATAATTCAACTTGCGAGGAATCATTTATTTAGATCCTGCTTGTTGATCTGATCAAAACAATCAATAATTTCACCTATAGGAGGAAAATATTAAATGAGTGACTTTAGTTATTATTCAGGAATACCTTCATTTTATATGATGATAGGAATTGCAATGATCGCAATTCTATTATTTTTATTTGGAATGTATCTGAATATGCAAAAATGGGGCGGTGGAAGTGCGTCTCATTTCTTGAAAACATTTTTAAAATCTATTAACCATGAAAAATTGGGACACCATAAAAGGCAAAGTCTTATAATCACAATAGTACTGGATATCCTGTTGCAGCGCAGAATACTCAGACGCAGCCCGTTCAGATGGGTGATGCATATGCTGATATTTGTAGGATGGATCGGTATGTTCATTTTTTCAATGATCTTTGCAGTATTTGAAGTGCTGCATGAGATTGGAATGGAAATCAACCTCGTGGAAATAAGACACAGCCTTGACTTTGGCAATGAAGTGCTTGGATATATGCTGTTGATAGGACTTGTCATCGCAATTGCAAGACGCCTGGCAATTTCAGATGTTGTCAAACGTACTCAAATGTTTGACTGGGTACTTGTCCTTGGTACACTGTTCATCACAATAACAGGTTTTATGGCAGAAGGTTACAGACCTGATGCCATAACAGGTGCATGGACTTTCCTGGGCAGCAATGTAGCTTTAGCCGAAACCTTTGCACTGTTCCATGTGGCAATTTCACTGCTGTTCTGTATTGCATATATTCCGTACAGCAAGTATATGCACATGTTAGCAGCACCAATGGTCATTCTTGTAAATGGTGGAGGAGAGTAATATGGCAGATGAAGAAAAACCCAGACCTGTAATTCCAAAAGGAGAGCCATACATCAAGACTGATGTAATTAGTCCTACTTTTATGATGCAGTACGATGCCTGCACCAGATGTGGGGAATGTGATAAATGGTGTCCTGTTCTGGATGCAAAGGATGGGGACCGGAAATATTCCCCGATGGACAAGATCAGCCGGTTCAGGACATTTATGGGACAGAGTTATGGCTTAAAAGCAAAAATATTCGGACCGAAACGGCTCGATGAGGATGATATCCAGGATTTCTCAGATGCCTTTTTCCACTGCAGTACCTGTGGAGTTTGTGCTTCGGTCTGTCCGGCCGGTATAAATACTGTTGATATGTATGAGGCTACCAGACAGCAGCTTGTGATGAGAGACAATGGTCCGTACGGAAAGACTATCATGTTCCCAAAGCTTATTGGTGAGTATCGTAATCCATATCTTAAAGATCAGAAACAAAGACTGGATTGGATACCTGATGATGTTAAGATAGCCGAAGAGGCAGATGTGGCTTATTTTGCTGGATGTACTGCAGGATTTAACCAGCAGGTACTTGGAGTCTGTACAGCCAGGGTCCTGAACCACCTGAATGTTCCATTTATATATCTGGGTGAAGAGGAAACGTGCTGTTCTTCTGCAATTATTAGAACCGGTCAGCCTCACAAAGGTGATGTCCCTTACATAAACGCCAAACATAATGTGGAAGCACTGGAGGCAAGGGGAGTCAAGAAGGTGATGTTCGCATGTGCGGGTTGCTACAGGGTTGCAACTATAGACTGGCCAAAACAACTGGGTAGAAAACCCAACTTTGAAGTAGTACATGTGGCTGATCTGCTTGCAGACCTCATCCAGCAGGGTAAGATCGAATGGAAGAAGTCCTTTGATAATAAGATCATCACATATCACGACCCGTGCCATCTTGGACGGCATTGTGGTGTGTATGAAACACCGAGAATAGTATTAGATAACCTGCCAGGTCTCAAATTCGTGGAAATGGACAGGATCAAGGAACTTCAGCGGTGCTGCGGAGCAGGCGGCGGCGTAAAGGCCGGAATATCTGATCTGGCGCTTGATATCGCATCCGAGCGTATCAGGGACGCACAGGCTATTAATGCAGATATCCTGTCATCTTGCTGTCCGTTCTGCCGCCGGAATATTGGTGATGGAAGGGATAATGTATATGACCAGCAAGGTTCCACGAACTTCGATCTGAGAGATAATCCTGAAAATGCGATGCAAGTGGAAGATATGATCGTGCTTGTGGCTGAACTTATGGGTCTGTCTACGAAGATCAAAGCCCAGGAAGATGAGGATAAAGCAGCGGGAGTTGAGGCAGCAGCACCTAAACACCTGAAAGATCTATAATCTGAAATTGGCGCATGTTATGCGCCATATCTTTTTTTTTGTCGTTTTACACACTTTCTGCAAAAAATTATATGTATTTTTATTTTGTAACATATATGAAAGTATAAACGCATTTCGATATCGATATCGGTAATTTTCTTAGTTTCAATCAAATCTTTTGACATGATTTACAGGATATACAGGATTGGATCGTATCCTGTAAATCCTGTAAATCCTGTCTGAATTTTCCATTTTCCAGAATAATTGTAAAATACTATTAGTCATTATCTTATTCTATGGCAAAAGATAGTGAACTGACCGATGACGAACTGGAGGAGCTTCTGGTGAAGCAGTTTAAGCAGCAGCCTGGGAAATGCAAGATGAAACCTGTTTCAAAGTTTATCAAGAAGGACACTGCACCACCGGATGAAAAATTATAGGGTGTCACAGCAATAATTAAAATGAAAGGGAGAAGTAAAATGGTATATGTAACAGGTTTTCGATGTTTCAAATGCGGCAAGCACCATCTACCAAGTGAGATTGAGAGCAAACCAATCCCCAGATGTTCTAAATGTAACTCCGGACTGGATGCGGAGTATGATTATGATTCTATAAGGAAGTCCCTCCTTACCGACCCGTTCAAACGGGCGAGCCCCACCCACTGGAAATACTGGGCGTTCTTGCCTGTGATGGACCTGTCCAATGTTATTACCATGGGCGAGGGGGGCACGCCCCTGCTTGAGAACAATTCGCTTACCAGGGACATAGGATGCAGGCGGATGCTGGTGAAATACGAGGCTATGAACCCCACAGGCTCTTTTAAGGATCGGGGCTCGTCCCTGGAGATCACCAAGGCGATGGAGTATGGAAAGGAAAAGGTGGTATTAGCCTCTACAGGCAATATGGGTGCTTCTGTGGCTGCATATGCTGCTTTTGCCGGGCTTGAATGTATCGTATTTGTACCTAATATTGTGGCTGCGGCCAAGATCAAGCAGATAAAGGCGTACGGGGCTGATATTTGGTTCGTGGATGGCGATTACTCACTGGCGATGAAGCAGGCCGAGGACTATGTGATAGCCCATAGGGATTCGTTCCTCACAGGCGATTATCCCTGGAGGGGAGAGGGTACCAAGACCGTAGGCTTTGAGATAGCTGACCAGTTATACTGGCGGGTGCCTGATGTGATTGTTGCACCTATAGGTAACGGGACTCTTATCTGGGGTATTTACGAGGCCTTCATAGACATGTACGAGGTGGGTGTCATTGAGCGCAAACCGACTTTTATAGGTGTACAGGTTGAGGCCTGCCGCCCTGTTGTGGATGCCTGGGAGAAGAATTCCAGGGAGATCATTCCTGTGGAGGACCCTGAGACTGTTGCTACTGCCATTGCCTGTGGTGACCCTATTGACGGGCTGGGGGCTTTGCGTGCCATAAGGGAGACCGGGGGGCAGGCTGTGAGTGTTTCTGATGATGAGGTGATCGAGGTGCGGGATTTTCTGGCTGGGCATGGTATTTTTGTTGAGCCGAGTGGTGCGGTGGCGT
>Ga0255372_10154_pt1 | contig 13300 bp, 11 predicted proteins | sample ANMaggSeSYBR01E8_FD_182092 | JGI IMG/M metagenome (GOLD analysis project Ga0255372, IMG submission 182092) | Sediment cell enrichment communities from methane seep in Santa Monica Basin, California, United Staets - ANME aggregate JGI... | ecosystem: Environmental > Aquatic > Marine > Cold seeps >...
CCGAATAGTCCTCTGGGTTTGAACAACAGTACTAATATCATAATGCCAAGGCTTACTCCCATTTTGTATTCTGACGGCAGAATGAGCATACTCAATTCCTGGGACAGACCGATCACCATGCCGCCCACCATGGCTCCGTAGGGGTTGCCGATGCCACCCAGGATAACGGCAGCGAACATGGGAAGGATAAGGAACCAGCCCATATTGGGCCTGATAGTGGTTTCCAGTCCATACAGGATACCAGCCACACCTGCCAGGCCTATTCCAATAAACCACATCCACATAATGACTTTATCTGAATCAATGCCTGAGATACGGGCAAGGTTGATATCATCGGAGATGGCTCGCATGGCCTTACCCAGTTTTGTTTTTTTCAGGAAAAAGTGGACCAGCACCATGAAGAGTATGGCTGTACCCACGCCTATGAGCTGATTATGGGTTATGGTCACCCCCAGCATTTCAATGCCTCTTTGCACTGGCAGGTCAAAGTTCCGGGTACTGCCGCCCCATATAAAGATTATGGCATTCCGAACGATCAGGGATAGGCCGATAGATATGATTATGAGGCTTACAAGGTCAGCATTTTTCCTGCGCATGGGTTTCCAGACTAAAAAGTCCAGGAGTACACCCAGTGCGCCTGCTATTGCAACGGCAATGAAGAATGATAATATTATATTGAGGCCGAGAGCTACATTCAGCACAAAGGCGATGTATGCACCGAACGTCATGAAATCGGCATGTGAGAAGTTGGCAAAATTCAGGACACCGTATACCATTGTCAGGCCGATGGCTGCCAGGGCGATGATGCTTCCAAGGACAATTCCGTTGACGATTAGTTGCAGCATGGTTGTATTCACATTAGTAAGTCTTTTTTATTTGTATAAATACAAAGTCCGAGGTGTTATTATATGTTATTTCAACTATATCTAAAAATTCTTAATCAAATATAGCTTCTTCTGTTTTTATTTAACGATGTCTTTTGGGGTATTTCTCAGGGCTTGAGGGAATGTCAAAAGTTGCGACGGCACATCTAACCGCAACAGAGATGCGGGATATAGTTATTAAGATTAATGGAAGCGGTGGTGGGTGAGCTGGTGTGGGCTTGATTAAAACAATCGTTTTAGATAATTCCGGGGATGCCCCTGTTTTAACTCGATCTTCTTCCCTCCAGAAGCCATTTCCAAAGCGGCACAAATACAATCCACTTGCCATCCACCAGTTCCTCCCCCTCCCGGTCATTTGTCACAACAAGCCCCTTCTCTACCGAAAAAGTTTCCATGAACTTTAGCAATCCCTTAATGTCCTTCTTCCTGATATTGTTCCTGTACTTTGATTCCAGGGGTACAACCTCATCACCTCTGACCAGCACACAATCCACTTCAGATGTCCCCTTCCTCCAGAAAAACCGTGCCCCTGGATTGGTTACCACCAGGTTCTCTACTACCCTGCCCATGTCAGGATGTTCCCAAAGGTGTAGCAGTAATGTGGTACTGGTAAGATACAGCCGTTTCATTTTTTTCTCACTGGTAAGGCGGTTTCTGGAAAAATTATAGCATTTCTGCAGCATAAAACCCCTTTCCAGATAGGAGATGTACTTTACCAGCGTCTTTCTTGTTATGCCTATATCGTTGGCAAGACCCTCGTAATCTGTGATCATGCCCGGATTAGAAGCTGTGATGAGAAGTATCTGCTTAAGAACATCCTGGTTTTCAACAGGAAACACTCTTGGCAGGTCTTCATAAACCATCTTATTGATGATAGACCCAAGATACATCCGGATGAATGGTTCATCAGCTTTCACCAATTCCGGAAGCTGCCGTTTCATGTACATAGGCACCTGTTTTTTTATGGCTTCTTCAAACATCCCTGGTCTTTTGATAAGGTCCTCGTCGCCCTTTAACCTGAGAAACTCGGTAAAGCCCAGCACAGGCAGGTGGTATAGAAAAATCCTGCCTGTAAGCGATTCTTCTGCCTTTTTCTTCAAGAACAATGAGGATGAGCCAGAAACAAAGAACTTTATTCTGTCGTAGGTATCGTAATAGTATTTCAACTGGTTCTGCCAGCCATCAAGTTTCTGTATCTCATCAAAGAATATGTAAAGTCTACCAGTGCCGGAAATGTCTTTGCCCGTTCTTGACAGGTATTCGTTAATAACTTCCTCCATTGACACGTTTTCTTCGTCAAAGGAAAAGTAGAGGACCCGGTCCCGTTCCACTTCCTGGCTGATCAGGTGGTCAATGATCTGTTTTAGCAATACTGTCTTTCCGGTACTTCTAAGGCCAATAATGCCTATGGTCTGCCTTACATCTAAATGCTTGATAAGCTCACCGAACAAATCCCTTTTTATCCCGTGCCCGTAAGTGAAATCCTCTCTCCAGTGAAGATTGTACTTAAATAGGTCAGTCATATTTTCACTTATATGGGTATGTCGTTACCCGTATTATCGGATTTTATGGGCATTAGACAATGAGACTTTTTAATTTATTCTGATTAAGTATGATAAATGGAGATCGTTCTAATGTCTTTGATTTTCAACTTCATCCGAACAGGATCACACAGAATAACTTGATGTGAGATGTTGACATAATTGGTTTGGTAGAATATTTTTTATCTTAATCGTTATGCTCCGCAGCTCTGCTGCGGTTGGGACAAGCTATGGTCAATGCAACATCAGTAGCCAGAGACATGAGATACCCCACAACTCTGCTATGAGTAGCTTCATGGAAAATATAAATCAAAGGATTTCAAACGATCTCGATAAATGGATCATGGCAAAGAAGATCAAACACAGAGAACACAGAGCATTATTGTTTTCTCTGTGCTCTCTGTGCACTCTATGGTTATAAGCCGTTCCAGGAAATAATAAAAAGTCTCGGCCCGAACATCAAAAAATATATATAAGATTAGATAACCACCATAGCAAACCCAAGTAAATTTGAATTAACTCAAGTAAATCTGTATTAACACAGATAGGATAATTACTATGAGATACCTGAAGATGCCCTCAACTGCGGCCAACACGCGCGGAGACTCAATACGAACCACGCACACAACGCGTAAAGCAACCAAGCATATCCCACTTACGACGAGATCATCTACGCTCTGTGGGATGAACAATCAGGTGAAGCACACCCACACTATCGGGAGTTCAATTCATCCTATCAAATTCAGGCATATCGATGGTGCCATGCTTGCCATAAGACGTGTTTCACCCTTGTTCATTCCATGTCGTGCATGTGAAGGTGATATGGATCAAACGACGACTGTATAACATTTTTTACGTATCTGAATAAATAAATTTTAGGTAAATGTGATGAATAAACGAAATGGGATACAAAAAGAAGAACAAAGGTGATAAAAAATATGCATATATCAGATGGTGTTCTATCGGCACCGGTGTTGGCAGCGGGATGGATAATAACCGCAGTATTTATAGCGTTAGCGATTCGGTGGAGCAAAAAAAAAGGAATAGAAGTTGAGGTAATACCAAAGCTATCTGTGATGACGGCAGTATTTTTTGTCGTTTGTCTTGTCCATATACCAATAGGACCGACTTGCGTGCATTTTATACTCGCTGGCTTACTGGGAATAATACTTGGAATACTCGCATACCCTGCCATTTTTATTGGGCTTGTCCTCCAAGCTTTTCTATTTCAGTTTGGAGGGATAACAACCATCGGAATAAATACCGTGAATGTAGGGATACCTGCGTTGATCGCTTATGTCATATTTCAGAGAGGAATGAAGTTAGAGCTGTTATCGTCGAGAAGGGAATTTTCAGCAGGGGTACTTGGTGCTATTGCAGGAGGACTTTCAGTGTTTCTAGTTGCGGTTTTCACTGCTGGTGCTCTTATTGCCAGTGGTGAGAAATTTACTGGAGTTGCAGTCGCAATTGTAGGCGCACACATTCCCGTAATGATAATAGAAGCGATAGTTGTTGGTTTTATCATTACCTTTCTAGTGAGGGTTAAACCCGAGGTAATAGGAAGTTTAGGATGTGATAAGAAATGAAAATAAAACGGGTTTTTGCTATTTTAGCTCTACTTTTAGTGCTCTCTTGCGTAAGCATAAGTGAAGTGAGTGCCCATCGTTTGGTAATAGACCGTGAAATAGGAGAAATAGGGGTAAAAGCTTATTTTGAAGGTGCGGGCCCCTGTCAAGATGCAAACGTAAAAGTGTATGATGAGGAAGGCAATTTGTACATAGAAGGTGTAACAGACGACAATGGGTATTTTGGTTTTCCTCCGAAGATAGGCATGGAAGAATACACGGTGGCTGTTGATGCAGTTCACATGCCTGGTCATAAAGCAGAAACAGTGATAAACTTGAGTCAAGCATCAGTGGGTGCGGGTGCTGGTAGTGCTGGTGGAATAGAAATGCCATTATATACAAGAATTATCGCAGGATTTGGGTATATAATCGGTTTAGCAGGAGCTGCAATGGCATATGTGGGCTGGAAGCTGAATAAAAAATATAAAGGAAGATAAAAAGATGGTATGGATCAAACGATGACTGGATAATATATTTTAAGCACTGAAGTAAGTTTATAAACATTGAAATAAATAAATTAGAGGTATATGAGATGAACACGAAAATAATGGTTGGAATTGTTACAATGGCAATAGCAATGCTGTTGGCTATAACGAGTGCTTCGCCAGTCATGGCGCAAGATGCATCAGCATTGGTGGAAGAAATAGACACAAATATGGCGGAGCTTAAAGGCGCCTCCGAGATCATACACGAGGAGACGAAAGTGATCATCAGTGGTGTCGAAAGTATGCCGGATGAAATGAAAGATACGGCTAAGACAGTTCATTTGAGCAGCCACGCTCTCAAGCACATTGAGGTTTATATGGACAGCTATATCGGGAAGCTTGACACCTATAAAGCCGAGCCTGAGAAGAACAGAGAAAAAATGTTGTTTACCGCCGGAAAAATCGAAGCACTTCTAAGAGTATATAAAGACATTGTAACTGCAAGTGAGTTTGTAACTGCTATGGAATTGCCGGTTACAGGTAAATCGCCATACGACTTGACACATATACTTATAGAGAATCCAGATGTCCAGGCATCGCCGGAAGCTATAAGTGCTGCAGGCGATGTACACACTGCTGTGCATGATCTCGGCGATGCAGCCCAAGCTATGAGACTCAATTTAGAAGAACTTGAATATGCATTAGAAGAAGCACCAGCATCCGCACCGAAAGAGTCGGGATCTGAGGTTGCAGAGTCAGTAGGAAACATAGACAAGAATATGGTGGAGCTTACAGAAGCCACCGCGACTATACACAAACAGACGGACGCGATCATTGGTGTCGAAGGTATGCCGGATGAAGTGGCAGCTATAGCGGAAACAGCTCATCTGAGCACCCATGGTCTTGAGTTTATTGGGGTTTATATGGAAAGCTCTATCGGGGAGCTTGACACCTATAAAGCTGAGCCTGGGAAGAACAAAGCAAAAATGTTAGTTACTGCGGGAAAAATCGAAGCACTTCGGAAACTGCATCAAGACACTATAGATTCAAGCGACTTTGTAACTACTATGGGGTTGCCGGTTACAGGTAAATCGCCATACGACTTGACACACATACTTATAGAGAACCCGGATGTCCAGGCATCACCGGAAGCCATAAGTGCTGCAGGCGATGTACACACCGCTGTGCATGATCTCGGCGATGCAGCCAAATCTATGAGGCTCAATTTAGAAGAACTTGAAGATGTGTTAGCAGAACTTGAAGGACCAACGACGACAGCAGCAACAGCGCCGACACCAACAGCTGATGCCCCGGGATTCGAAGCAGCATTCGCCATTGCAGGTATTTTAGCAGTTGCTTATATGGTGTTTAAGAAGAACTAATGAAGCTCCCCACAGCAGAGCTGTGGGGCACTCTCATATCTCAGGCTACTGAGTTGTATTGACCATGTTTTGTCCCAACCGGAGCAGAGGTAGGGCTTGGGTGCTTCAATGACATATATTTTTAGAGGAAGGCGAAGTAAAAAATGATGGAATATCCGGAGATGGACAGGTATGCATCGCTTGATTCGCCGATGCATCGTTTTGACCCGAGAGCAAAGCTAATCGCCTTCACTTTTCTTATTTTTTCTATCGTTCTCCTCAATGAGTTAAAGCTTGTCCTTATCGGCTTTTTTGTTTCTATCCTATTTCTCATTGCTTCAAAACTACCGTTTCATTTTGTTATTCAGCATTTGAAAGGTGTTTCTTTATTCATCATCCCTTTTCTTGTCATTATGCCCTTTACGGTGAAAGGGGACGAAATTTTAAGCTTCTACACTATAAAAATGACCTACGAAGGTTTAAGATATGGTATTTTAGTAGTTCTGAAGGCTTTTTCTGCAGTTATACTCATTTTTTCCGATGGTTGCGACCACTAAGTTCGAAACGACGATAAAAGCACTGGATAAATTAAAGGTGCCGAATATTCTCGTCCAGATGCTTATGTTTACATATCGCTACATCTTTGTTTTCGTGAATGAGTTCCAAAGATCATTGATTGCGATGGAATCAAGAGGCTTTAAACTGGGAACCAGTCTATATGCATTGAGAACGATAGGGAATGCGCTGGGAATGCTTTTTGTTCGAAGTTACGAGAGGGCAGAACGCGTATATTGGGCAATGCGGTCACGCAGATATACGGGGAGACAGAAGACGCTTGTGGAATTTAAAATGTGTACGACGGACTATGTATTGACGGTTGTTATTATTGCGTTTGCTGTTTGTTTGCATGTGGTTTGTTATGCCGGAGTAGGAATGGTGTGAAGAAAAATGAAAAAAAAAGCAATAAGCGTCAAAAACCTCAATTACACACATCCCGACGGTACAAAAGCGTTGGAAGATGCAAGTTTGGAAGTATATGAGGGTGAAAGAATTGCGATAGTGGGACCGAACGGAGCAGGCAAAACGACCTTTTTGCTGCATCTTAATGGAATACTACGTGGTAGTGATGGGCAGGTAGAAGTGTTCGGTAAGAGTGTGGACAAGGAGAAGAAAGAAGAACTAATAAAAGAAGTAGGAATTGTTTTTCAAGACCCAGATGACCAGCTGTTCATGCCCACGGTTTTCGATGACATAGCATTTGGTCCGATAAACATGGGTTTAAAAGAAGATAAGGTGCGGGAGCGAGTAGAAAAAACCATTTTGTCGCTTGGGCTCATGGGTTATGAGAACAGGTGTCCTCATCATCTCAGTAGTGGCGAGAAGAAAAAAGCATCGCTGGCTACGGTTATGTCTATGGAGCCAAGGATACTGGTGCTTGATGAGCCGACGGCTAATCTCGACCCGAAGAGCCGTGCAGAGTTGATAAACATAGTGAATGACTTAAACGAACGAGAAGGGATTACCGTGATAATGGCGACACATGACGTAAATGCCGTCCCGGCGTTTGCCGACCGCGTGTTCGTGCTGAACAAGAAGGTTATTGCGGAAGGCACGGCACAGGAAATATTTTCGGATGGTGCCATGATGAAGGCTAACAATCTAGAGGTGCCCGAAGTATTCAAGCTGTTTGAAATGTTGCGGTGTTTTGGCTATAACTGCAAAGAGCTGCCTCTGTTAATGGACGAAGCAATTGAGCATCTGACGAGGACGGCAGAGGTTAATGGCGGGCACATACATATGCACATCCATGAGCATACACACGATGAAATTAAGAAATTGAAGAGTAAGTATGAGCATAGGATTATGGGTCAGACGGAGGAAAAGGCAATGAAGGTGATGTAAATGGATGAGATAACAAGAGTGATAAAGAAGTTATTCTGGCTACTTAAGAATGTGAATATAGCTGAAGAAGATTATAAAGTCGGAACCGGGATTGAAGAACAAATTGAGGAAATGAAACAAGAGTTGGGCTCATGTTTTATCAGCGATTATCCAAAGCTTTACCAGGGCTCATAACACACTTTCTTTCTTTTTCAACGTATAGAGGCTGTCCAACAATCACTGACAGTAAGAATTTTCTTGCTTCCTTTTAAATTTAAAGCCCTAATCCATCTTCCTTTTCTTCAGATTTTAAATTACCGGACAGCCCCTATGCGCAAACGACTGAACACTGATTAGAGTTAAGCAGCTAAACAAATACCATTTTTCTATACCCTTCAGAGCCTATCCCAACCATTTTGCTGACGTCAGCAAAATGTTCCCCAATATCGTTTTTTGCATTGTTGCAAGATTCCTTTGCCTTTTCAACTACCTTCAGGAAATTACGCTATTGCTCATATTCAAGAATATCTTTTAAATCACGCGCATACCAAAATTCAACCCCCTCTTCAGTGTGTTGTTTTGCCCCATCAAAATCGCTTTTCAAATATTTTTTTAAGTCGGCCATATAAAAACCACCTACAACCCCAATTCCTCAAGTTGTTTCTCCATTTTGACCTCAACTTCTGCAAGCTCTATTTTGATATGTTTTTATTCAACGATGACTTTTCGAGTATTTCTAATGTAAGATGAATCCGGCACCTAATGGCGCATCCAGATGTGATCGATGATATAGATACAAGAGAGGATATGCCTGTTAGCTATACATTTTGGTAACGACAGTCTTTATTTTTGATTTCATCCGGCACCAACTCATCAGATTTTGTAATTTTCTCTACCACATCTGCCACAATCTCCCTTTCTTCAATCTGAAGGTCATAATATTTATTGAGGTCTTTTGTTTCGATGATTTCTATTGCCTTAGTAATGGGTCTGAAGAGTCCTGTAAATTCATATTTCTTGAGAGGTAATATTTCGTCTGCTGCTGTTTTAATAACTTGCAGTTCTCCAAAATCGGTTGCAGCCTTTAAGAAATTCATTGTCAATTCTTTGACAATACCAATCTCCAGTTTGGAGCTATTCTCAAAAGCCATTTTGATGAATTTGGCTGCACTTCCGCGGTTACCATCCTTCAATTCTTCCAGAGCCAGATTCAAACAAATTTTTGTAAAATCTTCAATTAAATCTGGCTCTTGGTCAGCTATTTTGTTTATTATTTTATCTATCTCAAAGGCAGCCTCAGCTTTTCTATCAAGACCGAGATAAGCTTCAATTACAATAAGTGAAGCATCAATTTTGGAATGTTCTTCGGTTATAACATCTAATGTTTTCTTCGCTACTTCCCCCCCTTCTTTATACCGTTCCGATTTCAATAGCACAACAGCTTTGTTTCTGAGAGCTTTTTCATGCTTTGGATTGATTTCCAGAACCATGTTGAAAACATCAAGTGCCTCTTTATACTTCCCGAGATTTCCTAATGCTAAACCTTTGTTAAACAGTACAGTTTCGTGCTTTGGATTAATTTCCAGAATCATGTTGGAAACATCAAGTGCCTCTTTATACTTCCCGAGATTTCCTAATGCTAAACCTTTGTTAAACAGTGCAATTTCGTGCTTTGGATTGATTTCAAGAACAATATTGAATGCTTCAAGTGCTTCTTCATTCTTTCCGAGTTCTCCCAACGCTACCCCTTTATTTATTAGTGCATATTCATGCTTTGGATTGACTTCCAGAACTATATTGAATACTTCAAGTGCCTCTTCACACTTACTGAGTTCTCCCAACGCCACCCCTTTATTTATTAGTGCAACTTCATTCTCTGGATTGATTTCCAGAACCGTATTGTATATTTCAAGTGTATTTTCATGCTTTCCGAGGTCTTCTAACGCCATCCCTTTAATTAATAGTGCATATTCATGCTTTGGATTGATTTCCAGAACCATGTTGAAGACATCAAGTGCCTCTTTATACTTCCCTAGATTTCCTAATACTGAACCTTTGCTAAACAGTGCATCTTCATGCTTCGGATTGATTTCCAGAATCATGTTGAAGACATCAAGTGCCTCTTTATGATTCCCAAGTTTTTCTAACACTGAACCTTTGCTAAACAGTGCATCTTCATGCTTCGGATTGATTTTCAGAACCATGTTGAAGACATCAAGTGCCTCTTTATGATTCCCAAGTTTTTCTAATGCAAAACCTTTGCTAAATAGTGCATTTTCATGTATCGGATTGATTTCCAGAACCATGTTGAAGACATCAAGTGCCTCTTTATTATTCCCTAGATTTCCTAATGCAATACCTTTCCTTGATAGTGCATAATCATTTTTGGGGTTAATTTCAAGAGCTTGATTGAAAGCTTCAAGTGCTTCTTCATCCTTATCAAGATTTATTAATATAGCACCTTTCCTTGATAGTGCATAATCATCTTTAGGGTTAATTTCAAGAGCTTGATTGAAAGCTTCAAGTGCTTCTTCATGCTGACCTAAATTTCCTAATGCAATACCTTTCTTTGATAGTGTATAATCATCTTTAGGGTTAATTTCAAGAGCCTTGTTGAAAGCTTCAAGTGCCTCTTCATACTTACCAATATTTCCTAATGCAATAGCTTTTCTTGATAGTGCATAATCATCTTTTAGGTTAATTTCAAGAGCCTTGTTGAAAGCTTCAAGTGCTTCTTCATCCTTATCAAGATTTATTAATGCAATACCTTTACTTGATAGTGCATAATCATTTTTTGGGTTAATTTCAAGAGCCTGATTGAAAACATCAAGTGCCTCTTCATACTTACCAAGATTACCTAATGCAGCACCTTTCCTTGATAGTGCAATATCATCTTTTGGGTTAATTTCAAGTGCCTGATTCAAAGCTTCAAGCGCTTCTTCATATTTTTTTTCAGATAACAGTAATTGTCCTTCATAAAAATGTGCCTTACCTTCTAATTCTTTGTCCTTTGTCCGGGCAGCAGTTTCCTTCAGATTACCTATTTCATAAACTACTTCTTCCCGTTCTCCCAGTTCCAGAAGTTTAGGTGTAAGTTTTAGCATTGCCTCTGTTTTGAATTCAGGAGGCTGGATTTCAGCATAATAACAGAGTTCCTTGAGAACTGATTTTTCACCCGCTTCAAGAAGTTCAAACTTTAATTTGAAAAGATCTTTCCGCTCTTCAGGTGTGTACCATAACTGTAAGAAATCCAAAAGAATAGATACCCGCTTTCTCCCGAATGGCTGCCGCATCCCCCGCCAGAGCCTGAAAAGCCTTTCCCTCACTTCATATTTAGTATGCCTTCCCATTGGCCGCGAAATCACATACCCATCAGTTTCCAGCCTCCTTAGCTGCGTATTAACAGTCTGGAGTTTGATCCTTGCTTTTTCTGAGATTTGTTTAGGTGTAACAGTTTCCCCAAAAGAGATCAAAATATCAAAAATTCGTCTCTGCTGTCCAGTTAACATCTGGAATATCTCTTGATAGAATGGTGTGTGTTCATCTATTACCTTGAAAAATGCCTTCTCAACGTTCTCGATCTCTCCCCCCGTAATCATATCATAAAAAAGGAATACAAGTCTCGGACTGCCTCCTGTAAGATGCACAATTCCATGTATCCTCTCTTCGTATTGTTCGAATTTTTCGAAAAACTCCTCACCATTTTCAGTTTCAGCAATTTTTTGCATCAACTCCTTAATCTCCTTATACGAAAACTCCTTAAGGTGCTGGATATGGAAAAAATTATAAAATGGTTCATCATGTCCTGACAAAGAAGGAAAAATCAACGGAGCCGTGGCCACTATGGAAAAAATGTCGTTTTTCTGGAATATAGATCTTAACTTATGAAGTTCTTCTTTTTCCAACTGCTTAAATAGTTCATGTAGATTTTCGACAAAAATAATAAATCGCTTTCCATCCTTTCTTGAAATATCTTTAAGTTTTTCCACTGTGGCATACAGGATTTCATCTTCCTGTTCCAGAGATAAGATATCAGAAATGTCCTCTGGAGTTCCCTTTGAATACTTCTCAAAATATTCCTCTAAAATCCTCACGAAAAGATCGGATGCACGATAGACAGAATATTCCTCTTCTGCCAGTTTTACCGGAATTAATAACGAGGGTAATTTATGTTCAATTTCATAATACAGTAGAGTCAAAAAGTGGGATTTTCCAATTCCCCTTGGTCCTACCACCAGATAAAACCTGGGTGTCTTATTTTTTGCAGCATTCCCTATTTCCTTTACCAGATCTTCAAGCAGCTTTTCCCTGCCCACGAAAAGTTTGCGTAAAATATCTTCGGACATATTCTCTGGCGAATATCTATAGAAGATAATATCAGTAGACATCGCCATGATATATTCTCCACCAGTCCTGCAGCATTTTAGAATAGAATTTGAGTCCATTTTCAGGATCATGCTCCAGGTAAAAGTCATTACTCAGATCAGCTATTAAATCCATGAACTGTTCGTAATCATCGATTGCCGTTTCCCGTTTGAAAATCCCAAATGCCATGTCAACAGGATAACAATCAACATTACAGACATTTTTCAATATAGCTATTGCAGCTTTCTCTTCCATATCACCATAAAAAATTCTCAACCTCTGGGAATAATGCTCAAAATAGTATTTTCCTTCATTGCCAAGAATACGGAAATTATATGTTTTCTCTATTAATTCGTCATTAATTTCTCCATCCCTCAAAATGTATTCTTCTTTTATGGCGCTTAGCATAATCGCAATAAAATAAGGTATATAGGCCTCCCCAATACAACCTAATATTTTTTCACCGTATGATGGTACGTAGGTCCATCCTTCTTCCTGGAAAATTTTTTCAATGAGATCAAGTGCTGTCTGTTTTTGGAATCCATCTACACGAACCCTCTTAAAATCATTAATTACACTTACTCCACCCACATTCCTTACGACACGATCCATACTAACAGAACCACCGACAATAAATCTCAGGTTTGGAGAAACCTGGCGGAGCTTTCGGAACCAATGTAAGAAATCTTCCGCATCCTTTGGTTCCATTTTTTCAATTGCTATAGGGAATTCATCTACTATGAAGCAAATTTTTGAATCCGCTTCATTGATTATATCAAATATTAGTGCGGTTTTATCAATCCAATTTTCTTTTAAATCATTTTTAATGTTAGTCCTTAATTTAGCTTTAAACACTGAGATTCCAATTTCTTCAATATTATCCTTGAACCATTGAAAACCATTTTTAAAAGCAGGAATCAGTCTTGTTCTTTGCTCGATTTTTTCATTTTCAATTAGAGCCATTACTATTTCAGAAATAAACCGATGGGGGGAATTCACGTCTTCTACTTCGAGAAATACACATATTTCATCCGCATCTAACAGTTCTTTTTCCAGCTTCCTCATAATCGAGGTCTTCCCAAACCTTCGCGGAGCGATAAGTAGAACACTATCTTTCTCTAATGTGGAAAGTATTAGTGAAATTTCCTTTTCACGGTCAATAAAATCATTTCCTACTGCCGGATTGCCAACTGGTATCATATTTATTTACTCCATTTG
>Ga0255372_10157_pt1 | contig 13269 bp, 12 predicted proteins | sample ANMaggSeSYBR01E8_FD_182092 | JGI IMG/M metagenome (GOLD analysis project Ga0255372, IMG submission 182092) | Sediment cell enrichment communities from methane seep in Santa Monica Basin, California, United Staets - ANME aggregate JGI... | ecosystem: Environmental > Aquatic > Marine > Cold seeps >...
TATTAACGTCAACCATCCTTGCAATGTGGTCTGACCAAGGACCTGCTGCATTTATTACCACATGCGTCGAAATTTCTCCTTGGCTTGTTAACACCCCATCGATGCGATTATTTTTCATACGCAAGTCTACTACTTCAGTATTGAATAAAAACTTAGCCCCATATCTTTTGGCATTTGTGTAATAACCTCGAGCCACGAGGAATGGATTGGCGATCAGATCAGTGGGACTATATAAGCCTCCCACTATAAAATCAGAAATGGCTGGCGCCATTTCCTGGATCTGTTGGAGATCTAACACATATTCTTTAATGCCATATTTAGTATCGCGTTTGACAAGGCCGCGTTGCATTTCGATATCTTTTTCATTTAATGCTACCCAAAGATAGCCATCCTCGCGCAACTCCAAGTCGCAACCCAGCTCTTCGGGTAAATTGTGCCAACGCTGCATTGCTTCAACCATCAGCGGCAACTCATCAGGGTCGCGTCCAATTTGGCGAATCCCCCCAGGGTTGCGTCCAGCAGCCTCCATTGACAGAGAGCTCTTATCAACGACTAAGGTATCCACGCCTGCCTTGGATAATTCATATGCGGCCGACATACCTGTGGATCCAGCACCAATGATGACAACATCTGCTTTGAGGATCGTCATTCTTCGCACTCTCCATTCTCCGACAAGCCTAAATTGTTAGTATCCGTTAAGGAATATTTATTCTTCCACTGGTAAAGTAATCTACCCAAGTTAAATAGTTCGCCAATAATGGCCAACGCAAACTTTAAGCTTTCCCCCACTCATTTCAGAAAGCCGCGACAACTGAAAGTATTTTAATAATAAATATATAGAGAATCTTCAAGTACTAAGTGGCCCCCTTTAATTATCCAAATGGGTCAAAAGATTAACTATGGAGATATTTCTATTAGTGTGGGAATGAATCAGGGTTAAATCAAACCGTGGCGCATAGCAACTGCGATTGCTTGAGCACGATTAGTTACATTCAGTTTCTCATAGATGAGTGAAAGTTTACGCTTTACAGCTGTCTCACCCCAAAATAACTTTTGAGCAATTTCCTTATTAGCGGAACCTGCCGCTACCAATTTCAACAGGGCAACCTCATTGTCGGAAAGACAAAACTCATCCAAACTATGCAATCTGCTTAAATCTGCATACTGCTTGAGTATAGAATCTACCAAATCCTGAGAGAGCATCCGTTTGCCGGCTTTCGTCGCATGTATTGCCTCCAGAAGAGTCTTCCGTCTAACATTTTTAAGAAGGTAGCAATACGCGCCCTCTCGGAACGCTTCCAACAGGAATTGTTCTTCTTCATAATTGGTTAAAATGATAACTTTTATTTCGGGCAGCTCAGCGCTAAGTTTTTTAAGGAGAAGGAGTCCATCCATTCCTGGCATACGAATGTCCAAGAGCACGATGTCGGGTCTTGTGTCAACGGCCAACTGAATAGTTTCTTCTGAATTTGAAACTTCTCCTACAATTTCTATGTCTGCAGCTCCGGCCAACATACTGCGCAGGCCATGACGTACTACTGCTTGATCATCGACTATCAGTACCCGTATTGGGGTCATTTCTGGGTAATCCTTCACTAAGAGCATCAGCGATTGGGATATCTATTGTAATTCTACATCCTTTACCGGGTTCTGATTCAATATATAGGTCTCCCCCGATGCTTTGCGCCCGTTCCCTCATACCAATCAAACCAAAGTTGTCTGCATGGCGGGATTGCAATATCTCTTGTACATTAAACCCCTGTCCATCGTCACTAACTCTAAAGGAAACTTTTCGTTCACTGAAGCAAATTTGCATATCAATTTTGTCTGCTGAACTGTGTTGGAACACATTATTTATGGTCTCTTGGACAATCCGATATACAGCGATTTGGATTGCAGAGGTGAGTCGATACGGCTCTCCAAATACCTGTATCCTGTGGCGTAGATTTGTAAGTTTTTCTTGGTGTTTGAATAGCTCCTGTAAAGACGGAAGTAATCCCATATGATCCAATGTTGCTGGCCACAAATTGTAAATCGATGTGCGAGTATTCTCAATAGCTTGATTTAGGAGTTGTTTGAGCAACTGCAATCGGTCATTAATGCATTCTGAAGGAGTGAGCTGATTCCAAGCCTCCAATTCATATAAGGCCCCAATAATTTGCGAAACCACTCCATCGTGAATGTCAGCGGCGATACGGCGACGCTCATTTTCTTGAATATTTATTGTTTCTTTAAGTAGCCGCTGGAGTGTTTTAGCTTTCTCCTCAATATCCTTTTGAGACTTTAAAAGTGCTTTAAGAAGCCGCGAGTTATCGATTGCCACGGATGCCTGGTTAGCAAACGAGCAGAGCGCAATTACATCCTGTTCGCGAAAATAGCTATCATCATGATAATGAACAGCCATCGTTCCAATGACTTGTTCCCTGATTAAAAGAGGTGCTATGATAACGCTTCTTGCATTTAGCCCTATTGCTCGTTTTTGATCGGCACGTGGATCAATCTGGGCATCTTGACTAATCAAGGGTTGACCGGTCGTGATAACCCTTCCATTAAGGGAATTTCTAACGGTCAATCTTCTGTGGGCTAAGTGTGTCACACTCTCGCCAATTCTTCCTTGTACCCGAAACCACTCTCCTCCCTCCTCTAAAAGCAAGACAAGCACATCATGTGCTTGCAATAATTGAACTGTCTTATTAGCGATTAGGGTTAGAGTCTTATCTAGATTTTTATTTTCTACCAAAGCCAAGCTAATCATTTCAAAGCTTTGAGACTCAGATTCGCGAAAACAACCATCCATTCGAAGTTGACTATTTTCTACGAGCAGATTCATACTAAATGTTAGTAGTGAAAAAAATTGAAGATCGTTAATGCAAAAATTCCTTAATTCTTCTGAGTATCCAACGAGAAAACCCCTTACATCCCCATTGAGCTCCACTTGATTGACCAGCATCGATCTCCCCCCCAAGCGGCTTACATATCTGCTCAGATCAATCATTTTACTCGGAGGATCAATCAAATCGGGAATGAACCAAGCGCCACATGATTCGTCAATATCATCCAGCAACATATTGTTAACGGGTATCATGATTTCACTGGGAAATACCCCCGTAGATGCACACAATACCAAGCTAGGAACCTGGACCCAATCCTGTACTATCTCAAAGAGCAAAAATTGATCAAGCTTGAGAGACTGAGCCATTGATGATGCAAACAGTTCCTGGAATTGCCCCTTAAATAATTTATCTCGAAATAACTGTAAGTGTTCAAATTGATTAAGCATTTGTATTTGCATCTTCCACAGCAAACCGCCCACTATTAACGTGGTTCAAAAAAATAACCGAAATCTAACAGAGTTATCTAAAAAAAGAGCTGGTACTCGAATTATACATTAAATGAGCCACAAGCTTTGTTCAGTACGCAGTTTTCGCTGCGAATCAACCCACGAAATTTAACGTTTTATGACAAAACCCTTTCCAATCACTGCCTTAATGTCATCCACTCGATTGATGATCTGATCCGGTTTCCTGTCCGCTATCAAGGCAATATTGATCATTACCGCCTAGATCAGGCGATTATCCTTTCCAAAAAATCAATCCCAGGAATTCTTCCAGGTAATCATTAATCATCAGGATAAAAAGCGAGTCCAAGACCTCCTGGACCGACATGTGTGCCTACCACCGGGCTTACGTCTGAAATATGTATGCTCAACGGGTTAAATCGGTTCCTGACCAGATCAACAAGCGAATTTCCCTCCTCAATACAATCAACATGGACAATTGCCGCCTCCGCCATTTTTCTGCCCCCTAATCGTTCATCTGCAATTTTCAGCATCTCCTCCACAGCTTTTTTCTTGGTCCTGGATTGCGTAAGGGGTTCTATCAGTCCGTTCTCAAAATGAAGGATCGGCTTTATATTCAGGGCTGTCCCCAGCAGCCGTTTCGCGCCGCCAATACGACCTCCTTTATGAAGGTATTCCAACGTATCAACCACAAATAGAAGATTGACCATTTCGCGCATTTTTTCCGCAGCTGCTACAACCTGGTCCACCGGTCTGCCTTCAGCGGCAGCCCGGGCAGCCGCCATGGCAATAAACCCCTGTCCCATGGCACAAAAACAAGAATCAATAACATAAATAGAACAATCCGATATGAATTCTTTGGCAGCTAAAGCACTGTCAACGGTACCGCTGATCCTGGAGGAAGCGAGTACGCTAACAATGGCATCACTGTCTTTAGCACATTCCTGGAAAAACACTTTAAACTCTTCTACCGATGGCTGGGTTGAGGAAGGAAACGTGGTTGAGTTTTTTAAACGCTGATAGAACTCACCAGGTTGAATATCGACACCGTCGCGGTAGCAATCATTGTCCCAAATCAGCCAGAGAGGAATCACACAAATCCCCAGCTGGGTTGTGATTTCAGCGGGCAAAGAGGCGGAACTATCTGTGACGACTGTTATCCTTTGAGAGCTCATTAATGTCTCCTTGGCATTAAAGCCTGGTTGATTATGAAATGCCGTTGGAGGCTTTGACAGACGAGGGCTAGAACAGTGGATCAGGAATGAATTTATATTTACAATCCCTATCCAATATCCCCAATTTAATCTGGATCAATGTTTACAAGATCAGGAACATGCTGCAGTAAATTCAGGAGGATTTTTTCCCGCATATAGGGGTACCAAAGATCCTCGTCCTGCTGGATCCATTTCCATTCCAAGATTTCTTCGTTTTCTTGTGTCTCTGCATCGTCCACGAGAAATATATACCACAAACATAACTCGTTATATCCGCCGTAATAATCAACTCCCAGGCGTTCACTCCAACCTTCATCACTGCCGATCAGATGAATTCCCTCTTCTTCGAGCTCCCGATGCACGGCGTCTTCGGCACTTTCTCCATCATCAATGGCGCCGCCTGGTAATGCATAGCTCCCATCAGGACGGTGAAGGGCACCTAAAATTGCCCCATCTTTCTTTCTCAGAATAATCGCCCTGGAAGAAACATGGGTGAAGGGCAGGGTGATAGATTTATAATCACCAGCAATCCCTTTTCCTTTGATCACAAAAATGTCCTGATATTCCGCCTTCATTTTATTTTCTTTCCAATCTCAAAGGCTTTCCCAATCTGATCCCCAATCCTGTGGTATTGCTGAGCCTTGGTGGCATAGACAACAGGTGCTATTTTTAAGATATCCGGTTTGTTGTCCTCCCCCAAAGCGCTCTCATCAACCTTTAGATCAATTATTTCACCGATAAATTGGGTGTGCAGTCCGATCTCATAATGATGAATGAGTCTGCACTCCAAGACCATAGGAAATTCCCCAACATAGGGTGCGTCAACTAGATCGGATTTGACCGGAGTAAGTTTGGTCTCCTGAAACTTATTAACATCCCGGCCAGAAACAATGCCAAAATAGTCCGCCTCTTTAATATATTTTTCAGATGGGACGCTGAGGGTGTAAGCTCCTCTTTCCAGAATACTTCCATAGGTATGGGTAGCCTTGCGGAGAGATATGGTCACGCAGGGTGGTTTGGAACAGCAAATACCGCCCCAGGCAATAGTCATTACGTTAGGATTGCCTTCTTGATCGTACGTCCCTACACACCAGATCGGAGTGGGAAAAATTAAGGTTTGGGGGCCAAGGGATTTTTTCATCGGGATTAGTCCTTTGTGTTTCAAATCAGTCGAATATTAGTTAATAGTGCGCCATTATATAAATTAACAAGTGAGGCAAGGAATGGTTTCAAGAAATGCTCTGATCAGCACCGGCAATATCGTCCAGGCAATCCTCCGGGTAATACTTGTTTTCCTCCAGGTCATGATTGGGATACCATACCTGCGCAAAAAACGGGTTGAGTTTTGCCTGCTGGTCAAAATCCCAGGGAGGGGGCACACAATCAGGACACCAGTGACCAGCTTTGAGAATGGAATATGGCTTCCCAATGAATTCATGACCCGAGGCACATTTCCATGACAGCGCCTGATACAGATCACCATTCCAGGTTTGGGAAAGGCACTCCCCTCCTCTGAAAGCTGCTGCTTTTTGCAAATCAACCAGCTCTAGTTTTTCTTTCCCTTCGTCGTAGCCATGGTCCAATCGAATACCATCATCATCAGGGACCAGAGGGGGAACATCAGCACCCCAATCGGGAATGGCTTGATAAGTAAGATAGTCCTTAAAAAAAGCTGTTATCCGCTGTTCGTTGTGATTTGTATACCAATACCCGGTTCCGTTTTTGTGGTTATCGACCATTGCCCGCATGCGGTTGTAAGTGATTTTCTCAATAATTTTTTGAAAGAAGGGAAATTTCCGGGCTAACAAGGCAACCAGCTTTATGCCTAAAGCCATATCTTTCTGCACTGTATTCAACCAATCATCCAGCGAATCACGCCAATAGTTTAAATAACTGTTAGTCAGGCAGCTATCCTCATAGTACTGCATATGAAAATTACGCAGGGCAAACCACTTTCTTTCCATAACGGCTTCTACGGTAGAAATACCTCCCAATTTGAGCGCTTTGGTCATGAATCCATAAGCGGAACACCTCATATCGGGTCCGCCGCCCATATTGTAAGCCCGCCGCCAGAAATCAGACTCTTCTGAAATATCAAGACAGTTCACCAGGCCAAAGCCCGCATCCCTGCTGGTCGTATTTTCCATACAAGTGTTTATTGGTTGATGGAACATAATCGGATCCCAGAGGTTGAAATAATCCTTGCTATCAACCGGCATAATAAATGTCATTCGCAAAGAAGCCCAATATTTGAGATCAGATTCCAGGACGGCTCTCTCTCCAGCAATTTTTGTCACTGCATAGTAATCATAAATGGATGGCTTGAGGGGATCTCCCACCCGGCCGCAGTGGATTGGCGGCAGCCGATCACCCGTTTCGGCCACTGTACCAGTATGAATGTACTTAATATGTTCTGTCCCCTTCGGCTGGGCTTCTATGGCTTTGAGAATGTTGCGTATGCCGTCAATATTTACACACCTGGCGGCTTCGGGATAATAATCTGCCTGGGGTGAAATCAGCGCCATGGCATTTAGAATCCAATCCGCGCCATGTATGGCTTCTTCAACGTCCTGATACTCCGTTGCATCTCCCCAGATAATTTTTAAGCCGCTGCCTGTAGAAATTCCCTTACCCGGGATCGGCTGGATGCCGGCTTCTTTTTCGTATTTTCTGAATAGCCTTTTGTCTGTCCTGGTTGGCAGCAGCAGCAGAACAATGTCATAATGTTCCCTTCTTTTCCAGAGCTCCTTAAAAGCTTCATAGCCCATGCTTCCAGAAGCGCCAAACAGGACGACGGTCTCTTTATTGCTGCCAATTCCCATAATTTCCCTTGATTTACTTCTGGTTATATAATATCCCAGAATCAATCTTGCAGGGTTTGTTAATATCTCTACTGGTATAAACCACCGCGATCATCCGTGGGTTCTTCTGCATCAAGGAAATTCAACGATGGATGACAACCCTCTCTTAAGAGACCGGTTTCTTAAACGCCAAAATGCTGGTGCTGTTTATTAGCTGAAAATCTGTAATTCTTAACTGAGAAATAGCGGGGAGGGGGATTACTTCAACCCAGAATGTACAAAACTCTGGATGAATCTTCGCTGAAAGATCAAAAAGACAATGAAAAGCGGCGCAGCCACCATCAAGGTTGCCGCTGTGAGCAACGACCACTGGGCGCCGATTTCACCCAACTGGGTAAAACGTACAAGTCCAGCAGTTAGCGGTCGGCTTTTTTCACTGATGGTGATAATCAATGGCCAGAGGAATTCGTTCCAGTGCCAGGTAGCTGAAGAGAGGCCGAAAGCAATCAATGACGGGATTGAAGGAGGCAAGTAGACATGAAGGATAAGCTGCCACCAGGAACAGCCGTCAATTACACCTGCATCCACCAGGTCACGCGGCACACTTATAAATGCCTGCCTCATCAGGAATGTGCCAAAGGCAGAGCCAAAATAGGGAATAGCAATTGCTAATCGGGTGTCAAATATGCCCATCACGCGTATAGTCGAGAAATTGGGCGCTAACAGAGCTGAGGTTGGGATCATCATTTGCAGCAGGACAAAAAAGAATATCCAGCCTTTGCCGAAGAATTCGTAATTGGCAAAAGCAAATCCAGCCAGCACTATAGTGATCAACTGTACCGCTAAAATCATCAAAACGACAATGATAGTATTTATATAATATTGACCAAAGGGAGCCAACGACCAGGCCCGGGTATAATTTTCAACTGTGAGATGGGTGCTGAACCACACGTCTCCCCGGCTCATCGGGTCATTGGCTGGTCTGAAGGAAGCCACCAAGGCCCAGATTACGGGTACAGACCATAACAATGCCAGTAAGGTCGCCAATATATTGGTAATCCAGCTGCCGATCTGACTAAATATCTTTTGCGGGGTTCGCTGGTTCTTATTCAACTCAGACCTCCTTGCGCTCTGAGGTGATGAAATTGGTTATTGTAAACGCCAGCAGGACAATTACAAAAATAACCGTAATGGCTGCTGAGATACCAATGTCCTGAAATTCGAATCGCTCCAACCAGAGTTCAAACAGCAGCACAGTACTGGAGCGGCTGGGCCCTCCACTAGTCAGCACAAATATATGATCCACAGTGCGGAAAGAATCAATAAAAGCCACAATGGCAATAAATACCGTTGTCCGGCGCAGCAGGGGGAAAGTTATTTTCCACAGGGTTTGCCAGCCATTTGCGCCATCCAGGGCAGCTGCTTCATAAACATCAACTGGCAGGTTCTGAAGGCCAGCCAGGTAAAAAACCATATAATATCCGGAATTTTTCCAAACAGCGACAATTACTACAGATAATAATGCCAGGTGGGGATTGCCGGTCCAATTTTCCGGACCGCTGTAACCCAGGAAACGAAGTGCGGTATTAAAAAGGCCGTAATCCGGAGTGAATAAAAATAACCAGATGGTCGCCGCGCTGACCATGGGTAATACCATGGGATGAAAAAATGCCAGGCGGAATAACCCGATACCGCGTACCTTGCGGTTGACCAGCAAGGCAAACAGAAATCCCAGCACAATGCTGATCGGCACCGTGCCTAAAACGTAGGTAAGGGTATTCTTAATTACTTGAATGAAGTAGGGGTCAGTAAACAGTTCAATATAGTTGTCCAACCCGATATAAGTCGGCTCACGAAAACGGGCGATGTTCATGCGCTGGCGGAAAAAGCTCTGGTAAATCGATAACAGCACAGGCCAGGCAGTGAACAAAGCGACAAACGCCGCGGTCGGTAAGATCAGGATATAGGGTAAGGGTTTAAATTGTTTTCGAGTGGTTTGAGCGCTCAAAACAGGTCCTCACAAGAAATGGGGTGACCAAAACACCTCTGGTCACCCCATTATAAATCATTTGTTTATCGGCGTCGCTTAGGGGCAGAAATCTACCAAAGCGGCATCAGCTTCGACTTGAGCTGCAGCCATTGCGTCGGCGGCACTCATCTCTCCATTGTAGGCACGCTGGAGATAGTCGTGGAAAATACCGCGGACCTGACCAAGATTCTGGGTCGCTAATTCAGCGCCAGCATATTGCAGCGCATCGCGAGCAGCTAAAGCCTGGGGCGTTTCAGCAGTATAGGCCAGCATCGCTTCAGTGTCATAAGCACTTGCCCGGTTGGCAATGTACCCAGTGTTGATGCTGTAATCTGCAACATATTCTGGCTGCGAGATAAATTCTACAAACTTCCAAGCTGCATCCTGCTGTTCCTGGGGTGCGCCTTTCATAATGTAGAAGTTTCCGCCGCCTGGAACACTGGAGTAAGTCCCATCTTCTTTGCCGGGCAGAGCCATTACACCAACTTCGAAGTCAGACTGGGCCAGAATTCCGGTCAGACTGCCGGAGGAGTGGACAATCATGGCTGTCATGCCACTGGCAAAATCAGTGGTAGCCGTAGCCCAAACTGCCTGAACACCGGCTGGCATTGCATTGTATTTGGCGGACAGGTCAATATAGAAATTAACAGCGCCAATTACTGCGGGGTCATCAAAGACAACGGTGCAGTCATCTTCAAGGATATTTTGTCCGCCGCCAATCGCTAGGGGCTGGAAGAGCCAGTAGGGCCAACCGGAGGGGAATTGCAAACCCCAATTGGTTGCATCCCCTTCCTGGACAGTGAGTGCCTGGGCAACTTCGCCCCAACTTTCTCCATTTGTGGGCAGTTCCAAACCAGCATCAGCAAACATGTCGGCGTTGTAATACATAACCACTGCACTGCGCTGGAAAGGAATGCTCCAGAGCTGATCATCGTAGTAAGAGTTCGCCAGGAACGCGGGCAGGAAATCAGCTACGTAAGCATCGCCGCCTTCCATGCTGCCGATATACCCATCCAGAGGTGCGATATAGTCGGCATTAATCAGGTCGTAGAGAGCAGTAGCCAGCATGACACCCAGGGCGGGAGGTTCACCGCCGCCGTCAATTGTGGTCTGGATAGCAGTTTGGACATCACCATATCCGCCAGAGAAAACCGGTTCAACGGTAATATGGGGATACTCTGCCTGGAAATCCTCAATGTAGCCATTTAAGATGGCAGCAATGGGGGCATCCACAGCCACAGGGTAGAATACCTGGAAGGTAACCGGCTCGATCACAGGTTCTTCAACTACCTCTTCCTCCTCGACAGGGGCTGCTTCTTCCTCTGTAGGCACTGCTTCTTCTTCGACCACTGGTTCGACAGTGGCCGTGGTTCCACAGGCTGTAGCTAGCAAGCCAGTGACCAGGAGCACTACAAGCAAAATATAAAACTTTTGTTTCTTCATCTTCTTCTCCTTTCTAGATTAATAATTAGTGGTTTTTGTGCGTAGCAAGCGCACAATGTTTAATTCAATAATGTCGGAGTTAAAATACATCTTGCTGTAAGTTACTGGTTGATTGTCATTGGTAAAAATAGTCGACCGGACACTGAGGACCGGTGATCCTTCCGGGAGCTCCAAATATTTTGAAATCCGCGGGCTAAGTGCAGCCGCCCTGATAAATGACTGGATTTGATGCAGCGGGGTTTCAATCGAATCAGACAACAACTGCACCAAATTGCCGTCAAACCCATCCCAGGTTTTGACAGACGAGTCAATTGCTGGCGCAATGTAATCATCAACATAAATTACTGGTTGTTTATCCGCCAGGACAATACGTTTAATGCAGCGCAATTTCTCCGTGGCAGGAATACTAAAAACATCACAAACATCTGTGGACGCCGTTTCAATGACCATCGACAGAGTTTGAAAATTGGGTTTGTAACCAACATCCTGGATGATCTGGGCAAAAGGAGAAAATTCGTTAAGTGAATCCTGGATACGGGGAGTGTGAGCTACAAAGGTGCCGATGCCGTGCCGCCGGAGGATCACCCCTTCATTTTCCAGCGATACATACGCCTCACGAAGTGTATTGCGGCTGACGCCCAGCTTTTTTGCAATCGCCGCTTCAGACGGCAGCTGATCATTCCGTTTAAGCTGATTTTGGGAAATGTATTTGAGCATGTACGCTTTTACTTGATTTAAGCGCGTGTCAGTTATGATCGCCATACTCTCCAGAGACTAAATTGTTTATGTTATCAAATAGCAATTAGCAGAGGTTGGACGTCCTATCTCTGTATCATAAAACAAAAAAATACTCCTGTCAACAGCAATTTCCAAAGTTGGGGAATTCAGTATTATTTGCTGTACAAAACAGAGTAACTCGAGCCAGTAACCATCATTAGCTAACTATTCAGGCCATTTACCCCCCAGGGACAAAACCCCGATCCCGATATCAATTAAAACGCCAACGATAATCCAGGGATGCCAGAACAGAATCAACAAGATTAAGGAAAATGCCGCTGCAAGCCCTGCTGCTGCCTGCCAGATATCACTTAATCCAGGAACGCCCAGAGCTCCCAAACCACTGAATATAAAACCCAGGGTTGAAAGAGCAACTAGAATTATGCCAACCAGGCGTACAAAACCAGGAGCTGAACCAATTTTCTGGAACAGCCAGGATCTGATGACCTCAGTGAAAAAGGCTCCCGGTTTTGGATCGGGGTCTCCGGGAATTGGTGCAGCTGCCAAACCTGCATGGGCCAGGGCATGGGCAATCAGAAACAAGCTGAAGAATGTGCGCAAGGTGATAAGAATCCTCCTCTCCTTAATGCTCTTTATGGCTCTCGGTGAAAGAACAAGTCCAAAAATAATTACCTGAAATCAGCGCTAGTCCTGTCTAGATAGAAACGCTTTTACAACCGCGTTAAACTCACCCGGCTTTTCCGCTGGAAGCGCATGCCGGGCATCTTCTATCACCTTCAATTCCGCGCCCGGGATACGCCGCACATAGATCTCCTTTTCCTCCGTTGGAAAATAGTCGCCGTCCGCTCCGATCACATAAGTTGGACAGCGGATCTCCCCCAACCGCTCTACTACACCCCAGCCAACAACTCCTTTCATGGCTTCCAGGTAGGCCGGCTTGTCATTTTCTGCCCAGCGCTCAATAAAGATTTCCCTCAATTCTGCATGTTCTGGTAAAGGAAAAAACCGATTTCCCAACACCTCTCCCATCTTCCGCAAACCCATCACTCTCACAATCAATAATCGCTGCCAGATTTGCAGCTGATCTTTCAGTGTACGGGGAATCAACTCCGGGGTGCTGTTCACAATTATCAGGCTCTTTACCATTTCGGGATGGCTGATTCCCAGCTGAAAAGCAATCATACCCCCCAGGGAGATGCCCAGGATATGGACAGGACTGCCCCCTAACGCTTGCAGCAATTTTGCCGTATCTTCAGCAAAAAGGGGAATGCTATATGGTCCGGGAGGTTTACCCGACTTGCCATGACCCCGCACATCAATGGTGATCACCTGGTAGTTTTGGGCAAAAAAATCGGTCTGCATTTCCCAATCCCGGCTGCTTGATCCCAATCCGTGGATAAGCAGCAAGGGCTCACCCTCGCCAAATATCTCATAATAGAGGTCAATATCATTCACCTGAATAATTGGCATCTTAAGAATCTATTCTCCCTTCACTGTAAACGGCTCAATCCAGAGTTTAGTCAGTATATTTTTTAGCATACCATGCGAATTGGGACAAAAATATGCTCTGGAACAGCAAAATGAGCCAAAACCCTATCACTAAAAAACGCCACTCAAGACGGCATTCGGTCCACTCAGGAAGCGTTCCAAGCTCAAAGTTGGTTTGCTCCTGTAATGCCCTGGGGCTGACATAATCCCGAAAGATATCATGCAGCGCCAGGTAAGAGCCAGCCAATAAAACAATAG
>Ga0255372_10160_pt1 | contig 13192 bp, 13 predicted proteins | sample ANMaggSeSYBR01E8_FD_182092 | JGI IMG/M metagenome (GOLD analysis project Ga0255372, IMG submission 182092) | Sediment cell enrichment communities from methane seep in Santa Monica Basin, California, United Staets - ANME aggregate JGI... | ecosystem: Environmental > Aquatic > Marine > Cold seeps >...
AGTGCATCATATGCAGGTGTGTCAGGGCTGGTGGTTTGCGGATTTATAGTCATTGCATCTTCGATTGTCGAGTCCGCAATCGTTGTATGACGAACGATGAAACGCCTGATATCTCCATCTGTGATAATACCGGCAAGAGTTTCATTCGCACTTAAAATAAGTGCTGCTCCCAGCTTGGACCGGTCAACTATTTTGACGGCTTCTTCCATGGGAGCTCCTTTTCTAACAAGGGGAATCAAGTCTCCCGCTAACATGATATCACCTACCTTGCCGGAAAGACGCTGGCCTATCGCCCCGCCAGGGTGAATTTTTTTAAAATCGCTTGTTTGAAAATGTTTTTTGTTAATGAGTACCACAGCAAGGGCATCACCCATGGCGAGAAGAGCAGTTGTGCTGGCAGTTGGAGCAAGACCAAGAGGGCAAGCTTCTTTATTTACGCCAACATCAATTATAATATCACTGTTTTTTGCCAGGGTGGAATCCGTATTTCCGGTAAAAGCGATAACTGTGCATCGCATATTTCTGATACTCGGGATAAGAATATTAAGCTCATCGGTTTCACCGCTGTTTGAAATGGCAAGGAAAATATCCTCATGGCTGACCATGCCGAGATCTCCATGCATGGCTTCGACAGGATGTAAAAATATAGACCGTGTCCCTGTAGAGTTTAATGTTGCTACAATTTTTCTTCCTACTATTCCTGATTTGCCTATTCCGCCGACAATTAGACGTCCCTTTGAATTGTAGATAAGCTCAACCATTTCAGTGAAGCTTTTATCGATTCGATCTATAAGCTCTAATATCCCTTGTGCTTCTATCTTAAGAACTTCGGTTGCCTGTTTAATTATCATATGTGGCTCGTTTCCTGAAACTTGTTAAAAGTATCCGTTCATTTATTTCAGGGGACATCCTGTCAATATTTCTACTAAAAATCAAGTGCTCATTTTCAAATTCATCCGGCTTTTTTGACAAATTGAAGATATATTGAGTATTTCGAGGATAGTGCTGAAGCTTCACTAAAGTGCCGAAATTTGAGCCTGGCCTGTCTGCGTGCAACGCGCAGGCAGGCGCAGAGATTGGGCGAAAGGGGGCGTTTTGAAATTGGCTTATATTGATCTGACTGTTTTTCCAGGTGTAAAAGCTTCCCGGCCATGCTTTGGCTTTTGTCGTAACTGAAAAATGTGGCATTTGTGCCGGCACGTCCAGTTTTAATAAATTATATGAACTCATTAAATAGAAAACTCCAAACTCAAAATTTCCGTTGCCTCCCCCCCTGTCGATCATCTCAAAATCATCGCCTATATCATGATTTCGCCCTTTGTACGAACAAATCTGAAAGGCGTTAATACCCACCCAGCCTTTTGTAAAGTCAGAGCTTCTTGTCTTTTCAAAAGCTGTTAAAATAGCGCCTATGCCTGTTTGCAGCGCAAAGCCTGCCCGGCCAAAATTTTGGGATTCCCTTTCTGATAAATTATCGTATGTGTGTATGGCAAATCCGGAAGATGATGACTTTAGTTTCCAGTCTTTTCCTTGAGATTGCAGGTATAATGCATGACCAAGCTCGTGGACCAGCACTGAAGCTACAGCGCCGGCAGTTACCTTTAGCCAGTTGCTTTCCTGAAAGCATTTGAGATTGATACCAAAGAAATAAAACTCATAGTCGCTTTGGGCGTTGGCATTAACAGGAATTGTAAATATTATCCCTGCTGCCAAAAATAAGGCTATAACAGTTTTTTTCATTATCTTCACCTAACCCGGACAAGCCGGTTGGAACGAAGTTGGAGTAATGCGTTTTTTATGTCTCACCGCCTTTATCCAATTATCGGCATTTTATACAAAAACTTTACGAATTTATTATGATACCAAATAACGGTTGGATTGTTCGAAAAGAAAAGCCTTGTTGTATAGGGAAAGAGCATGGTGGAAAAATTGTGAGTTGTGTTGTCCAAAAAAAAGCGGGAAACAAGTCCCGCTCTTTTTCATATTCTTAGTGAAAATATTTTATTGACAAGCAGCGATTGCCTGATTATGTTCCGGTTGTTTTTCTAAATTCCTGTTTTTTATTCAGGTTGGGGAGACTAATTCTCCGGCCTTTTTTAAGTTTTTTATTATTTATAAAGGAGGTGGTTACATTGGTTTGTACAACTTTAAAAGAAGGTATGGAATGCCCTTTCATGACAAACAGTGGGTGTTCATACAATGGCGGGATTTGCCATGAGATCGTGGAGCAGTGTAATGGTTGCAATCGCAGTTCTGAGTTTTCTTCCGGCTGGTTTTGCACAGCATGTCCTGATCCTGAGTTAAAGTGGAAAGTGGGAAAATGCAATATGGCAACTCATGTTGTTTCGGAATCTAACGGCTCAAAAGTAAAGATCAATCCACTTAAAGCATCCAAGAGAGGAAACAGATAATGCTCCTTTCGATCAAAAGGTAAACCCCGTTTGACTTCAAAGCGGGGTTTTTTTTCTGCAGCCCATCCAACGCATTTTCATCTTATTGATTTTCCAGCTTCTTTTCCCTTGACATATATTATTTCCAGACTATAAGAAGTTCCAAATGTAATTTGCAATAAATTTTGTTAAGGAGGTTTTATTAATGAACCCAATCGCAAAACAGCTCAACCGGGATATTGAAAAAGGCAATCCTGTTTTACTGGAAATGATGTCCGACGTCGGCAAAAAACTCTTTTTCCCAAAGGGGATACTGAGCCAGGGCGCGGAAGCAAAGGAAAAAGCCCATAAGATCAACGCAACCATAGGAATAGCAAAAGAAAATGGCCAAACGATGAGGTTTGATTCGGTTATGGCTGCGATTAATGATATACGGCCGGAAGAATCATTAACATATGCACCGTCTTTCGGTATCCCTGCGTTGCGGAAGAAATGGCAGGAATCGATATTTGAGAAAAATATTTCCCTTTCAGGCAAGAAAATCTCCCTTCCCGTAGTCACATGCGGCATTACACATGGTATCAGTGTTTTTGCCGACGTCTGGGTCGAACCAGGGGATGTGGTGATTTTGCCTGACATGATGTGGGGAAACTACAATCTGATTTTAGATGTCAGAAAAGGTGCGAAGATAAGCAAGTACTCCGTTTTTACGGAAAACGGTGAATTTAATCTTAAAGCTTTTGAGGATAAGATTAAAGAGGAGGCCGGGAAGCACAAAAAGCTTATAGTAATTTTAAACTTTCCGCATAATCCCAGCGGTTATACAGTAACGGAAAAAGAGGGAAATCGTATTGTTGAAACCCTTATAAACCAAGCCGAAGAAGGTACAAACATTCTTGCTGTTACTGATGACTCATATTTCGGCCTTTTTTATGAAGAAGAAACTATAAAAGAGTCTCTTTTTGCACGGCTTTGCGGAAAAAATTCCAGACTTCTTGCAGTTAAGCTTGACGGATGCACCAAGGAGAACTTTGTGTGGGGCTTAAGGGTCGGTTTTATTTCCTATGGATGCAAAGTTGAAGGTGATCCTGCACCTGTATATGAGGCCCTTGAAAAAAAGGCGGCAGGGAGCGTAAGGGGCAGCATATCAAACGCTTCTCACCTGAGCCAGTCCATCGTATTAAGATCCATGCTTAGCGATGAATACCCGGCTGAAAAAGAAGAAAAATTTATGATACTAAAGAAAAGGGCGGAATGTGTGAAGGAAGTTTTAACCGACCCAAAATACAAGGAGGCATGGGACGTTCACCCCTTTAATTCAGGCTATTTTATGTGTATCAGGTTAAAGACTGTGAATGCTGAAAGCTTGAGAGTTCATCTTCTGGACAAATATGGTGTGGGGCTTATTTCCATAGATGATGAGAATTTGAGGGTTGCTTTTTCGTGCGTAGAAGAAAGTGATATTAAGGAGTTGTTCGATATTATCTTGCAGGGAGTAAAAGACCTGACTACGTGAGTAATTACGAAGATTTTTTATGAAAATGATAGATCGATTAAAAAATAGCATTAAAGCCTTAGTCGGCAAGGACAGGTCCGCAAATATAGCCCAGGCAAGCAAATGGTTTCTTTATTTCATTATAATAGGCATTATTGCGGGCCTTGGGTCAGTTGCTTTTCATTACCTGTGCCAGCTTGGCAGCCATTATTTCATGGATTTTATGGCTGGTTACAGGCCCCCTGCGCCTGCGGGTGAACACCATTTGCTCCCTCCCACCAGTACGACCTTTAATCGCTGGATTCTTCTTTTTCTTCCGGCATTAGGCGGTATTCTGAGCGGATGGCTTGTATATACATTTGCACCTGAAGCCGAAGGCCATGGTACTGATGCAGCTATTAACGCTTATCACAGAACAGGGGGGCTTATTCGGGGGAGAGTTCCCATTATCAAAACCATTGCTTCCGCAATTACTCTGACAACAGGTGGATCAGGGGGAAGGGAAGGGCCCATCGCCCAGATCGGGGCCGGTTTCGGTTCATTTCTGGCCACAAAACTTAAACTGTCTGACAGGGAACGCAGGATAATGATGGCTGCCGGCATAGGCGCCGGGGTCGGGAGTATCTTCAGGGCTCCCCTGGCAGGCGCACTTTTTGCCGCTGAAGTGCTTTACAGAGATCCGGAGTTCGAATCGGAAGTCATAATACCTGCCGGCATTTCTTCAGTAGTGGCTTATTGTCTTTTCTGCCTGGTGTTTGGATGGGGAACATTATTTGAGTCACCGGCTTTTAAATTTTGCAATCCATTGGAATTGGGGCCGTATGTTGTCCTGGCTATTGTTCTTGTTGGTATCGGTTTTTTCTACATCAAGTCATTTTATGGAGTAACCAGGATTTTCAAAGCCATTAAAATCCCCAACCATATAAAACCGGCCATAGGAGGGCTTTGTACCGGTCTTATAGGATTTTACTGGAGCCACTGCCTGGCTTTCGGCTACGGTTTTGCCCAGATGGCGATTAATAATGAACTGACAACTCCATTTTTACTTTCCCTTGCAATCGGCAAAGTTCTTACAACTTCCTTTTCCATTGGATCAGGGGGAAGCGGTGGCGTATTTGGCCCATCCGTTGTAATAGGCGGCGCAATGGGTGGTGTTGTGGGGAGAGCGTTTCACCAGATAATGCCGGGGATTGTGACTGAGCCGGGAGCTTTTGTTATTGTGGGCATGGCCGGTTTTTTTACGGCTGTTTCAAATACTCCGATATCAACAATTATTTTTGTCAGTGAAATGACCAATTCATATCACCTGCTCCTGCCGAGCCTTCTGGTATGTTCGGTGTCTTACCTTGCAGCACAGAAATGGACTATTTACGAAAAGCAGGTTAAAAGCAAGATAGATTCTCCGGCACACGCAGGCGATTTTTTTGTGGATATCCTCCAGGCCATAAAAGTAAAAGACCTGACAGATCATGTTAAAGAGGTAAACCTTATTCCGGAAGATATGGTGTTTTCAGACTTTAAAAAATATTTTTCCGAGACAAAACAGCACTATTTTCCGGTGATGGATAAAGCCAAAAGACTGGTCAGTATATTTTCCATTAATGATATACGGGGAGTTCTTTTTTCAAGTGAAATAGAAAAGTTGGTTATGATGAAGGACATAGGAACTTCTGATATGATTTTTACAACGCCTTCTGACGATCTGAATTCCGTGCTTAAAAAATTCACCGAAAAAAACATAGACAGTCTTCCTGTTGTCGAAGACGACGATCATGGTGTTCTTATCGGGATGCTGAGAAGAAGAGAGGTTATTTCATTTTACAACGAGCAAGTGCAGAAAATGAAGATGGGGGGTAATTAATATTGGATCATCTCCAAATTAGTTGAAAGAAATAGAGGGAAAGGCACATGAATTCAAATATAATGGACATCCGGTATCTCTATGGATATAAGTTTGTCTGCCAAGATAAACATTATCCAAAGGAGGCCTGCGATGTCCGTTCCTACTATAGCACCATACTTTCCCTTTCGTCGAATAAAAATTGTAAAACAAGCTGTTCTTCCCGATACCAGCGAAACACGAATAAGTGTAGAGCCGAACAGGCGATTTCATCCTATCTGTCATTGTTGCGGCAAAAAGGTCACAGCAGTTCACAGTTGGGCTCAACGCACGATACGGGATCTGAATTTGGCTACCACACGAGTATGGATTACATGTCGTTACCGAAAGTTGTTTTGTACCAATTGCCGTCATATCAAGGAACGTTATATATTAAAACATCAAAGGGTTATACCTCTGAGAGTACCTATGGTATAGCAGAGAAAAATGATTTAAGTCATGGTCAAAAAATAACCTCCTGATAGCATAAAGCTGCAAACTTTTTAACCCTTAACTATGCTAAAAGGAGGTTATGATGAACGATAAAGAAATTATCAGGCATGAGAAGTATTGTCAATTAAGAAAAGAAATCCGTGGCTCGGAAGACCACATGATTGTTGGTATTGATGTGGCCAAAGATAAACATCATGCGTTTATTGGCACAGCCACCGGCAAAACTCTTTTAAAAAGACTGATCTTTGAAAACAATATGGATGGTTATTCAAGGCTATTTGCACGAACCGAGGCTATCAAAGTTCAAAACAGCCTTTCAGAGATAGTGTTCGGTTTAGAACCAACCGGCAATTACCACAAGCCGTTAGCAACACACTTAATCAGATGCGATCATAACGTTGTTCTTGTCTCAGGAGTTGCGGTCAAGAGGAACCGGGAGCTTTTAGATGGGCGTTGGGATAAACATGACACCAAGTGTGCAGCCAATATTGCAGACCTGATTTCTCAAGGCAAATGTCTTTTTTATGAATTTCCGTTGCCGGACATAAACGAACTGCGGAACCTGTTATCTCTTCGAAAGCGTTTAAAGAAAGAAGATCACAGCCTGAGAATGAGGATTCGAAATAATCTCTTAGCTAAGTACTTCCCGGAACTTGACAGGTTCTATGGGCAATGCGAAACCGAAAACCTGGCGATTGTTCGCTGGTGTCTGGAACCAGGCAAGATTGCAGGCATGGAGTTCAATAAATTTTTTCAGATGGTAACTACCAGAGAAAGGGGAATAGCGCAAAAACAGCGGCTTCGTAAAATCCATAGTCTATCCTCTGAATCTGTCGGATGTCCGATGGGGCAGGCCTCTGAGTTTGAAGCACAGGTTCTGGTTGATAAACTCAAACAGGTTCGTCAGGTTATAAAAAAAACCGAAGATTTAATCGAGGATGTAAGTCTTGGCTTATCTGAATACAGTTGGATGTTATCAATCCCAGGCTTTGGCCCATATGTATCATCTATTGTTTTAGCGACCATTGGGGATCCCTTCCGGTTTAAAAACAGAAAACAGGTTCTCAAAATGTCAGGGTATGATCTAAACGCAAACCGCAGCGGCAAAACAAGCCTCAGTGCTGTTCCTGTAATATCAAAAAAAGGAAGCAGCGCGCTTCGTTATGCTTTATATCAAGCTGCATTGGTTGCCTCTACCCGCAACGGTTACTTTATTAATTATTACACTAATCTACTTCGTGGAAGAGAACGTGAACAGGGAATCAAGACCAAAATGAGAGTAAAACTTGCGGCTAAAATGTTGATTATAGCCTGGACCTTAATGAAGAAAAAGGAGCCATTTAATCCAAACCATCTGAATAAAAAATAACAGTTGTTGTCTTCGGCGGGAGAGCCCTATTAGGAGCGTTGAGACCATTTTTGGATCTCGGGAGGGACAATTAAGGGCCTCTCTCTGAACCCCTATGCTGGATAAGGAATGATTGGCACTCATGTAAACATATGGGATGCCGGATAGACGTAACGATTAGCTGGGGTGTTCGATGAAAAGAGAGAAAATCGCCGAAAAAATTCTTTCATTTACAAAGGTGGAGTGCGCTTAAAAGATACAGGACATTCTAACTAATTGATATCACAACTATTATAAATTTCTTGACATAAGGAGTATAGAATGTCCCGCAACCTGTACGTCCCGCACTCATGTACGTCCCGCAACCCGGCAAAAAATGCTAAAGCTATGAGGACGGCTTTTAAGGTGATCTGGGAGACTATCCGGTGTTCGAGGGATGGAAAGATCCTGTGGGGCGAAATCGATGATTTCCTGGATCGTATCGAGCGAGAGCAAGGCCGCCGGCCTGACGTCTCCAGGGTGGCTCTCTGCAAAGCACGGAAGCTGATGCGAAAGGCAGGCTTCATCGAGTACAGGGATCTGCAATGGAGGTTTTCTAAGCGTGCAGCAACGGCGCTGAGGAGCATGGCGGATCATATCGACTCCATACAGAAAGTGCTCGATTCTATAGAACAAGGAAGGGTAATGTACGAGTTGATGTATGAAATATGAAAGGACTTTGTTAAAGTGATATCCATATCCTTATTCTATCATTTTCTGATGATAGGGAGCCGATCAAGAACCGCAAGAATGAAGTCCGTTGCTTTCTCATAATCCGTCCATTTTTCCCTAACTATTCCGACTAAAAACCAATCAACAGAATTAAAGAGCATGTTATTAGAAGATATTGTGCGCGGATACCGGCTGGAAAAGCTATTGAAATATAAAATCGCATATATCGGAAAAACAGAAAATATCTTGCAATCTTTTTTAATAAAATATAAGGCCAATAAGGGATAATTATTAGGATCTATTCATTAGAACTTCTTTCAGTCATTCCATCAATTATTTTCTCCTATCAGCATAGGGTTCGATCGTTCTTGTAGAATCATTTGCAGATCCTTCTTAATCATTATTCCTCATTAAATTAGTCAATACTTCAAAGCAGATATTCGGGAAAAGTAATTTTTTTTATTTGTAGACCTTCCACTATACAGTTGCAGAAGGAGTATAAATAAATGGCTGAAAAAGAACCTAATTCCGACAATAATCAAAATAATGGATGTGGAGATAATAATCTAAGACAGCAAACATTTTTACCAAAGTGGTCTTTTGTTATCATAACAACGGTTTTCATTATCACACTGCTTGTATTAGGTGTAGCAGTTATTCTCGTTCCTCATAAGTTTCAGAATGAGACGGCGAGATTCATTGTGATAGTACTGCTCTCATATACATTTGCCTTAGTATTCTATGCTTGCCTCCCTCAGAAAGCAAAAATAAAGAAAATTCCACTAATTGATCTAGAGGTCGAATTGATAGGTCCCGCTTCTCTTTTTATTATCTCATTTCTTTTTCTCTCACATTTTTACCCACTTCCTTCAGTTGGTAGGTTTTATATTCTAAATCATGCAGGAGAGAAAATTCATATGCAATTGGAAACGTTAAATGTTAAGGAAATCGATGGGCAATGTAGCTTCTATCCAGCTAATAACGGCGAGGAATGGAGATATCTCGAAGGTATCTATGTTAAATTCCCAAGTGGGTGTAATGAATGCGTAGCAGAAATTAAAACAAGTTTGGATACCTATTCTGCAACATTTGAACGTAGTAAAAAAACAAATATTGTTGAACTCATACCAAATTAGAATGAGAAGGGAGTCAGATTAAGGAGTGAAAAATGAAAAACTACATCTTTTTAATTGCTTCAATAGTAATATTAATTGTTCCAATTTCCGGAAAAGCTGATTCAAAACAGGAACGCATAATTGCTGGTGTATATCTCGCTAAATTGTGGGATGCAATTAATGTTGATCATGTTAACATAGAAAATCCTGAGTTAAAAAGCCAGATACTGGATCATGCTTTATCTGCTATTTTAATTCCAAAAGAACAAAAAACAGGAAATTATGTCATAAGACGATGCTTTGAAAAGCGAACAGTTTTTGATTCACCGGACCTAAATATTTCAAAGTATGATTATGATGAGCTAATGCTTTATGCCACTGATAAAGTTTTTGAAATAATCGATGAATTAAGTAGCTTAGCAAATGAAGTTGATGGTCAGAAATACCAAATCGCTATCAACAAGTTGAATGAATATATTTCAAAAACATCTATCAAAAAGGTGGCTTCTGCTGAACGTTTTATAGGTGCTTTACTTTCAGACTCAGAAAGTACAAGTCTGGAACAATTAGCATATATCGGGAAATTTCGAAAATACACGGAACAAACAGTAATAAAAAAACTGAAAGAACCGAAATTTGCTAACACGCTTAAAGCTGGAGAACCATATTTTTGGGGTAGCGAGCAATACACACATAGTGATTTAGGAAGAATAAATCCTGCTCATGTGAAGCAAATTAAGGCGGGTTCAAAAGAATTCAGAGCGGTATGGGTCGGCCCGACCTTTATCATCGTCCCCCAGTTAGGATGGCAAGTGCCTTGGAAAGATCCTACAGGTCTTGCAATATCTAAAAAATGGGTTGGGGCGCCTATGAATAAGGTGGTAGTGAATTTGCCAAAATTAGAAGGTGAAGGGGGCTGACCTTTTAAGTATATTAAATCGGCGATAAATAGGACATAAAAAAACAAGGTGACCTATTAATTACCCCGAAGATGTCTATTACAAGTCACCGAAGGATATTTTTGTTCTCAACATAATTCAAGACCTCTCCTGATAATTCCCTTACTCCTTGTTCCGATACCAAATATAGCCTAAGATTCAGCAGGCTGCATATGTGATTTGGGATTTTGTTCGCCTGAACGATCCAGGATTCATCGTCTGGGAAGGCGAGTCCGTAGGTAAAGTTTTTGTGTTGGCCTTTCATCATGATGATTGATTGGCCGAGAGCGGAATACATTGATTGCTCTTTTTGCCGGCTGGTGTCGCCCTCAGCCTCGATAAGGAATTGTCCGTATTCATCGTGTTCTGCCACAACATCGACGCGCCCGTATTCTGGGTGCGGGCCAATAGTGACGCCGGCCTTTTCCATCCAGTTCCTGTGATGCAGCGCGATCTCCCGCTTCTCTGGAGGGTTCTGACCACCTTTACCCATCTCCATAGCATCAAAATCAACCGTGACACCCCATCCATCTGAAGGATGGAATCGGTGCTCAATCAAATAACGTTTCACCTCGACTTGGTACATTGATCGTTTCCTGTCGGCTTTTTTAAAATATTTTTTCTATAGCTGATATTTGGCTGCTTAAATCGGCTGCAGGAAAAGAATTATCCTTACGCCAGCTCGAAGTTTTTTTCTTTTGGACAACATATAGGCCTTCAGTTGTTTCGCATAGACGAAAACTAGTATCTCCTTCTAAAGTGAGATAATCATCCAATATGCACCAATCAGGCACACATGTTTTCAAGGAATGGAGCTTTGCCATGAACGCAGATTCAGATTCAAATCTTTGACTGGGGTCAACGCGTGTTGCTTTCGAAATTGCTCGTTTCAGTATTGAAGGAATCCAGGCTGGCACAGAGGAGTGATTGAGTAGTTTTCCTTTGATAATATTGTTTTTGAGAATTTCATCGATGAACATGTCTTTATCAATTGGGTCGTTGATTGAATTGTATTTCTTACGCGTACGCCTATTTAGCCACGCTGTGGGTTCATATGGCAAATACCCACCTAATAGCTGGTACAAAATTATCCCTAATTGATATATGTCTCCAGAATAACCATAATCGCCGGTCAGAAAAGATTCTGGGGGCCTGTATAATATAGAATGCCCTGATCCTGGGACAGAATCCATGCCTTCAGGCACCTTTTTGACGGAACCAAAGTCACCTATGACGGCCCTATCATCATCTGTGAGAAAGATATTTTGGGGTTTTAGATCGCGGTGTACCAATGAGGCTCCGTGTAGATGGCTTAACCCATTAAGAATTTGCGATAGTAAATTCAAAGCTTCGCATACCCCTAATGGCTCATTTGATAACAATCCATCTAAATCGCCTTTTTGGCAATATTCTGTGATAAAGAAGGCCCATTCATTTCCTATCATTTCAGCATGATATATGCCGATGACGTTTTCAGACTTAATTTCTGATAGTTGCTTGGGTTCTGCATGATAAGTCTTATCGCCACCCCAATAATAGTATTTCACAGCCACTTTTTTATCCAGGATCTTGTTGTGCCCGAAAAATAGATAGCCATTAGCTCCTTTGGTGGATTGCTTATTGAATGAAATGTTATTTGATAGCTGCCGGAGAGATTCCTTGATTTCGTCCGGGGCATTTAGTGAGTCTATATAGAATTTAGCCATTTTCGATCCTCAACAATGTATAGGCTGTTTCATAGGCTTTTGCCTGGTACTTGAATAATTTTGCCTTCGGCGGTGGATCTTTCCGGAGCTTTGCAGATATTGTATTTGGAGAGATCAAAACCACCTCAGTATCTTTGCAGAGCTGAATCAAACCCTCCATCTTGAACGTGATAGGTCCGCTCGCGTGTATCCCTTTTGCTTTGGGGTTACGCTTTTTGATCCCTATCTTTTCTACATTGTGATTCCGAATGAATGAATGAAATGAGTCGAAAAAAGAAATCACATCTTGAGCTGATTCAGAGTCGGTTATTTCCAATTTTGTTATTCCAGTATCGACGACACTGAAATCATCCGCCGATCCATCCAATACAATAATTGAGGCGGTCGATCCGCTTAGTTCTATTCCACAGATTATCAAAATGACCTCCTTTGTTTAAGATAATTGGGCTTCATCCGTATGGCTTTCGGCCAGGATTTTGCCGTTCATAAAAACCCCACCATTCAGGAGGGTATAGGCAGAACAGTTCGATGTCGCCGTAAGCTTCTTCCTCGGTATAGTCTGCTATCCAGATTTCGTCGAAGCCGTAAGACTCAAAATCTCTTTTCAAGCTATCATCCAATAAATGCAGGCTGGATATCGGGCAGTCAACGAACTGCAATACCAGGATGGTGTTGTCTGGCAAGTCCCAATCGGTCTGGCGACGCTTTTGTTCTTTCTTTTCGATCATGTGGTACAAAGTTTCAAGGGCTTCTTCTCCATTCATGAATTTAATTCGGTCAAGAATTAAATCGGCCTGGGCGTCTCTCGGGTCCCTCATTACCCGGACCAACTCAACACCGACAGGTGTTCCATCGGGCCTATAACAGATGAAATCTGGCCGTTCATGTCTGCCAAAACTGTAAGATAGGTATTCTTCGACAGCCTCTTTGTAGGCTTCGAGGAAAGGCAATAGCTCTTCTTCCTTGACCATTTTTTTGCCCAACTCCCTGTCAGACATGATCAAACTCCCATTATTAAAAAAATGCTGCTTTGCAATAACGCCTACAGTACTGCTACCTGCTCCACAAGGTTGTTGAGATCCCGCTGGGACTGATCAAGGACCTCTTTGAAACAGTCGATACAGTAGCATTTAGATCCCATAGTGGATGGGATATTT